>SMTZ1_10001102_pt1 | contig 28195 bp, 28 predicted proteins | sample DeeMarSWOR136_30_FD_25667 | JGI IMG/M metagenome (IMG submission 25667)
GTGAACGCCGGGAAGGCACCCGCCCAGCTGATAAAGGTAGAGGAGATCATCCCAGAGGGCTTCGAGGTGAGGAGCGCGCCCGAGATCTGCAGGGTGGAGGACAGCTACCTCGACATGAGGGGGAGGACCCTTTCGCCCCTCAAGACTGCTGAGCTTAGGTTAGTCCTCAGGCCGCTGGACAAGGGGACATACCAACTTAGACCGAGGGTCCTGTACCTTGACGAGTCGGGGAAGTACAGGTCTCACGAGCCGGAGCCAGCTACGGTTGTAGTGAAGGAGCTGGGGATAAGGGGCTGGATCAAGGGGCCGACAAGATAAATACTTACACATCGTGGATCATCCAGGGTGTTGTGATTTGAGCGGAGAGTTCGAGGAGAGGTTCATCAAACCCATCGTCCATGCTTCCTATCCGGGGACCCTCGCAGCTTTGAACCTGACGGTTCTCCAGGTCACCCCGGTTGACGCACCCCCGATAGTCAGGATGCTCATCGCCATGGGCTCGATGACCTTCCTGCTATCCGCCTTCTCCATCTTTTTCTACACGATATACCCGACAAAAAAGAGACTCTGGATGATCACCGCCCTTGCCTTCCTCCTCGGACTTTTCTGCTCTGTTATCGCCGTCATCTTCATTATGATATAGTCAGCACCGTGAAAAAAACGCGGTTTTAAAAACCATCCGGGGGATGAAGACAGAAATATGAAGATAAAATTATCTAGAACATCGGCAGACGTTAACCTGTATTATTCGAGGTCCCGATAATGATCTTACTCGCATTCATTGACATAAAGCCCGGTCTGGACGAGCCTGCCTACAGCGCTTTCGAGAGCCTTGGGCCGGAGAAGGGGGTGACTCCCCTCCTCATCGGCAGGGTCTTCGAGGAGTTCGACATCCTGCTGCTCATCCACTCCGAGGAGATGGAGGAGCTGGATGACTACCTCATCCGGAACGTCAGGAGCTCCGAGGCTGCGGAGGAGCTGATCATCGTCCCCATCTATGAGTTCTCCCTCCTCCCGTCCTTCGACTCCGTCGTGGAGCTCGAGGCGGGTGATACCGGCGAGATTGTTGCTGGGGAACCTAGCACGCCCCTGGAGTCCGACGCGCTTCTGCTCCTGATGGCTAAGATCGACGTGGAGCAGGGAATGGACAGGACTGTGTTGGACGCCGTGACCTCCCTCCGGGCGGAGGGAGACGCCGTCACACCCCTGATGGCGGGCCACACCTTCCACAGCCAGGAGTTCGACCTCGTACTGTTCTTCCTTGCCAGGGACCTCGGTAGCGCGTGGGAGTTCGGGAAGGGGATCCGGATCATCGAGGGTATCAGGGACACAAGCACCAATTTGATAGCCCACTTCGAGGCCATGGTGCCCCTGGAGAAGTTCCGGGATATCGTCAGGGGGAGCGGGAAGAGGTAACGTGGAAATGTCCACTGAGGGAGGGAAGAAGCCTACAGGGATCAAAAGACTCGAGAGGAAGAGGGGGAGGCTGTGGGGTTTCCTCGGACGGGGCGAGGAAGGCGTCGTGCCCTTACCCCCGTCGGATATGATCGGCAGGCTCCGCCACCTCCTGATGTCCTCAGTCAAGACGATGACATCCTTCATCAGGAACCAGCTTGGCGAGGGGATCCTGAATGAGATGCTTGACCACCAGGCCTCGGAGTTTGCAACCTACGGGATGAAGCTTCCCTGGGGCGCAGACCAGATGGCCGAGAACATCATACGCCTGAACTTCCAGCCCCTCGGGATAGAGGCTGAGTATACGGGTAACAGGGAGGAGGCCTTCATAACCGTGAAGAACTGCCCCCTTCCGGACAGGTTCCTCCAGAACCCAGAGCTTCTGACGATACTGGGCGGAGCAGAGAGGGAGGGGTTCAAGGGGTTCATCAGTCTCGGCGACAGCCTCACGGCCAGAGGCGAGTGGCCGCCGAAGAGGCCGGAGGTGTGCTCCCTCTGCAGGGTCGTGCTACCCAGGGTGAGCGAAGAGATGGGGTTCGCCTGGACATACGGATTGACTGATGACAAGCCCCCCCAGTGTTTCTTCACCCTGAAGTCAAGTCCAGAGAGTAAAGCCCCATCCTAGACCACCAGCTCAGGCACCGCCCGGAAACCCAGTTCTATATAACATTATAAGCAGGAATGACGAGTCTACGATTTGAGGGACTGAAGTGGCCAGAAGGATATATGGGAAAATAGACATCCAAGGCGGCAGGTCGACGGGCAAGAACCTCAGGGTCATGGCGTGGGACGCGGACGTCGACGACGACGACCACATGGGCACGACCATGGTAGCCGAGGACGGCAGCTACGAGATCGAGTACATCGGCGACAGCTGGGACTGGTCCCCCGTGAAACCCGTCACGAAGTGGCGGCCGGACATCTACGTCGTCGTCGAGTGGCTCGATCTCATGAACGAGACTTGGAAGATCGTGGGCAGATCGAAGGTCTACTCTGACCAAGACACCCGCCAGGACAGGGAGATCAGCCTTTCGGTGACCCTTCCCTTTGAGAACACTTGCTGCATCCACGGATCCGTTGTCGACGCCCTGGATAGGCCCCTGGGGGGCTACACGGTGACAGCCTGGGACGAGGATCCCTTCGCCATGCAGGTCGCCGCCGAGAGGGGAGCCGAATCTCCCGAAGGCCAAAGGGAACCCGCCATGTACCTCGGGAGCACGGTCACCAACGAAGAAGGGAAGTACAGGATGCAGTATGCTGATTCGTACTGGGAGACCCTCCCCGGATGGTCGCAGACCAGGGACCGGGGACAGTGGTGGCGACCGAACATCTTCATAAAGGTGCATAACAAGGAGGGCCCCGGGGTGCTGTACAGGTCCCCCACCATCGAGAACGTCATCAACATAGTCGGAGTAAAGATCGACGCCCAGATCACTAACAAGTGAAGTCAACTCTCTATTGGGAGGGTAGTCCTAGAGACATAGCTCCTTTTATATTTCAGCTATTCACCGGGTATGGATGATCGACCGAGGTTGAGCGCTGTGGGAAGGATAAGCAAGGGCACCAAGTGCTCGGTGGCCGGCTGCAACGAGGACGCCGTTAGATCTGTCTCTGGACCCAAGGCCAAGACCGCCGGATTGAACGTCGAGGAAAGACGTGCCTACCTCTGCAAGGAGCACTACAAGGAGTACAAGAAAGGGAGTAAAAAGGACAGGCAAATAGAAAAGTGGCGCCACGGCGTCGCCTAGCCGACGAACTTGGGCCTCCCCTGTACGCTCATCGGCATCGGCAACGGCCTGTAAGGCTTCCCCTCGACCTGCTTCCCGATTTCGGTACCCAGCTCCCCCAAGGACATCTGGTGCAACTTGCCGTCGGACCTGACCCTGACGGGTACCTTCTCGGCCCCCACCTCGCGCTCACCCAGCACTATGATGTAGGGGATCCACTCCTTCTCGGCGTCCCTTATCTTTTTCTGCACGGTCTCGGTCCTGTCGTCGTAGTCCGCCCTGATCCTGCTCCAGGTCAGTTTCTCTGCGTATTCCTTGGCCATGGGTACGTGGTTCTCGGAGACGGGTATCATCCTCACCTGGGTTGGGGCGAGCCACAGGGGCAGATGGGGCGTGACCCCTTTCCCCATGTCCATGTAGGCCTTCTCAAGAAGGGCATAGATGTCCCTCTCTATCGCCCCGCTGGGGCTGCAGTGGAGGATGAGAGGGTGCTTCTCGTAGCCGTCCTCGTCCATATAGGTTATTCCGTACCTCTCGCCGTTCTCTATGTCGATCTGGTCGGTCGCCAGTGCGGAAGCCTTGTCCAGCGCGTCTATGAAGTTGACGTCGTACTTGAGGATGAAGTAGGCGAACCTCTCCTTCCAAAGCTCCAGCAGCACCGGCTTCCCGAACCTCCTGGCGAATGACCTGACGAACTCCTTGTTCTCCTCCCAGAAGTCCTCGGTCATCCTGAGGCCCATCTCGAAGCCGTCCAACTCGAAGCCTATGCCAGAGAGGGTGTCCTCCACCAGCTGGTAGCGGCGCATGAACTCCTCCTTCGCCTGGGGCAGGTCCCTGCACATGGCGTGGACGTCGGGCATCGTGAATGCCCGGAGCCTCCTGAGGCCGGCGAGCTCCCCCCTCTGCTCCCTCCTGAAGCTGTACCTGGTCAGCTCGTAGATGCGCAGTGGTAGGTCCCTGTAGCTGATGGTGGCGTCGTGGGCAATCAGGAACTGGCCGAAGCAGGCGGCGAACCTGAGGAAGTACCTGTCGTCGTCGTGCTCTATCGTGTACTGACGGGCGGGGAACCTGTTCAGGTAGTTGGAGAGCGTTGGGTGGCTCATGTCGTACATTATCGGCGTCTCGACCTCCATGCCCCCATAGTCGAGTACATTAGATGTCACGTACTCCTCCAGTAGGGCCTTCACCATCCTCCCCTTGGGGTAGTACCTGAAGTTGCCCGGATCCGAGGCGGGCTCGTAGTCGACGAGCTCGAGGCTCCTCATCAGGCCCACGTGGGGCGGCTCCTGACGGACCGTCCTGTCCTTCTCCACCTCGTATCCCGAATATGTCTTCAGGTTCCCGTGCCCCTTGAAGTCAAACTCGTCCAGTGGCACGATCTCCCCGTCGAGATCGAGGATATACCACATCGAACTTAGAGTCTCCTCGGCCTTCAGGGCCTCGGAGACGACCTCCTCCTTCTTCCCACTCATATGGTCTCACCTAGTTCTTTTTCATGTACGGCGGTCACGCCTGCTGATACGCATGCTTCAGAATGCCCTGACGAAGGCTTCCGAGAACAGAGAGGAATATCTGAGCGTATTCGAAGGGCCTTTCGGCCTAAACTGTTTGGCGGGCGATCACCGCTAAACCTCTCCACAACCCTCTCCTGGGTTCCTTCTTTTAACCTTTATGTATCCCCTTGGCAACGAGCCTTGCCTCCTCGACCCTGTACATGCCCCTGATGCCGTCCCAGTGAGTCGTTGCTTTGACGACCTCTAGCCTGCTCCCGAACCAGGGGGCATCGATGACTAGGGTCTCCATCTCCCCTCCCTCGCCGCAGACATCTACTCCAAACCGCCTGTGAAGAGCCGCCAGTTCCTCGACGGCATTATCGTCCAGCACCCTTCCCAGCCACATCTCATCCAGGCCCCGGGCGGCAACCGCAGTCACCATTATCGTCATCCCTTCTGACAGCATCTCCCGGAGGAGCCCGAGGCTCTCCCTGCCCCAGAGGGGGGCGATGTGCTCAAGGCCCAGCTCCCCGCAGATCCTGTCCACCCTATCCCTCTGATAAGTCGAGGCTATGGCACCGGTAACTAGGCCTTCGATCACTAGTGTCGACAGGACTTGGGCCAGGTCGCGTATCTCCTCCTCCTTCACCCCGCTGGTCTCGGCTACGACCGTCTCTATGCTGAGGGCCCTGCCTATGAGGGGCACCAGGTGGGTGTTCACCGTGTGGAACATCCAGCTGTCCTCCCTCCTCGACTTCATGGTGACGAGGTAGGCGACCTCTTTTCCTCCTCTCGTGGCGAGGTGGGTGGCGTATACACTGTCCTTTCCGCCTGAAACGAGGGAAGCGAGCCTTCCGATCATCAGGGGATCGAATGGCGCAGCGTGTATAAGTATTGGGACCTGCTTCTTCCACCTTAAGAAAATGTACTGAGACGATCAGCTTGCCAAGAATGCTCAATGGTCTTGATTCTTCATCTCGATATTCTGGATTATATTCCTGAGGTCTGTCTCCTTCTTTGACTAATGACCGTGGGAATAGAGGTCAAGACGAATAGGATATATTATCGCATTCAGTGGATCTACTGTGAATCTCGTTGACCGATGAGTGGTTCTATGATCAGAGGAGGGGTCGAGTCCAGCGGAGTCAATGGTTCCTGCCCATCCTAGTATCAATTCTGCTGGTCCTAGCGAATATAGTTGCCAATACATTCGTATTTAATCCCTCGGGCGGGGATGTCGGCGAGCTCACAGAAGAGGTGAGGAGCCTGAAGCAACAAGTCGAGACCCTCCAGTTCCAGCTGCAGAGCACCAACTACGAGATATCCGCCCTCAGGGACATGATCCAGGCCCAGGAGCTGGGAAACGCCTCAGTTAGCTTGGAGATCACCCAGGTCTACAACCGGACAAGGAGGTCAGTCGTTCTTATAACAGTCCGGACGCCCTTTGGCGGGGGCCAGGGGTCGGGGTTCGTCTACGACGAAGATGGCAGGATCATAACCAACAACCACGTCGTAGAGGACGCCCTCGACATAACTGTCACCTTCATCGACGGCACAGTCGTGCCAGCAACCACCCTTGGGACAGACCCCTACGTGGACCTCGCGGTCATCGACGTAGACGTCGCATCATTCCTCCTCAAGCCGGTGATCCTAGGGGAATCCTCTAAGCTCGTGGTCGGGGAGCCAGTTGTCGCCCTGGGGAACCCTTTCGGCCTTGCGTACACCGTGACATCGGGCATAATCAGCGCACTGGGGAGGCAGATGGACGCCCCGGGAGGCTACAAGACGGTGGACGTCATCCAGACGGACGCTGCAATCAACCCGGGGAACAGTGGCGGACCTTTACTAAATATAGACGGCGAGGTGGTGGGGATGAACACCGCTATCATAAGCGAGAGCCAGCAGTTCTCAGGTATAGGCTTCGCCGTCCCCTCAGACACCATTAGGAGAGAGGTCCCCGCGCTTATAGAGGAAGGGGATTACGAGCACCCCTGGCTAGGGATAAGTGGCTTCAACGTCTATCCCGCCCTCAGGGAGGCGATGGGACTCGACGATACAACGAAGGGAGTGTACGTGAGCAGCGTGGTGTCGAATGGCCCCGCAGATGACGCCGGGATGAAGGGATCCTCGGGAGAGAAGACCGTGGAAGACCAGAGGGTCGAGGTGGGCGGAGACATCATTATAGGCGTCGACACCATGGTCGTGAACGACTTCAACGAGCTCATGATCTATCTGGAGAGGAATCAAAACCCCGGGGACACGATAACACTGGAGGTACTAAGGGACGACCGGCTCCTGGAGCTGTCCATCACATTGGGAACTAGGCCCAGCCCGGGTTCCTGAGGCTCAGCCAGGTTTCACCCTGACATCCGAGAGGCTCACCCTCCTGTTCCTCCGCTTCTCGAAGGTGCACATTTTGGTGTAGCCCGCGTCCTCTAGCCTCTCAACACATCTCAGGGTATTCACTCCCAGATCCTCGACCTTGTGGCTGTCGGAGCCGACCGTTACAGTCTCGACTCCAGCCTCCCTCGCCGCCTCGATGAAGCCACTGATGGGGTAGACGTCACCTATTCCATGCCTCATGCCTGACGCGTTGACGCTGAACCCGACCCCAGAGCTCCTCAGGCTGTCAATGGCATCGTAAACGGTCGATCCGTACTGCTCCCATACTATGGGCATCTGGTGTGTGAGTCCCAGGTGCCTTCGGAAGTAGTCGGGGTGGGCCATGACATCGAAGAGCCCGGACTCGACTGCCTGCCTCCAGCTGCTGAAGTAGGTGTCTAAGGCGTCCTCCAGCCTCTTCCCCGCGAAGTAGATTGGGGCATACCTCCTAGCGCCGATGTCATACCCTTCGACGAAGTGGAGGCTCCCGAGTGCGAAGTCAAGTGGGTGATCCTCTAGTATCTCCTCGATGCGCCTCTCCTCCTGGGGGAAGTAGTCTATCTCAAGGCCCGTCCGAAGGGAGACGTCCGTGGATTCTTGGGCCTCCTCGATTCCGTTTAGGTAGTTGGAGATGGTGTGGGGCTGGACTCCGTAGTCTTGGTCTCGTCCCCAGAGGATGAGGTGGGTTGTGAAGGCTATCTCGTCGATGCCCCTGCTCTCCGCCATCCTACAGTACTTCTCGACGGTGGCGCGAGGGGCGTCCTTCGAGTGGCTCTCGTGGACGTGGAAGTCCTTCCTTATCCAAGTCACGGGCTGGGGGGCTGCCATCTTCCACAGGATAAACGCTGTAGGTATATTTGAGAGGTGCGTATTAAGATCATACTGGGGTCCTAGCCACGACGATGAGGTGCTGCCCCATGTCGACGAGCCCCGGCCTGGTGCAGAACTCCATCTCAAGCCTGAGGAGCATCTCCAACGCCTCCCGGCTTGAGCTGATCCTCTTCAGACCCCTGGGATAGGACGAGGTGATGGTGTTTGTGGCGGCGAGCTCAACGACCTCGCAACCCTGGTCTTCAAGCATCTTCCTCATGTAGGTGGATGTATACAGGGTCATTGGGGCATGCCACTCCTCGGAGCCCGGCACCGAGTCGATGACCTCCGGGAACGGAGTCTCCGGATCCCACTCGACGTGATCCCTGATGTCCTCAAGGAAGTTGGCGCCGTCGAAGGTCGAGATGAGGTGGAAGGTGCCGAGGAGGCTCATCACGCTGACGATAAGCGGGCTCCCGGGTCTCGCTACCCGTATCAACTCAGTTAAGGCTTTGAACCTATTCTCGCGAACGTACGAGAGGGCTCCGCCGAGGCAGATAACGGCGTCGAACGTAGCGTCGGGGATCCCAGACAGGTCGCATATGTCCATCTCCTCGATCTCAGTGACCCTGTCCCGCACGCCCGCCTCCTCTATCTTCCCGCGGGCGATATCGAGCTGCTCGCCGGATATGTCGATGAGGTAAACCCTATGGCCCAACCCGGCCAACTCGATGGCGTATCTACCGGGTCCTCCTCCGGCGTCCAAGATGTAGGCGTTCTCAGGCAGGTGCCTCTCCAGTATGTGGAGTGTGACCTCGTACTCGACCCTGCCGTGGATCCTCTCCTCGAGGCGGTTCCACTCCCTACTGCCATAATTGTTGTAGTACCTCCTGACATCACCTGGCTCGTACATTTCAAGTCTCCTCCTCTCGCTCGCTAATGGTCCTCCGGCTCCTGTACCTAGTTATCCTAGAGGCAACCGAATACTTGTACTCGATCAACACCCACTACTGGTACCTCTTGAAGCTAAGTATCTCCAGTATGAACCCTGCGAGTTCCTGGGTGTCCATGTAGGCCCAGCCCTCCTCCGGGTCGTCGAGATGGCTCACCTGCAGGGGCTTGATGCCCAGCCTCTCCCACTTCTCCAGCTCCTCGTCGAAGGGCAGGGGCGTTGGGAAGCCGAGGTGGTGGAGGCCCTCGCCGTGCTCCTCGAGGAACTCCTGGTAGATGGTCCTCCCCTCCACCGTCTCGACGAGCTCCAGTGTTATGGGGCCCACCTTCGCGTATGCGAACTTAAGTGTGTAACCCACGGGCTCCCCCCTGATGCTCGCCTGGGACTCGGGGTAGCTCTTCAGCCTCACCTCGAAGGGGCCCAACCCAAATCTCTGGGAGAGGTTCCTCGCGGTCCTCTCGACGTCCCTCACGACGACGCAGGCGTGGACGATCTCCCTGAGCTTGATGCTGTCCTCGGGGATGTTCTTCACCCTCTCATCCTTGATGCCCATGATGCCACCGTTGATAACTGACACTCACCGTCCTTAAGAATTCGCATCCGGGCCACCGGATAGGTCTATGATGAATGGGTGCAGTCGCTCTCACCCGACTGGCTGGCGGATGATGGTCCTGATGTTCTCGGGCTTGGACCTCCTCGGGTCGCTAAGGTAGATCTCGTGGTGGCGGCCCCTCATCCTGTAGCCGCTCTCATCTATGAATGCGTGGAGACGGGCGACCGTTGGGGCCTCCTCGCTGTAGGGTCCAACGTGGAGTATCTGGGCGCTGAGGCCCTCGTGGAAGGTCTCCAACGCCACATCGTCCACGGCTGGCCCCCTCTTCTCCCTCACCTCTGGTCTGACCTCGTCCACCATCTCCTGTGTGATGAAATCGGGCTGGCGGATCATGGACTTCCAGTTCCACTCCTCCCTGGGGGGCGCACCTTCAAGATCGAAGACAGCAGGGTCGTCCCACCACCAGAGCCCCTCCAAGGCCATGACTGTGAAGTCCCTGCCCTCCCCCTTGCACCTGAACTTGAGAGCGTAACTCAGACCATAGAGGGCCTGCATCGCCACAGCGTACTCTTCGCCCTCGGGTGCCCCCCTGCCCAGTATCGTGAGGAAGTTGCCAGGAGGGACGTCGATGATCTCAGGCTTCCTCTTAGCGGTGTAGTACTCCTTCAGCTCTTTCCTGAGGTCCAGCTTGCTCATGCGGAGATCTATGAATACCCATGTTAATATGCGTCACGTGCAATTCTTTTTGCTCAAGCTGATTAAAGGCCTAATTCAACCTGATGCGAGACAGGATAACATCTAAATATGTGAAGTAAAATTTGGGCTAGGTTTAAGATGCGGAGAACTGGCAGGCACCTGGGGTTCCTCAGGGACCTAGGCTCGTTCAGAGTGAAGATGAGCCTGGACAGGAACGCCGATGATGCACTTGCGGACCTGGGGGTATCAGAGGGGCAGACGGTGCTGGACTACGGCTGCGGCTCGGGCACCTACACAATACCGGCGGCGAGGCTCGTCGGCGAGAGCGGGAAGGTCTATGCCCTGGACGTAAGCGGCAGGGCTCTCGAGAAGGTCATGAGTAGGGTCGACAGGGAGGGTCTGAGGAACGTTGAGCCCGTCAGATCATCGGGAGACGCCGGGATCGACGTCGCGGACGGGGCTCTCGACCACATACTGTTCATAGATGTCCTCCAGGAGATAGGGGACTGGGGTCCGCTGTTCGAGGAGGCCTACAGGGCGTTGAAGGACGGCGGAAAGGTCTCCGTCTTCCCCATGCACATAGATGAGGGAGAGGTCATGCAGGTCGCCGATAGAGCCGGACTCCACTTCGAGGGGAAAAGGTACAGGGAGAGCCTGCTCCTCTTCGGCAAAGGGATCGGATGACACGCCTCTCAGACATGCTTCCTCAGGAAGTCGATGATGGCCGGGTAGGCTACCATCTTGTTCTTCAGCCGGACGACGCCGTGGCCCTCGTCGTCGAAGACCAGGAACTCAACCAGCTTCCCCTGCTCCCTGAGGGCCTCCACCATCTGCTCGGACTCGCTCAGGGGCACCCTGGGGTCGTTCGCACCCTGGATAACCATGAGGGGTACCTCGATCCTGTCTATGTGGTTGATGGGCGCGATGCTCTCGAGGAACTCCCTGTCCTCCTCTAGGCTGCCGTACTCCGCGGCCCGGTGACCTCTCCTGTAGGCGCTGGTGTTCTCGAGGAAGGTGGCGAGGTTGCTGATCCCCACGATGTCGACGCCCGCGACCCAAAGGTCTGGGTAGGTCGTGACCGATGAGAGGACCATGAACCCTCCGTAGCTCCCTCCGTAGACTACGATGCGGTCGCCGTCGATCCCGGGCTGCCCCTTGAGCCACCGGGCGCCCTCGGCAAGGTCCGCCACGGAGTCCATCCTCTTCCTCACGTCGTCGAGGTGGCTGTACGCTTTCCCGTACCCAGTGGAGCCCCTGACGTTGGGGACGAAGACCGCGTAGCCGTTCTGCAGGAAGTACTGGACCCGAAAGTCGAAGCCCGGCCTCGACTGGCCCTCCGGACCCCCGTGGACCAGGGCCAACACGGGCACCTTCCCCTCCACACCCTCCGGCACGAACATCCACGCAGGGATCATGCGCGTCCTGCCGTCGCCGCCCTCGTCGAAGGTGGGATATTGGACGAGCTCAGGGGCCGAGAAGGAACTCCCCGGGATTCCCCCATATGACGACCGTGTGATCCTGCGGACTGTCTCAGCCTCCAGGTCCCACTCGTGTACGTCGATGGGGCTCGTGGCGCTGGTGAAGGGGAACAGCAGCCTCTTAGAGTCAGGGGAGAAGGACGGGCTGTCGCCGAAGCCGACGGAGGAGATCACCCCCGGCACGTCACCGAGATCGGCCCTCACCATCTCCCCCGAGGAGAGGTCCAGGGCGTGTAGCTCCGAGGCGCCGCCGACGTTGACCTCGTACACGAGGCAACGCCCATCCGGGGACACACACAGGCCCCAGACGTCCCACTCCGACTCCACCAACCTCTCAAGCTTCAGGGTCTCGAGGTCCATGCGGGCGACGTAGAGGAAGTCTGAGCCGACGTCGGTCGTGACATAGACGGAGCCGCCGTCCTCGGCGTAGCCGTGGCAGCTGTAGCGGGCCTCCTCGTCAGATGGTGATATGTCCCTAGCAGTCTTAGCCTCGGTGTCTATCTCGAAGAGACTGTGCCGGAAGGAGCTCTCCATGCGGGAGCAGACAGCCCTACTGCCGCCCGGCGAGAAGGTCAGTCCGACGGGGTATCCGGGGGAGTCGTTCTCCCAGATCATCTCGGCATCGGCTCCCAGGGTCTGGATGTAGGCGTCGAAGAGCCCCCTGTGTCGCCTGTTGGCGGCGAAGAGAAGCCTCCCGCCGTCGTTCGACCACTCCCCCGGGATGTGCCTCGCGCCGCCATAGCCCTCCGTGAGGTAGACCTCCTCCGGGCCATCTAGCATGAAGATCTGGGCGTTCTCGTTGCCCCCTACGTCCCTGCCGAAGACGACCCGGTCGTCCCCGGGGACCGGCGAGCACGTCAGCCACTGGACCCTCTCGGCCTCGAAGGTGAGCTGCTCGGGCCAGTGGGCGTTTTCACCCTTCTCATGGACCTTCACCTTCCATGCTTGGGGCATCCCCGTGATGTTCGTGAGGAAGGCGATGTGCCTCCCGTCAGAGAAGTACCTGGGCTGGTTGGCGTACCTGATGTTCAGGTAGCGGGAGATCGAATACCTATCCTCCATGTCCCATACACCTGCACGCAGTTGGTCATTCTACGTCCCAACGACCATATTAAGCCTTCAATCGCCCCACTGGCAATAACCATATAAGCCTCGTCGGTGATCGTGGGTTTTGGCGGGTGAGTGGGTCCTCCCACCCGTTCCGCCTTAGAAACCCCGGAGTAGGGAGGAAGAATGGATACAAAGGAGATCAGTTTATCAGCAATATTAGCAGCTCTCTATGCAACCCTTGTTATTGTCCTCGGAATCGTATCATCAGGACCTGTTCAATTAAGAGTAGCCGACTGCCTGATACCGCTAGCAGCAATCCTCGGATGGCCTGTGGTTCTGGGCGTGACTTTAGGAGCCCTCGTAAGCAACACCTTCGTCTACCTAGGAACTGTGGACATAATCTTCGGAGCAACAGCCAACTTGATCGCAGCCACAATCATTTTCAAGCTCAGGAAAAACCTCATCATCGGATGCGCCGCCGGCTCTATCGCCGTGGGTGTCATCGTCGGTGGCTACCTGTGGATCTACTTTCCTCCGCCTGACATCGTTGGGCTGAACCTTCCTGTCTGGCTCGCCATGATGGTTAGCATAACTCTGAGCAGCCTCATTGCCATCTCGGCCATCGGCTACCTCCTCGTCAAGGCCCTGGACGCGTCGGGGCTAGCTGAATCCTTGGAGTCCATGGGGCTGAGGACATACCTGCATTGACCGTTCCTCCGCATCACAAAACTTGAAAGCATGTTGGCGCCTAGAATTAGAGATGAACGTCAGACTCGTCAGGTTGTTCGGCTGGTTCGGCATCGCTGCTCCGGTTATCGGGGTCCTGGGCACCGTCCTTACCGTGACCGTGGCGCCCTCCTTCAGCTGGGGCGGCAACTCCCTGGCAGATCTGGGGCTTGTCGAGCCCGCGTCTATACTCTTTCTGGCCACCCTTAGGGCGACCTCGGGGGCGATGCTGGCCTTTTCAGCGGGGGTCTACGAGTGGGCCAAGGACGACAAGGTGGGCCAGGCCGGGTTCGTCCTCAACTTTGCTGCCGCTGCCCTCCTGTTCCTTGTAAGCATGCCAGAGATAAGCGGTGTACAGGGACTACTGGCAACGGCCTTCTTCGCCTGCCTCCCCATCTCTCTCCTTGTACTGGCCTACTACATGAGAGAGAAGGAGATGTGGACATTCAGCTACCTATCGGTCGCCTGCGGTTTCGTCGGCCTCGCGGTCTGGGCCCCGCAGTGGGGAGGTCACGTCATACAGGAGGCCGTCTCGTTTGTGGTCTGCGGTATCTGGTCCGTCGCTCTCGGCTGGTGGATGACTAGAAGGGAAGAGCAGTTCTAGGAGGGCCCGAAGAAAGTCCCTTACCACCCGTAACGCTGAAAGGTACTGGATTACTATAGTTGCATGTGGAATCGAAGCTAGCCCGGCTGATCCCCTACTTTGGCTTCATCACGCCGATCTTCGGGTTCTCCGTGATCCTGCTGGCGGTCAGTTCGGCGCCTTGGTTCAGCTGGACGGAAAACGCGCTTAGTGACCTTGGAGTCTTCGGACTGTCGGCGGTCATCTTCAACAACGGGCTCATTATCACGGCGGCCATGATGATGGTCTTCTGCGTAGGAATCTGGAAGTTGGTGGGCGGAGACATGATGGGACGTTCCGGTGCCGTTCTCTTCCTCTTGGCGGCGACCTTCCTCGTCGGCATTGGCGCCTTTCCCGAGACCGCCGGCCGTATCCACTACTACGTCTCAGTGGGATTCTTCGTCTCGATGCCCCTATCCCTGTTCGCGATGGCAGTCTACATGCTCCGGAGAGGAATGAAGAGACTCGGTCTACTCACTCTAGCCCTAGGAGGGTTCGCCGCCTTTGTATGGACGCCCAATTGGGACGGCGTAGCCATCCCTGAGGCCCTCTCCGCCCTCGCTGTCGGGGCTTGGACCACTGTGATGGGCTCAAGGATGCTGGTGGAAAAGCAGGGAGCCTCCTGATAAAGTGAGTGTCTAGTCCTTCTTCCTGAAGTCGTAGAACTCGCCGTCTCTGACCTGGGCCAGGTACCTCCTCCCTTGGAGAACCCACATGATCATGTGGCCCTCCCTCGCCATCTTGGCCCAGCGGGAGGACTTCTCCGGGTTCTGCTCTAAGAAGGTGTGCTCCCCTATCCTGAAGATCCTCAGCTTCGTCCTCGGCGTCCTCTCCATGAGGTACGTGAGGCCTTCGATCTCCACCGAGTCCCAGCCACCGAACATCGCCTCGTACGCCTCCAACGAGACCTCCCTTAGGTCCACCGTCTCCTCCTGTCGACTTGAACGCTGAGGGAGCCTGACGCAGCTCCCCCTAGCTGTTATCATGAACCTCCCCTCCCCCAGCTCTCGCACCTCCATCTCACCGGGTTCGCACTGGTACGGGTTGCCGTAGCTAGAGAGTATCTGCCTGCGGGTGCTGAAGAGCCCGTGGAAGGATTCGACGACGTCGTCGACTGTTCCCTCTCCCCGCACCAAGATCTCCGTTGGGTACTCGTACCGAGCCAGATCCCCATCGTACTTGGCGACGTGCTCGATTGAGACTGACTCGACCTCGAAGCCGTCAACCTTCTCCCCCTTCGCGGGGAACTTCATCTCTCTCCTGTACCTGTTGGAGAAGGGCAAGACGATCGCACTGAAAAAGGTGATTCGAGTATTTAATGATCCATGCGTTCTTGAAAGTCGCCGGTATAGTGCTCAAACCTGATAAGTTTCTTACGCGTGCGGGTTGATCATTGTTTGACACAGATATAGTCAAAGCAGTAGGTATCTGGGAACATTCTCCATATACTCTCTGTAAGAGTCACCGAATCTCCTAAGGCACTCGTTCTCCTCCGCTATGACCCCGGCGTGCTGGAATCTGGAAGCCGCGATCCGCACGAGAACAGCGGTCCAGGAGCCTATGGCGATGCAGATGCCGAGGGTCACGAAGAACAGTGCGACAAGTTGGGGGTGGCGGGAGAACCTGTAGAGACCTATGGCGACAGGTCGATCGAGGGGCGAGTTGTTGAAGTTGTGGAGCGCCACTACCAAGCCAAACAAGCCCAGTACAAACGTGGTCGTTCCAAGGTAGAAAACGGTTGATCCCGTTTTCAGCGGAGTTAGGAAGAACAGGATTATGCAGATTAGAGCCAGCAACTTCCCCATGGCGAACGAAGCCCTCTGTCTCCCACTCCAGGTGGATCTGTCGAACTCGAAGAGCCTCTTTGCTACATCTCTATTTAGGGCTAGAAGGGACGCCCCCTCCACGATTAGAAACAGTGCGAACATGATCCAGCCGTTCAACCATCCGAGCTCGAGTACGGGGAACAGCTCCATCATTGCGATTCGCCTGCGCGCTCATTATGTACTGGAAGATTCCTTTAACGATATCTAGGAGCGCCTTGGATGCCGACTTTTTCCAGAATCTGTGCTGGCCTGCAGAACTACATCTCCCGAAGGCGTGAGAGTTCTGGAGTATATCATACTTAATGGATCGGATGCGGAATGAGAACTCCGGGTGATTATACGCACGAAAAGCTGTCGGATGCCGAGACTACTAATCAAAGGAAATATATAATAACCGAGAGAGACTGCCTCCAAGAGTTCTACAAACCCATTGGATCATCCTAATTCATCACAGCTTATAGTTAATTTCGGTAAAATACGTTCGTTATTAATACAACCAAGAATGTTATACCACACATCCACATGTTTAAAGTCTGTAACTGAATCTAATAAATCAAATACTGTATTAGAAACTCGTAGAAGCTAAATAAATTAATTAGCTTATAGTTGTTGGTGAAAAAAAACTGAAAAACGGCCTGATGGCGATTCTCGTCATTACTCTCCTTCTGCTGTCCACTGCGTTTCTGCACGAGGCTATAGATTCGGTGGGTACCGTCCCTGACCTTGACCTGCTGTCAACAATTGGTGAGGTTAAACGCCCCAGCACGGGCAGCAAGGGTGACCCTAGCGCGAACATCAATGGAGGCTTCAGTCAAGAATGCGAAGTCGAGGGGTTCTTCAACGAGACCGAGGGAGAAGCCCTCATGAGCGTCGGAGGACCAACGGGGACGAGTTATCTCCGGGCCACCGTCTTCGAGAACTACAAGAGCGGGGTATGGACACCACACACATCAGTCAAGAAACCATATCCGGGGGAGATCATGCCCTCAGAGGTCTCCATCTACGAGGAGGAGATCGATATGAACATCATCATAAAGCCCATCGTCAACATGAGCGGCTACATACCTGTGGTCTTAAACCTACAGAGGGTCACTTCAGAAGTCCACCTAGAGTACGTAAGGGACCTGAAGATCTTCTACTCTGAGACACCGTTCACGAGCCAGTACATCGTTAGCTACTCAGTCTACACATACGGGGAGGAGATGCTCGAATCGGCCAGGATCGTCTACGAGCCTTCGTATCTGGAAATCCCCAAGGGAATTGCGGACCTGTTAAGACAGATCGCAGAGGAGGCTGTCGGCAACGCCACAACTCCCTATGGAAAGATCATGAATATCATCGCATACCTGAAGGAAAACTATCGATACAATCTTAAGTACCCACAAGCACCCACGAGCGTCGACCCAATAGAGTGGTTTCTGACGGGCTCTAAAGAGGGCGTATGCACCCACTTCAACTCAGCACTGGTTCTCCTCACCAGATCCCTCGGCATAAGAGCAAGGCTCGCCGGAGGTTACTTAATCCAACCTGAGCTGGAAGCACAACTCGTCTACGCAGATCAGAGGCACGCCTTCTCGGAGATCTCCTTCGAGGGGCTCGGGTGGGTGATATTTGACGCAACTCCTTCTACCGGTTGCAGTGAGTGCGAGAGTATCGGGGGAAAGGAGGAGAAACCGGGGGAGGAAGGAGAAGCCGACACATGCAGCCCCACCGACTCTGTCTACAACCAGAGTGACTGCAAGGATTGCGTCAACAATGGCACTAGGCTGTCGCCTGAGGGTGGGACGACGCCGGACATTGACTTATTCGAGATTAGAGGCATCACGGGCTCCAGTTATCTGAGGACGATAGTTGGTGAACACTACGACGGCCTCTGGGATATGATACAACCCATCCCTCAACACTACGGCGGATGGATGATCTCCAACCAAGTATCAGGCTACATAAGAGCTCCCATTTACACCTATACAATCTCTCCGCTAAGGAAGATGGGGGGATTCATCCCCACGGCCCGATATACGAACCGACTCTGGTTTGATGCCACAGTCGATTATTATCCAGAACAGCTCATCTTCTTCTCATCTGAAGTCTCTGAAGCGCCCTATTCTCTGTCAAACACACGCTACGAGTTCGATCATGGTGTCCTCAATGGCGCAATTCCAAACTTGGACTCCCGTTACATGAACGTCCCGACAGACCTTCTTTACGAGCTCAGGCGCCTTGCTTCGGACGCCACTTCGAGTGCTGAGACGCCATACGATAAGCTCAATGCGCTGGAATCCTTCCTGCAGTCCAACTACGAGTACGACGTCAACTACACTAGGGCCCCCGAAGGCTTCGACCCCGTCGAGTGGTTCCTATTCCACGAGAAGAGGGGAGTATGCGCCAACTTCAACTCGGCCTTCGTCCTCCTGGCACGATCCATAGGCCTACCCGCTAGGTACATAGGTGGCTACCTGATAGATCCATCTGCGGAGATCCAAACCGTCACATCCATGCAGGCCCACGGCTACTCGGAGGTTCCCTTCGAGGAGCTAGGGTGGGTGACTTTCGACGCAACGGGTCCAGGCCCTATCCAAGAGGAAGACGTTGAGGAGGCCACGATCATCGGCACCTCAACTGAGATCACGTGGCTGGACGCCATAGGCGTGAGGGGGTCCACCTTCAATGTTGTCGGTAGGGTACTCGACGAAGACGGTGAGGCCGTTGACGGGCTCAGAACCCTGGTATACCTGAAAGAGGATAAATCCGAGGAGGGCCTCCTCTGCGGGGAGGGCCTGGTTGTCGATGGCCTGTTCAATGTGACTTGCAGCCTCCCCCTAAACATCACCATCGGCTATTATCAGATCGACGCGCACACCCTCGGGAACAATAGATACAACGGCTCATGGAGCGACCCTCCCCTGAAGGTGGTCTCAAGGACGGACTTCGTGCTGGAAGCGCCGGAGAAGGTCATCGCCGGTAAGCCATTCATCTTCCAAGGCAATCTGACCGAGCATGGGACAGGTGATCCCGTCTCGGACACGATCTGCACCGCTGAGATACGGTTAGAGGAGATCCAGCTTGAGACAGACAGAAACGGATACTTCGAAGGGACATACACTCTCACGGAGCCCGGTAACTACACCTTGAGCCTCGAATGGCCTGGCTCGGAGTACCACCTTGGATCCGCCGCGTACTCCAGCGTCAGGATTGTGCCGCTCACGGTCACACCAGGCGAGAATGAGATGATGGTTAGGCTGGAGGAGGCTCAGATAGTTGGGACCGTCCACGCTGAGGAACTCCCCGGCCTCGGTGAGGAGGTGGTCATATCCATCGATGGCCAAGATATCGGGACGGCGATCGCAGATGGGGACGGGGGATTCACGTTCACGTACGAGGTCCCGAGAACGCAGGAGCTAGGCGAAGCCCAGATAGGGTACAGGTTGGTGAGCGCCTCTTACTCGACCACTCAGCAGTCGGCGGTCTATGCCAGGACCAAGGTCGTCCTCGACGCCCCGTCCTCTATCAGGGTAAACAGGCAGTTCGCAGTTGGTGTGTCCCTAAAGGACGACCTAGGTGGCCCCATGGCGGAAGCGGAACTCACCCTAGTTGAAGAAGGAAGTGAAGAGGAGGCGATCGGGGAGACCGACTCGGAGGGAGCCCTGGAGGTAGCCCTCAAGATTGAGAAGATGCCCGAAGCCGGTTTTGTCTCCTACGCAGTCAGGTACGGGGGTGAGGATTACTACCTCGAATCTTCCTCTGAAGTAACCCTAGACGTTCTCCCTCCCATTGGACTCCCCGAGATGGACGTCATCAAAACCGTGACAAACGTCTTGATATTCTCTGTCCTCGTCCTCATTGGGTATACTGTGTACGTGATAGCCAAGAGAAGGCTGGGGAAGGGGGAGGAAGATGAACTCGGGGAGGCTCAACTGGCTCCCGACGAGCCTGAGCCCGCTGGTCTGAAGCAGGTTGTAGGGATCCTCAGGCAAGACGATAGGTTCCACTTCGAGTTCCCCCAGTTCTCAGATCCCTTCCCATTGGTCTGGGGGAAGGGTGAGGAACTGGTCTTCCGGATGGGGCTTGTGGCTGGCAGGGAGACCTTCGGGGGAAGCGTTGGCGTTCTACTAATGGTCGACGAGGCGGAGGGCCCATCCTTCGACCTCTCCACCAGTAGTAGCGTGGACCATTCTCTTACCTTCCACGAGAAGGGATACCACAGTATAAAGGTCGTTTTTAGCGCCGAGGGCGCTCGCGTAACAGCCTGTGAGGCCCTCGTCAAGATAGTGGACTACCGTGAGGAGGTTAACGACCTGTTCAACGAGGAGTTTGAGGGGTACCGGAACCTCAGGGAGGAGATTGAGACGCATTTCACAGCCAGGGAGTTCATGCGTTCGATGCTCAAGGGGCTGTCCAACAGGTTTTACGCCCCTCTGAACGAGATGGTCAGCATCTTCGAGATCGCAGACTACAGCCTTCACGACGTCAGGCGAAGCGATTATGAGAGGTTCTACGCGGCGAGGCAGGAGTTCGAGGAGATGAAGGTTGGAAACTGAGAGTGTTAGATCCCTGATCAAGACCACGGCATTCTACGCCGTCGTGATAGGGGGGCTCCTCTACCTCCAGTATTACCAGAGGATCACGATACCAGTCAAGCTTGAGGGTGCGACCATCGACGTCGACCCGACCTTTCTGCTTCTTCCCCTCCTCTCCCTCGTGACCTGCAACTACGCCTCTAAGGTTATCAATGCCGTGGTGGCGGGTAAGCTTGGGGAGCCCCTCAGCTCAGGCGCCAACCGGCTTGGCGTAGCCTCCTTCATCTGGCTTTTGACCCTCGATCCAGAATTCCCCCCGTACCTCCAGCCTCTAGGCAGCTTCATCCTCTTCGTAGCTGTGGTGTCCGTGGCTAGGTCGTTGGTTTCAACGATCCTCATGGAGAAGAATCAGGTTGTTGGCGAGACCGTGACTACTAGCATGGCGATCGCCCTCATGGGTGTACTGACGAGTCGGTTCTGGCAGCAGATAAATGTCCTACTGGAGGAGTACGGCGTGTTCGCCCTCGACTCGCTTGTGGGGCGGACGCCGGAGGAGGTCCTCCTAGGGCTCTTCTACAAGGGCCTCTCGGGCGTCCTCGACGAGTCGATACTGATGAGTGCCTCTTTCGTTGCGGTCATCGCTCTCACAGGCGTGCTGAGGTACCATCCGAACCCTTACCTCGACTTCGTTGGTAGGAAGGTTGGCACCGGTCTCACAGGGAAATTCATGGTCGCACTCGGGCTTCTCGTCTACGTCCTTTTTCTGAGGGAGTTCATACTTGTCTATTCGGGGATAAACCCCCAGCTGGTCACCCTGGGGGAGTGGGGCTTGATCTGCCTAGCCTCTTACATCACCTACCGAAGGACCCGCAGCTTCGTCTCGGAGTCTCTGACCTCATCTGGGGAGGTAGGTTACTGGAGTAGGCACATCCAGGAGATCGAGCACAAGAGCGACTACAAGCTCGACAAACTATCAGGCCTGGTCGAAGGTTTCATACGCTCAGGAGAGAGGGACGAGTTAATAGTTTACATGGTGGATGTCTTCAGGAGGTTCAACGTCCCCGTGGCCAGCATAAGCCGCTCTGTAGCGGAGCTGATTAACCACGAGGAGATAGAGATTGGGCTTACTACGTTCAGCTGGCAGAGGAGGATGCTTGAGAGGATGAACCTTGAGAGGCGCCGCGAGGCGCTGGGCACTGTGATGGGGAAACTCGATGAGCTAGCGCTCCAGATGTCCTACAGGACTCGGTCGGCCATCGAGTCGAATAATAGTCAATCCTTGACAGAACAGGAGGTTTCACGGAATGAAGATTGAGAGAGTAAGTGAGACATGCAACGAGATAACAGAATTGGTGGGCGGCTTCTTCGTTGGGGAGAGGTTGCTCCTGAACAAGGTCCTAGCTGCGGCTCTAGCCAACGGTCATATCCTCTTCGAGGACTACCCTGGCCTTGGCAAGACGCTGCTCGCGAAGTGCTTTGCGAAGGTCACCGGGTGCTCCTGGGGGAGGGTTCAGTTCACGCCGGACCTTATGCCCACAGACATCATCGGAACCAAGGTCTGGAGGATGAATACATCGGAGTTCACCCTTGAGAAGGGACCCGTCTTTACGAACATCCTCCTAGCGGATGAGATCAACAGGTCCCCCCCCAAGGTGCAGTCCGCCCTACTGGAGTGCATGGAGGAGCGTCAGGTCACTATTGAGGGGGAGACCCTACCACTGGAGGCCCCCTTCTTCGTCATGGCGACCCAGAACCCCATCGAACTTGAGGGCACGTATCCCCTACCAGAGGCCCAGATGGACCGATTCCTGCTGAGGCTGTCGACGGGCTACGTCTCATCGGTGGAGAAGGAAACCGAGATACTGAAGCGGAGGGTCTCATGGCAGAGGGACGACCCAATCGACCTCATCGAGCCGGTGACTTCGAACGAGGTCTTCAAGGAGCTCCAGCAGACGGTGGAGAAGAACGTCTACATAGACGAGCAGATCCTCACGTACATATCCAAGATAGTCAGGCGAACGCGGGACAATCCCCTCGTCGACATCGGCGCGAGCCCCCGCGGAGGCCTCAGCCTCCTCAAGGTCTCAAAGGCGAATGCGGCTATACACGGGAGGGACTTCGTCATACCCGACGATGTGAAGACCTTCGCGAAGGAAGTTCTGGTCCACCGCATCATCCTCAAGATGGAGTACGCCCTCGGGGAGAAAGTCGACCCGAGCCAGATAGTTGAGGAGATAGTGGAGGAAATCGAGCCGCCGAGAGATATAACCCACCGGTGAAGAAAGAAGTGCTAACAAAGACCCCACTCAAGCTGACTGTAAGCACCCTCTCATTCATAGTAGCGGGCATGGTCCTCGGCAACATGATCTTCGTCTACATGGGGCTCCTGCCGGTGGTCTACATCCTGCTGAGCCTCCTACTAGATCGGCCTGAGGCGGTCGAGGTGTTGAACCCGGTCAGGTTCACGAACGTCTGGGTGGATGACGTCGTCGAGATACGGCGAAAGTTAAGGGTGAGGGGAGGTCTTGGGCATGTCACCGTGGGCGAGGTCCTGCCCCCCTACTTTGAACTCGTTGAGGGCAGCAACTTCAAGGTACTCTGGAAGGGTTTGGGGGACCTGGAGGAGGATCACTCCTACAAGATAAGGTGTACGAAGAGGGGGGTCTACAGCTTTGAGGACTGCAACTGGGAGATAAATCAATCCCAGAACCTGCAATCAGCCAGACTGGGGAAGTCGCAGGTAGGGCAAACGCTGATAGTCAAGCCCCATCCGTTCAACATCAAGAGGATCAGGCAGCAGAAGGTCCTCTCGAAGATGACGATGCCCTCCGAGGCGAGGATCCAGATGGGTATACCCACGACCGAGTTCAGGGAGATAAGGGAATACGCCTTTGGGGACTCGTACAGGCACATCAACTGGAAGGCGACGGCGAGGAGAGCCATGCCCAACAAGCCACCGAAGGTGAACGACTATGAGATGGAGGGTATGAAGGCCGTCTGGATCTTCCTCAACACCGCGTCTAGGATGGCGCTGGGGACGAACATCAGGAACGGATTCGAGTACTCCTTACAGGCCGTCCTGGGCCTATCAAGCTTCTACCTGAGTAGGAGCTGCAGGGTAGGGGTTTCCTTCTACAGCGACGAGAGATTCGCAACTCCCGGTGTCGACGGCAGCGTCAGGGTGTCGACGGGCTACTTGGGAGACATTCTCGTGATGCCTGATATAGCATCTGGTGGCCTCGACCAGAATAAGGGGGTGGGGCTCGAGCCCGTAGTCGAGAGTTCTGAGGACTTCCTCATCCCAGACATGGGGAAGAGGCAGCTGTACGCCATCAACGAGAGGATTCTCCACGTAAGCGTGCTGGAGAGTAAGTTCAACCTGCAGCAGTGCATAAGGAAGTGTAGGGGCCACATAGTGGGCTCCAACCCCCTCTTCATCATAGTGACGATGATAGACGAGGGGAGGCTCGAGTCCCTCCTCGAGGGCTTGAGAGAGATGCAAAAGTACATCAAGAGGTCCCATACGGGGCGCCCCTCCGTCCTCATCATCCACGTATCGGGTTTCGGAGTGGCTGCGAGAGGGGAGAACGAGGAAATGGCGTCGATTCTCCTGGAAATGGAGGAGAGGTCCATACTCAGGAACTTGAGGGGTCACGGCGCCATGGTTGTCCACTGGAACCCGAGTAAGCAGAGCTTCGCGGAAGTGCTACTATCCCAGGTGGCTAGGCGTTGAGTACAAAGTACTATACTGTAAGGTTCTTGGAGCTTGCGATAACGTTCGCTTCCTGCTATCTAGCCGTGGGCTCGTTCTTCCACTCCTTCATCTACACACTCATCAAGCAGTTCGTCTCGGCCCAACTCGCGAGGTTGGACATATCATACACGTTGACAATGGTTGACCCCGACGTCATTCTCCCCCAACTGATAAGCGTGCTCGTCTTCATCGTCGCCTTATACTACTGGCTGTTTGGCTCAAGATCGAATGTCCTCTCCATCTACAGTTTCAACATCGCATTATTCCTCCCTGAGGCGCTGACCTTCTCGCAGCTTGATTGGCTGAATCTCTTCTATGTGCCCGAGATATTTCTGACTGATAGAAGCTTCTCGAATTTACTGATCACGGGACTGGTCATCGTTGCTGGTTATATCGTGCTTTTAATGACCAATCGTTTCCTGGAGATCAAGACTGCCACGGAGCGTCGAGGAGCCCAGAGCGAAGAGGCGGACCTTGTCTTCGTCAATCAGTCGACAATTGCCCTCATCATGATAGCGGTATCCCTCGTGGTCGTCTTCGGGGCCTCCTTCATGGTCCCGATGATCAAGGCTCAGGTCCATGGTCTACTCCAGACCCAAGTGTACAGGTACATCTTGCTAGGAATAATATCTTCAATCATAATATCAGCAAGCCTGATTGTTTTCTACAGAGAACAAATAGGAGAATAGGTTAAAGCCCATCCTAAGGAGCACTACTTCCAATAGCCTCACCTTTCGGCGTCTACATCAGCTGCATAGGGCGCTAATTACCGTAGGATATATCGCGTCATGTTGTTTGCGTACGCGAAAGATTGAACTAGGCAGTATGAGTGATCTTAATCCGAAAGTAATGTCAAACCAAATAATTGACCTTTACAACTCTTTGCTAGAGGAGTCAAAGGAGCTCACAGTTCTCATGTCCGCGGGATCCGTCCTCGGATGGGACATGCAGACCAAGATGCCTCCCCGGGGATTGGAGCTCAGGAGCCAGCAGCTGGCGATGCTCCAGAAGATCGGGCACCAGATGCTCACCAGCCCTGAGCTTGGGAAGATCCTCGAATCCATCGAGAAGCACGGGGACTACGAAAACCTCACGGAGGTCCAGAAACGCAACGTCTACCTGGCGCGGATGATGTATGACGAGGCCACCAAGCTCCCCGAGAGGCTGGTCGTCGAGATGGCGAAGCAGAGAACCATCGGCCGAGGCGTCTGGAGGAAGGCCAAGGCGACAAACGACTGGAAGCTCTTCGAGCCCGAGCTGGAGAAGATCAAAGCGCTGACAGACGAGTCCGCGAGCCTCCTCATGGAGGTCAAGGACGCTACGAACCCGTATGACGCTCTCATCTACGACTACGAGCCCAAGATGAAGGCCAAGACCATAACCAAGGTCTTCGACGAGATGAGGCGGGGCATCAAGAAGCTACTCGACAAGATCATGGCCCAGCCGAAGCCGGACACCAGCTTCCTGAGCAGGGAGGTCCCCGTCGACGTCCAGGAGAAGGTCGCCGAGAGCCTAGCCGAGTTCGCCCTCTACGACACCAAGTCTGAGAACGCGGGTGGCAGGATCGACTCCACCGAGCACCCTTTCACCACCGGGTACTATACTGATGTCAGGATAACCACCAAGTACTTCATTAACAACTTTCAGAAGGGCATCTTCAGCGTGTTGCACGAGGCTGGACACGCTCTGTACAACATGGGGCTGCCCCAAGAGTGGATGTACCAGCCTGTGGGCGCAGGGGCGAGCAGTGGCATCCACGAGTCGATGAGTCGGTTCGTCGAGAACCATGTCGGCAGGAGCCGCGAGTTCTGGGATTTCTACATGCCTGAGCTGAAGAGGCTGACGGGTAAGAGGCTGAGCGACGTGTCCTCGGATCAGATTTACGCAGCCGTCAACTATGTGACGCCCAGCAAGATCAGGACCCAGTCAGATGAGCTCACCTACGGGATGCACATCATAATCAGGTTCGAGCTAGAGAGGGACATGTTCAACGGGGACCTAGAGGTGAGCGAGCTCCCGCAGGCCTGGGGACAGAAGTACATGGACTACCTTGGGGTAGAGATAGAGACCGATACCGAGGGTGTGATGCAGGATACCCACTGGTCCGGCGGTGCCTTCGGCTACTTCCCCAGCTACGCACTCGGCAACATCTATGATGGGGTATGGCGCGCCAAGATCGAAAAGGACATCCCTGACTGGACGCAGAGGGTGAGGGATGGCAGCTTCGTAGAGATAAAGGACTGGCTCACCGAGAACGTGTACAGTTACGGCAAGCTGTACGACCCGGAGGAGCTGGTGAAGCATGTCACGGGCAGAGGCCTCGTCGTCAAGCCGTTCATCGACTACCTCGAAGCCAAGTACAAGGCAATCTACGGATACTGATCACCTTATTTCTGTACATGACATGGTACAGTCCCTCATCTTTTTTCACAACCTATTTATGTGAGAACTGGCGGCACGATCTAGATCATCTTTGAAGTCTAGAACAGGCAACGTCGCTAGGAAGGGAATCTGGGAATTACGCTGAATTGCTGAGAGAGCTCAGTGATGGTTTGCTCAGGGAGATATATTGTATCGCCGAGGAGTTTGACGATGAACGGGTTAGGGAGTTCATGAGGAAGATCACGCAGCTCCTCACTATCAACCAGAGCCTTTTAGAGAACGAGAGGGCGATCGACAATGAACTTTACGAAATTTCTGAGTATATGTCTGAAATACTGGATATTCACCTCAAGGAAGCCGACAACCTCAGGAAGATTTTCTGATACATGCACCATGCGCCTACATACCTCGAAGATAACACGTATTTCTTTATTAGTGGAGTCACGAATATAACGATACGTGACGCAAGTGATTGTGGAGGCGGAAGCGTGAGTCCTGTCGTTCCCTGCAGGAAATGTGGTCGGACGTGGCAGCCAACCTTTGGGGAGAACGGTCGGCTTTCCAGGGGTTACTGGCGCTGCCCAAACGGGTGTAATGAATAGCATGCATACCTGTCCGCTGAGCGCGAGCTAATTAGATTAAGTTAGACTAGGTCTCCCTCCGATTGGATAGTGAGTAGATGTTATGATATAGTCGATCGATCTCAAGGGAGCGCTGACGGTTCTCCTCCTTCAACTCCTCGAACTCCTCCTTGAGCTTCGCGTTCTCCCGCTCCAGCTCCTCGACCTCCTTCCTGAGTCGGGAAACATTCTCCTCCAGCTCGGATATCGTCTCCTCGGGGTTCCCCATCTTTTCAAATCACCTTTTACCTATCACAGTAAACCACGCAGCATCTGCGTCTCCTCAAGCATCTCCCGGACCTCTCTCTTGAGCTGATCATTCTCCACAATTATCTGCTCTATGAGAGCCCTCAGATCCGAGTTGTCCCGCTTCAACTCCTCTCTTCTACCCTGTAGGCCCTCCAACTCGGACTGTAGCTTGGATCTCCTTGCATCTTGAACCATCAGTTATCCACTCTATGAGGTTTATCTCATATCATATATTTTTGCATAAAATAAGTATGTCCTAGCATCTCGCGAACAATGTCAAGAGAATATTCGCTACCGTGCAAGGGGACTATACGACTCTTTCTCCCTCTCTGTGGAACGCCTTCCTGCGCTCATGGTACTCCTCGATGTTCTGCCTACTGGGCGTCTCCCCACCGGCGAAGTAATGGTTGAACAGGTCGCTGCAGTACCTCAGAGAGGCCTCATCCATAGAGTGGAAGCCAACGTAGTCAAAGGCGCCGTCAGCGAGGGGAAACGCGACAAGGGACTCGCTCTCCGACACGTAGAGGAAGATGTCGATCGCCTCTGTAAACCTGCTGTCGACATTCCCTTCGAGCCAGGATCTGAGTAGGTAGTCCTCATCCTCCTCGCTGATGTAGCCCGGGCGGGCCGGGTTGAGGTCCCTTCGGGGGCCCTTCGTTCGAGGCTCCAGAGAATTGAGGCTGACCCCTCTCTTAAGCGCCGTGACGCCTAGGGGGAGGACGCTGAGGAGATACTGGTCGTGGATCATTGAGACGTTCTCCTCCGCGTTCTTGAATATCGACTCGACGATGCTGAATGATTGCATCACATTCTCCGTGAGGTCGCTCTCCTGGAGCTCTCCGATGCGGCTCACGAACTCCTGAGGGAGCTTCCTGAGGGTGTGGGCGTTGAAGTATTCCTTAT
>SMTZ1_10002818_pt1 | contig 28183 bp, 17 predicted proteins | sample DeeMarSWOR136_30_FD_25667 | JGI IMG/M metagenome (IMG submission 25667)
AAAAAAGGGGGAATGAGATAATCCATGTCTGCGAATTGCCTGAAAACTTCAAACTGCAATCGGATAGGGTCCTGGCACAAATTGACACATACAGACGTCGTCAGACTGAAAAAAACCATAGCGCCACGCATCTGCTGCATGCGGCATTGAGAAAAGTTTTAGGAGACCATGTACAACAAGCAGGATCTCTTGTTGAACCCGGCCGACTGCGTTTTGATTTTACGCATCACTCCAAACTAAATGAGAAAGAGCTGATGCAGATTGAGCAGATCATAAATGAAAAAATACAGGAAGATTTACCCTTAGAAATCGCTCAGGATATATTTGAAAATGCCAGGAAACGAGGGGCTATAGCCCTGTTCGGGGAAAAATATGAAGATATCGTGCGGACCATAAAAATCAATGATTTCAGTTTTGAGTTATGCGGGGGAACTCATGTTAGGCAAACGGGACAAATTGGTTTACTGATTATTACCAACGAAAGCAGTATTGCTTCAAACACCCGTAGAATTGAGGCGCTTACAGGATCGGAAGCCGTAAAATATCTGCAGCAAACGCGTAGTCGTATACAAAAAATGGGTCAATTATTAAATGCAAAAGACGAGGAAATAATTGAAAAAACGCAGGACTTGCTGGAAAGTAAACGTCAGGTAGAAAAAGAGCTGGAAAAAGTAAGTTCCCATTTTTTATCGGCGGAGATCGAAGATATTATAAAAAGCGCCGAGATCATTAATGGCATCTCAGTTATCGTGTATAAGAGGATGGGTAGTTCTTTAAATCAAATGAAAGAACTGGGTGATAAAATCAGGGAGCATGCCCATAACACCGTGGCACTGCTCGGTACAAAATCTCAGGGTAAACTAAATTTTGTTTGCGTCGTCACAGATGATCTGATCAAAAACAAAAATCTGGATGCCGGTTCTTTGATCAGGCAGGTAGCGCAGGTTGCCGGAGGAAGTGGTGGTGGCAGACCACATCTTGCTACAGCAGGGGGTAAAATCGAAGATATGTTTGACCAGGCCATGGAAAAAATCAAAGAATTAATATGACATAAACTTATTTATTTTAGCTTGAATTCAAAAGGAATTTCAACCGCGAATCTTACAATACTATCATCAATTTTCAGCGGTTTAAATTTAAACTGTTTAACTGCTTTTAAAGCTGCCTGATCTAATAATGGTATCGATTTTAAAATTTTAGCTTCCTCTACGAGCCCGGATTTATTTACCGTTACTATTAATAACACCATACCTGATACACCGTTTTTTCTTGCTTCCGCAGGATACTCAGGCATCTGTTTGTGTAATATTTCAATTTCCGGTTGATCTTCAAGCTGTGATATAATGACCACATCATTATCTTGATCCGATATTAGCATATCATCCGAAGTTCGTTCAGAGGCAAGTGGCTGGTTTACCTTTTCCTGATCTGAAGTACCGCTGCTGCATTGCCATAAAAATGGTACCATAGCTAAGATCAGAATAGCAATTAAAAGAGAATACTTGTAATCAAGCCTTTTCATAAAAGATTTCTCCTTTCTTGACAATATATATTGTATGCGGATTTTCATTAATCTATGCGATTCTGAAAAAGCTAATGAAAGGGACATTTCACGATTTACCCGGGTTAAAGACTCGCTTATCTTGAGCAGGATCTTTGAGTATGTCAGGTGATCTGATTTGAGTTGCTGCACGGTATATTCATCACATATCATTTCACTATAATGGCTTATTCGCTTATTTAAAATCCAGATTAAAGGATTGAAAAAGTTAAGGGCCAGAACGATTCTTTTTAATAAATTTAACCAGTTATCCTTCTCTCTAATATGATTAATTTCATGCAACAGCACCGATCTCTTTGACTCCTCAGGCCAATTTTCCCAATTAGCAGGCACTACTATGGATTTTTTGAAGAAACCAAAAACAACTGCTGGATGATCCAGATTAGATAATAACAGTTTTATTTTAGAATCGAGGCCGATAGTGGCATACTTTTGTGTATCTAACACACGGGTATGGCGGAATTTTTGCTTTAGTCGATATGTATTTATAATGGTTAAAACTAAAATGACGATTACTATTGAACTCCATAATAGCATCATGATTGTATAAATAGATAAATGGACATCATAATCCATGTGTTTTTCAATAAAAATCGCATCTAATCGAAAAACATTTACCTGCAACGGTGTCCACTGATAGATAACAGAAAAGGAAATAAAAGGAGGTATCAGCATCTTTATAAGAGCTATAAATGAAATTGCTCTTAGCAGGCGGGCGTTTGCAGATTGAAAAACATTTAGGAGCAACAATATCATTACTAAATAAATAGAATTTTGTATAGAACCTAAAATCACGTAATCAAACCAATATGTAGAAAGTCTGTTTAATTCAGCAACCATTATGGCTTCCTCTTCCCTTTCAGTTCCTTTTGTTTTATTAAGAACTGCAAATCAGCAATTTCATCTTCCGTGAGGTTGTTAGAATCAATTAAATAATTGGCAAGAGCCTTAAATGAACCGTTATATACACGTTTTACAAAACTGGAAGTTTCTTTTTTAACAATTTCTTCCTGACTTTTTATTGCACTATAGAAATTTACCAATCCGATTTTCTCTTTAGTAAGATATCCTTTTGTTTCTAAGTTATTTAAGACAGTTTGAACCGTGGTATACGCTTTCTCCCCATTGGGATAGGCAATGGCCAGTACATCTCGAACAGCCAATTTTTTATTCTGTGCCCATATGATATTCATGATTTCCCATTCTAACAAAGATAGTTTTTTAATCCCGTTAACCATGGTTGATCTCCTATACATATAGTTTTATTACTATATATATAGTAGAATTTAATAAAAAATTTCTCCTTGTCAAGGGAAATTTTCATTAAATTAAAAAATTATGCTAACTTTTTACCCCCACAGTTGTCCATAAATACGAAGGAGAAAATAATTGCAAAAGGATGATAGTGCTTTGATAGATGAAATACGTAGTGGTTCAAATGAGGCATTTGATCAGATGATGCAGAAATATCAGGAACATATATATCATATTGCCTTTGGTTTTACTAAAGATTCGCAAAATGCCTTAGATATAACGCAGAATGTGTTTTTAAAGGTGTATGAAAATCTGAATAAATTCCGCAGCCAAAGTCAATTCAAAACATGGTTAACGCGCATCGCCTTTAATGAAAGCCATAACTGGTGGAAGAAAAACCAAAAATATCAAAAGCAGGAAAATTTTAATGAGCGAGCCTTGGATATGCAAAAAACCATATCTCAGGAAGATGAATACTTAGCACATGAAAATAGAACCTTACTTTTAAAGAATCTCTATGAATTAAATACAAAATATCGCTTAGCTGTTGTACTGCGCTATTTCGAAAATTACACCATAAGAGAAATCAGTGCTGTATTAAAGTGCAGTGAAGGTGTAGTTAAAAATATGTTATTCAGAAGCTTACAAATGTTAAAAAAGAACCTAAAAATATTAGATTCTGGAGTATCATGATGAAAGAACAACGTGAATTAGTGGTATTGATTAAAAAACTCCAAGCGGGTAAAGTTACTCAGGAAGAAACTTCCAGGTTACAGCAATTAATTGATAAATATCCTGAGTACAAGGAAATTGTTGATGCGCATTATGCCTTGTTAGGTACCCGATCACCTTTTCCTGAAGTACCAGAGGAAGAATTTAAAATAATGCGCAATACGATATTAAGAAAAATCCAATTAAAGCAGACAAAAAGTTACCGTAGGGGTTTTTCAGAGATACTCGAAAATATAAAGTTGTTTGTGCTAAAACCTGAAATGGCTGTTGCTGCGCTCACACTGATCATCGGTTTTCTATTGGGTAAAGCAATGCCTCCAGACCAAGCTTCCTCTTCATTAAACATCGTGCAACAGATAACCGAGCTCGCTTCTGAAAATAAGGAATTGGTTGATGTCCAGAATTCACCCATGCGCTATTCCAATGTTTCCTTTCAAGAAGTAGATGCACAGAGTATCGCTATCAGTTTCGATGTCAGCAGACATTTAGATATGATTATTGCCAAGCAAGACCCATTGGTTAAAGAAATTATTGCCCAATCATTACTCAATCCTTCCAATTCAGGTGAAGAATTAAAGGCCATTGAGTATACAGAATCAATAATAGATAAAAAAATTAAAGAAGCTCTTATTTTCTCAATGCAAAAAGCGCCGATGTTAGCCGTACGCATGAAAGCAATGTCTAATCTGATGAACTATAAAGACGATTGGCAAGTACAAAATGCTTTTTTACAGGTTCTCAAAGAGGAAGAATCAGTGCAAATGCGCCTTCTGGCCATCGACTATTTTGAAGCTACGAGCTTTAATCCGGACACTGTCTGGGCTGCTATCAAAAAAAGTGATATAAAGATAAATACGCCTGTGATGCTAAGAGCACAAAAATATATAAAAGAAAATAATTAAATATAAAGATAATTATAATGAGGAGATTCAAAATGAAAAAGATATTTGTTTTATTGCTTCTGTTTTTCATGTGCCATTTATTATTTGCACAACAAGATGTAACGCGGGAAATTAAGACCCAACCGGGGAAAAGGCTGGAAGTGGATTTGAATACCGGCGGTTCTATCGAAGTTAATGGCTGGGGTAAGAATCTTGTTTCTGTTAAAGCAAGAGTGTACTCTAATGAAATTAAGGATTATGATCTTAGAATTAAGGAAACCTCTTTCGGCGTAGAAGTGGATGTTACTTCAACAGGTCGCGGTCGGAATCGTGGTGGTGTAGATCTCGAAATCTATGTACCAGAAAAATATGACTTGACACTAGAAACAATGGGTGGAGAGATTATAATCAGTGATGTGGAAGGTAAAATTGAGGGCGAAACTATGGGTGGTGAAATTGAACTGCGCAGTCTGAAAGGAGAAGTAGAATTGACAACCATGGGTGGTGATATAACCGTCGAAGATTCTGATTTGGATGGTGAAGTTAAGACCATGGGGGGAGAAGTTGTTTTTAAAGACGTTATTGGTGATTTAAAAGGATCAACCATGGGTGGTGATGTGGTTTACATTAACATTAAAAAGAGGGGTAAAATTGATGAAAGAAAAGAGATCCGGATTTCAACAATGGGTGGAGAAATCAGTGTTGATTCAGCTCCCAGTGGTGCTAATGTTAGTACTATGGGTGGTGATATTCGTATCCGCGCAGCAACTAAATATGTCAAAGCCAAAACAATGGGGGGTGACATTAATATTGATGAGATTGATGGCTCTGCTCAAGCATCCACTATGGGTGGTGATATTGAAGTAACTATGATTGGTGATCCTGCAAAGGGAAACCGTGACGTTGATTTATCTTCCATGGGTGGCGATATAACCCTTACATTGCCTGATGGTTTATCTATTGACTTTGATATTACATTAACCTATACCAAAAGGGCTCGTGCTTATAAAATCATTAGCGATTTTCCTATTAAATTGGAGGAATCCGAGGATTGGGATTATTCAGAGGGCTCTGCCAGAAAATATATTTACGGTACCGGTAAAATAGCCGGTGGAAAAAACAGGATCAAGATCGATACAATTAATGGTGATATAACAATAAAGAAGGGATCGAGATAATTTGCATTCATCATCCCCCTACCTGCCCTTAAGCGTAGGGGGATGGAGGGGGATCTTACCTACTAACTAAATCATCCACCTCAAAGCGTTCATCCATATTAGCTAACCGGAGTGCAAGATTATACGTTAGGTCAGCAATCCTGCTTACTTTTTCATAGTTGATTTTATAAGCATCATCTGTAATTTTATGGCAATCTTCCATGGCATTATCGAAAAAGAAAACGCTTGGTATACCTTTCCGGGCATAACTGTAGTGATCGCTGCGATAATAAAATCTCTTTGGATCACTTAAATCATTAAATTTATAATTAAAATGAAGATTGACCGTTTCTGAGTTTACTTCCTCAATTATACGATGAAATTTATAACTTATTTTATCCGAACCGATACTATATATACTATCACTTGACCCTCTTCCCACCATATCTAAATTTATATATGCGATGATATTATCTATGACACTTAAATTATCTGTCAAATATTTTGAACCGAGGAGACCTTTCTCTTCTGCTGAATGTAGCACGATTAAAATGGAACGCTTGTTTTTTGCCGTCAATGCCAGGGCTTTCCCTGCCTCAATGATGGCAACTGTACCGGAAGCATTGTCATCAGCACCGTTGTAAACATCTTCACCGGACATGCCGATATGATCATAATGAGCTCCAATCGCTACATATTCATGCTTCAAGTCAGGATCTAAACCTTCAACAACAGCTAAAATATTGCGTGATGTAACAGTAGCCTGTTCCCTTATTTGCCAGTTGATTTTAATTTTATCATCAAATTCAAATTTAGGCAAATAGCTGTTACTATTAACAAAACTTCTAAGGTCTTGATAAGAATATTTTGCATGGTTAAAAATTGTCTCCATTGCCTGTTCATTGATTGTAACAATTGGAAACTTTTTCCCCGGCTTGTTGTCTGTTTTCTCGTTTAACCTTAGTACACCTTTATTCATGTGACTCACTATTTTATCCCAACCAAAATCTTTTTCCCAACCGGAGAGAATTATCGCTCCAATCGCGCCATGCTCTTTGGCCGTCATCATCTTATTCAATGAAGAGGCATAGGGGGATTCTCTTTCGCCATCGAAATAACTCGAATCTTCACTCTCGGGTTCTCCGGAATACAACAATACCACCTTTCCAGTCACATCAATTTCATCATAATCGTCATATCCATACTTTTCTGAAGTGATGCCATATCCGGCAAAAACCAAACTTACTGTTGTATCTAATTCTCCCGCGTATTTTGCTGAGCCTACAAAATCAATTTCATATTCTAAACGGTGTATTATATTTCCATGGTCATCTATCAAAGAAAAACTGGAATTTTTATCAAAACCGTATGAACTGAGATTAAACCATTGCCAATATCCTTCATCACTATAAGATTTTAGACCGTATTTTTGTAATTCAGAAGATATGTATGATGCTGCTAGTGCTTCTCCCCGAGAACCCGTGTCTCTGCCCTCCAATTCATCTGAAGCAAGAAATTCAAGGTTTGCCCTGATATTATTCAGACTTATTAATGTATTAGAAATGTCGTGGTAATGAATAATATTTTTACCAGATTGGCATCCGGCAAATACTAGAAAAAAGGATAAAATTATTGCATGCCTTTTCATTATGTTCATGCGCTGAAAGTGCATTTGCTTCCAGTACCTACTAATTTCCTTAAATAAAGAGCAAGGTAGAGTTTTTTCAATCGCTAGGACCAGCGAGATATATAAATATAACAATAGGAATCTAAATGTCAAAGTATTTTTAATCAATCTCATACTCCAAAATCTCCAATTTGACGCAGCTCACTGGCTAAATACGGATTTGAAATAAATTTAACTTGAAAAGCTATACAGGTAAACTATTGCCTGTATATTCCGATAATTAGACATATGGAGTGTTGGAGTATTGGAGTAATGGAGTGATGGAGTAGAACTACAAATTGAATTTAGGAATACGTGTCTCCAATACTCCATTACTCCAATTGATAATAATATGTAAATTTTGGATTGTGCTATGAAAAATAGAAATACATTTATAAAGAGGACCGAGACCACCAACATAATAGTACTATTATTCTTACTTAACATTTCTGTTCGTGGCGGCGGCTGGTATGAAAACTTTTATCCCAATGATTCCCATATTATTAATAAAATTGCATGTGCCGATTTTGAAGCAAAAGAAGTCTATGCTGTCGGTGATAACGGTACTTTTGCCTTCTCTAAAGATGGTGGTATAATCTGGCAGGTGGGCCTAGTTCCAACACCAAATAACCTCTACGACATCATGGTAACTCATTTTCCTGATACCGTTGTGATCGCTGTTGGGGCTGGCGGTACAGTATTAAGGTCGGTCGATAAGGGTGAAACCTGGATTGAAAACAATTTAGGTCCTGACGATTTATATAGTGTCGCATTTGATGGATCCAGGGTTTGGATTGCTGGAGATAACCGTGATTTTATTTTTAGTTCTCCCGATTTAGGTCTCACTTGGGAAAATTCCACCATTACGGATGGTGTGATGAGTGTCAATAAACTTATACCGAGCATGTACGGTATATATGCCGCTGCGGTGCAAGGTAACACAACTTATATTTTAGCATATGATGGTGGGCAGAATGATTTTGATACCGTTGATATGATCCCCGATTTTATTCTAAAATCCGGTTTTGAAGAGTTTTCAAATCTTTATTTTGCGGGTTATGATGTTGGCACTTCCCAGGCTGCAATTGTGATTAAAAACGATCAGGGCGGTATATACGGTCCTGCGATGCCCTTTAATCCTGCTGGTATCGATTTTGAGATCACAGCCATTAACGGCATGCTGGATACCCAAGAACAACTCTGGATTGCAACAAACGATGGATATATTTACCAATCGGATGCTACAGCTTCTAATTTTTTCCCAGTATATCAAAATCCGGCGGGAAACGTGGTCAAAACAATTGCTGTTCGGCCAAATGGTGCATTCAATCAAATTGCTTGGGCAGGTGGCACACAAGGATTAATGCTGAGATATGACTTTGGGGTCATGTTTGTTACACCCCCACAAAATAGCTTTATCTATCCCACTCAAAACATTATACAAATCCGCTTTACATCAAAACCAGTTCTGGAAAGCATTCAAAGAGGGATATATATACATAGTTCAATTAAGGGTAGAGTTCATTTTCTGCCTTCCTATGCTGAATCTGATAGCAACATGGTGGAATTAAGCTTACTAGAAGGAGGGATTCCCGGTGAAATACTAACGATGATACTTTCCGATTTTGTCCTTGAAGAAGACAGTCCGGCTACCATTAACGGATTTAGCTACAACCTTAATGTTATTCCATTTGGACCGTCCGATTTTAATTTTAATCCTCCGCTGGGAGTTCATACAATCAATGCTGTTTCGACTAACTACGTAACTGGATTTTTCAATAATGATGACAGCTTTGATCTTATTACCTTTGCCCGAGATACACTTTTTTGTTTTGCCGGAGATGGAGGAAGTGGATTTCTAGCGGTCGAAAAGATTGCTCTGGGACCGATAATCGGAGTAAACTCATCGATAGAACAACAATTAAAAGTCGTTGATTTTAATAACGATAGCAGATTGGATCTGGTTCTATTCGATGATGTACGTATCCAAAATATTATTAATAATTCGGATGTTACCTTTAGTTTCTCTTTAGGTGATTATTACTCTGCCAATATTTCTGATATCGATTTTTTATCAGCTGACAATGATTCCTCTCTTGATTTCATCATTTTAAGCGATAGCCTTGAGATTCGGACAGGTGTAAATGATAATAGCTTTGGATCTAAATATTCAGACGAAGCATTCACTGGTTGGAGAAAAATCACTGTTGGCGATATTGACTGTGATGGCATTGTAGATATTGCTGCCATTAACGCTTCGAATGAAATCGTTTTAAGCCATGGCCTGCCAATGGGAGGTTTCGATTTGTTTTATACCATTCCAGGAGCATTCAGGGAGGTGCAGCTGGCAGATATCAATTCAGATCATTTCCTTGATGTATTAGCTATGGATGACATTGATGCTGTACATGTATTTAAATATAATCCTTTTTGGAGTTTTAATCCTGAAGGATCGATTACGCAAATAGATCCCAATCCCTTGCATGCTTTTGATGTTTACGATTATAATGGTGATGGCTTTATGGATGTAATTCTGGCCACAACGCTTAAAGAAATAAAAGTATTCGAAAATATGAGCGGCAGTGGATTTAATGAATTACCGGATCAACAACATATTATGACCATTAATCCAACTGGTTTATTGCATGGTGATTTCGATAAAGACGGCCTTCTTGATCTCGCTGCCTTTGATAAGTCTTCAGGGGATTTTCAGGTGATATTAAAAACGGGCGGTCCCCTGAGTTCCATCTTCTTTGATACTATTGAAGTTAAAAGCGGACAGGTACATTTGAGCTGGCATGATTCTAATATGCCAAATGAAGTCGGCTTTTATCGCATATATCGAGATATAATTCCCGGAACCATGAATATTTTAGCTGACGTGGATACCACTTTTTATATCGATAGCTCAGTAATTCCTGGTCAGATATACTGGTATAAAGTTGAAGCTTTTGATTTAGGGGCAAATTCAATGGGCATGTCAAATGAAATCGAAGTGCGGGTATACCAGGAAATAAGCGGTCCAATTTCGGGTGTCCTGGCTGATATTGGAACCGCATATATCGTAACAGCACCTATTGAAGTCAGCGAAGGATCTATTTTACAAATCATGCCGGGTGTTGAACTAATGTTTGAGAATGGTGCCGATTTCAGGGTTTATGGTGACCTGGAAGTTATGGGTACTGAAAAAGATATGGTATCTTTCATGACAGATAATGAGCAAACAACATGGCCGGGTATTCTCATCTCAGGTCTGGTGAACACCGATACGGTAAGAATGTCATGGTTTGATATTCATCGTGCTGATCAGGCATTACGCATAGAAAACCGACCATTAAAAGTTCAGTATGCCGGAATCACAGAAAATGGTACAGCTTTTGACGTCAGCTTTTCCGGTGGATTCCTTGATGCCCAAAATATTTTACTGCATAGCAATACCATAGGTATACATGCCAAAAGCGGATCTAAAGTAAATTTAAAAAACACCACCATAGCGCGGAATATAAACGAGGGTATTGTGGTCGAGAATCCAGCTACGGTAAAAATCAGTAACTCAATTATTTGGGATAACAATTCCGATCTCCTTAAGGGTCCGGATATTAAAAGTACATCTTTAAGTGCCTCTGAAATTCGCTATTCTACGGTCGATAGCCTGGAAGGTAATTTCGTTCTTGACAACATAAGCAAAATTCCACCCCTATTTCAACCTATCCTGTTAGACACCATGTCTTTTTCCCCGGACACCCTGTCTGCAACCATTGATGCAGGAGATCCAGCAGACGATTTCAGGACAGAACCCATGCCCAATGGGGGCAGAATAAACCAGGGTGTTTATGGTGGTACCCCTTTTGCTACACCTACCTTTCAAGCCAAATTTGCGCTTAAACCAGACACAATGAAATTTGCCGCTGCTTTAAGCAATACAGATACGAAATCAATGACACTTTATAACAGAGGAACTGTAGACTTACGTGTAAATGATTTTAAGCTTCTTGCACCTGAATTTAGTTACAATCTTACATTTCCAAAAATAATTCCTCCAGGTGATAGCTCAATAATTAATCTTACCTTCTCGCCCAGCTCAAGAACCACCGTATATGATCATTTGTATATTAATACTAATGATCCCCATTTCCCGGATCCAGGCTTAACGGTAATGCTTGAGGGTACCGGCTTAAATAGAGCACCCGTATCGAATTCAACTCTTACAGATACTCTGATATATACCTATGTTCCCTTTGATTTCACTTTCCAGGTTAATGATCTGGATGGTGATGATCTTACTTTCTCAGACAATTCATCCTTATTTGATATTGATCCGACTCTGGGGCATATCACCTTTACACCCACCATTGAAGATACAGGAAAACATGCTATAGCAATTACAGTTAATGATGGATTCATAACGATTTCAGATACATTGAACCTGACCATTGCATTAAATCCGGTCACCTCTCCCCAGGGTCTTACGGTCACTCCCGGCGATCAGATGCTCACCTTAACATGGACAAATCCCGACAATCAGTTTTATAGTGGTACCATCATTTGTATGAGCCATTTACAGGCAATTAACGACGCTGATAGTGCGCTGACAATTCTTGATACCATATTATCGATAAATAGCACTGTGCAATATAGTATAAAAAATCTCGAAATTGCTAAAACCTATTATTTGGCAATTTTCAATTACTTTGATCCCGGAATTCACATCTATTCCCATGCACTTCAAAGCACAGCCACTACCTTAGCACCTAACGTCTTATTCGACTTTAGCGATCACCGTGCGTATGTTCCCCCGCAAGATACTTTACACGCAGCTTTGAAAGTTATTAATCAAGGAGGCGGAACCCTCTATTTCCGATTCTCATATGCTGCAAATCCTATATTGGATCGTTGGTTTCAGATGGACACGACAGACAAATCCATCGCACCATATGATTCCAGTGAGGTTTCCTTTACGATGAATCCTTCTGAATTAATGAACGATATCGACCATAACGTTTTTATAAAATTAGAGACAAATCAACCTGGTTGGATTGTCAGAGACAAAAAAATAATCATGAAAATACTCTTTGATCGTATAGCGCCAAAAATAACCACTTTGGCTGAACCTGATTCTGCACACAAATTCGCAGCGGTGCGTTTTAAATTTACAGCCAACGATACAATCGATACTTTAGGCTGGTCCATCGGCGATGCTAGTGATGATCTGCGCATGAAATATCGCTTCCTTAAGATAAATAATCTTACCGATTTTGACGTTTTATACAACGGTGTAGATCTTCCAATTGCTCCAATAGACTTTTACCCTCTGGAAGATGGCCTTTATCGCTTTGATTTATGGGTATATGATACAAAAGGTAATGGTTTTGCAGATAATGCCATGGCTTATCAAAAGCATGTATTTGTTATGGGTTCTACTGCACTTTTAACGAAACATCGTTGGTATCTTGCCAGTATCCCCCGAGATCATAACATGCCATTGTCAGAGTTTTTTATTGACTCCAGTGCTGCAATATTTCGCTGGGATAACAATGAGATGAAATATATCTCATTTGCAGATTCCACATTGAAATCCGGCCAGGGCGTTTGGATATTATCATTCAAACCAAGATTGATCGATGTCAAGAAATATAAATTGAATTCTGAAAGGGATTCAAGTACTGTGCAACTGGAATCCGGTTGGAATCAAATCGGTGTTCCTTCAGGATATCCTTTGCACTTTGCCAAAATGCGCTTTCAACCGCGTGCCAATGAAATGGTTATAAGCATCTCCGAAGCCATTGAGCAGAAGTTGATAGCACCTGCTGTATACTGGTACCGTTCCAGTTATCTTTTACCGGGTTATGAGTGGGGTATTCTTGATTCAACGATAGCTTACCCCTGGCGCGGATACTGGGTCTATGCCCCACAGGGTGGAACGCTGATATTTTCTTATGATCCTGCTTTTCCTGATAGAAATATATCCGATAGCAGATCAGACAATGTATCCGCTCTAAATAAGATGAGTAACAACAATTGGCGCCTGGCTCTTACCATCCAAAATGATCAACATAGTGATGCAGGAAATATAATAGGTAGCGGATATTTAACTCAAACGCTTCCTATTTATGAACCCCCTCATCTTTCTGAACATTGTTCAGCCTATTTCTCCACGCCCCAGGGTAAGATCACCCAGGATATACGCGAGCCCTTTGAAAATATCTCTGAAGTTAAAGAATGGAATCTGAAAATTTCAACCAGTGCCGTCGGTAAAGATCATGAACTATCCTGGCCAGATTGGAAGGAAGATGGAGGTGTATATCTGTATTTAGTTGATGGGGAGAGCGAAAAAGTACTCAATATGAGCGAAACCAATAGCTATCATTTTAAGACAAATACACAAAATAGACAGTTCACCATATATGCAACACAAGATGCCAACTTTACACCAAAGATCATACCCAGTACATTTAAATTAATGCAAAATTATCCCAATCCCTTCAATCCTGTTACCACAATAAAATTTGGCATCCCTGGGAATGCGGAAGGACAAAAGATATCGTTAAAAATATATAATATATTAGGTCAGGAAATTTTATCATTACTTGATAATAGAGAATTATCTCCTGGATACCACGAGGTCAGTTGGGATGGGCTAAACGCCAGTGGCCTACGCGTAGCAAGCGGTATCTATTTCTATCGTCTGGTTAGTGCTGAGCACCAATTTGTACGTAAAATGGTTATGTTGAAGTAATTTCCTTTAGGCTTCTGCTGATTCAATCTTCTTTAAATTTGCCTGTAAATATTTTGATAGCTCTTCAACCGTATTGAAGCGATCATAATTTTTTGAGAGGTGTTCGATTATTTTATCGGGCGTCTTTAATAACATATTTTTTACCCGTGGTAATGAGGCGGGATGCATACTCAGATTTCTCAAGCCCAATGCCAAAAGTAAGGGTACATACAGTGGTTCACCAGCCATTTCACCACAAACCGATATCTCCTTTTTAAGTTTTTTACCGGCTTCGGTTACACGTCGGATGAGGTGCAAGATCGCTCCATTCAATGGCTGATAGTAACTGGCAACCTTTTCGTTGTTTCTATCTACTGCTAAAGTATATTGTATCAAATCATTGGTTCCAATACTGGCAAAGTCTACCTCTTTTAACAATTTTTCGATTTCAATTGCTGCAGAAGGGACTTCAACCATTATCCCAATAGCTATATGTTTATCTTTGAGATTTAATTCTTGTTGTACTTTAGTCATCACATTTTTAATTGCCAAAATGTCCTCGAGACTGGAGACCATGGGTATCATAATTTTTAAATTACCAAATTTAGATGCTCTAAAGAGGGCCCGTAACTGAGAATAAAATATATCCGTATCAGAGAGTAATATGCGAATCGATCGCCAGCCGAGAAAAGGATTCATTTCATGGTACTCATTGGAAAACGGCAAAAATTTATCCCCACCAAGATCGAGCAGTCTTATAATAACTTCGTGCTGTGGAAAAGCTCGTAAAATTTTCTTATATATTTGAAACTGCTCTTCTTCGCGCAAAAATCGCTCTTTTGCAATAAACTGTAATTCCGTTCTAAACAGTCCCACGCCTTCAGCATGATATTTGTGGGCCAGTGCTATTTCATACTCATCGTTGATATTGGCCAATAATTTTATCTTTTTCCCTGAAATTACTGGAGATGGGACACTGATCAGATTTTCAAAACGTTTTTTTCGTCTTTCCCAAAGTTCAATTCTTTCCTTGAAAACTTTCTCTACCTCTTTGCTGGGATTCAGAATAACCTTGCCTTCGTATCCATCAATTGCCCCACGTCGAATGCCACCCAGACTTTTCATTAAATCTCCAACACCGACCACTGCCGCAATTTCTAATGAATGAGCCAGGATTGCAGCGTGGCTTGTTTTACCGCCATATTCAGTAGCAATACCTTTTAAAGCACGATGTTGAAAGTATATTGAATCAACAGGGGTGAGCTCACGCGCGATTAGAATATTATCCGAATAGCGGCTGAAGTCACAATGACTATCTGTATGCATTAAATTATAAATAAGACGCCTGGAAACTCCGCGAATATCGTATATCCTCTCCCGTAAGTATTCATCCTCTATACTTTCAAAACGTTTTTCCAAAACCAGCAGCTTTTTACGTATAATGGATTCTGCATTCTCATTATGCTTTCGGATAGACTCGGGAATTTCTTCCTGGAAAATTGGATCCTCAAGAATCAATCTGTAGGCCTCATATATTTCTGCATGCTTGGCACCCACGTCACGCGCAATGTGATTCTGTTTGTCCATAAATTGCATGGCAACTTCATTTAAAGATGAAAAATAGCGCTCTAACTCATGAGAAATCCGTTCGGGCTCCACTGAGTAAGTATAAATGTCATCTATCTCCGTACGGTAAATACATATACTTCCCAGAGCAATACCTTCGGATACGGGTATCCCTTTTAATATTTTTTCCTCTTTTTGTCTTTTCTTTTTCAAATTGTACTTCCTGCAAACTGCACTTAAATATATTGAGCTGCACAAATGTAACGCAAATAAATATTTAATAAAAAATGTAAAAGATATCCGTTTTAATTCAGGAGCGAGATCATGTTTAGGTGCATTGAGCATCAGAAACACATTTTTATATTTAAACCCCCTATTGTTCATGGTCTATTTTTTACTTAGTTTTAAGTAAATTAATATAGAATTTTACTTTAAATAAGTATTTCAAAAATCACGTATATATTGACATGCCTATAACTAAGCGACAGCAAATAATTGTAAGTACATTTTTCTTTTTATTATTGTTATTATTTGGTTGCCGCGATCAATTATCACAATCCGATAAAATTGTAAACTTTCGGGTAATTCCTGTATCACTACCAGAAAATTCAGTTATTTACATTACTGGAAATCATCCCCAATTGGGTCGGTGGGATCCCGATGACATTCCTCTTACCAAACAATCAGATGGCAGCTGGTCTAGAGCTATTTCATTTACTCATGGAACACAATTGGAATTTAAATTTACCAGAGGTTCCTGGCCTACAGAGGCAGTGGATCACCAAGGTCTTGAGTTTCCTAATTTCACTCTATATGTTTTGCAGGATACTACCATTAAGATAGAGATTCCAAACTGGCGAGACATGTTTAGTCGCAGCACACTTCTCTCCGCCGGACGACTTAACAATAAAGCAGGCCAAATTGAACTTTATGAAAACTGGCGCTATCATCCCGGTGATGACTTAAGCTGGTCAGATCCTAATTATAATGACCATGATTGGGAGATCATAAATCCACTCTTAAATCCCAATAATCTGCCCACTAGTGGTTGGCAGGGCATTGGTTGGTTCAGGCTAGATATAACTGTGGATTCCTCTTTATGGCATATGCCTTTAGCGCTCTTTATGAATCAAGCCGGCGCATCGGAAATATATTTGGATGGTGCATTATTATATCAGTTTGGACAAATCGGTCATTCGCAGGATGAGGAGATATCTTTTTTAGAACAAAATCCCAGATTTATCATCTTTGATGCTAAAGAAACACATACCATAGCAATCCGATATTCCAACCTCAATTGGGCAAATATTGCTGAGCTGGGTGGTGCGCTTGGATTTACATTGATCCTGGAGAAGCTAAATAGCGCAATTGAGGAACGAATCAGTACGGTAAGATCGAATTCACTGGCACAAATGATCTTTACCACCATCCCACTTACACTTGCTCTTCTTCATTTTCTCCTCTTTCTTTTTTATCCCAGTATGAAAGAGAATCTTTTCTATTCCCTTTGTCTCATAGGATTTGCAGCTCTCTCCTATACAAATTTCCAGATTCCCTTTACACAAAACGTACAAGAAATTTTTTTTTACAGAAAAGCATCATTCATATCTGTAAATGTTGCCCTGGTTTTTGGCATTCTAACCACCTATGCTCATGCTTATAAGAAAATCCCCAAGAACTATATCTTTTTCGTAGCAGGAGCGGTAGCATTAATTGTATGGTTATTTATAAAGCCATCGCAATTATTAAATTACTTTTTTTACGGTTTTTTGGGCATTTCCGGATTAGAGCTTTTCCGGGTTGTACTCTCTCCCAGTCTTAAAAAAGAAAAATGGGATTGGGTAATTGCCATTGGTTTTATTGCGCTAATCTTAGCAGTAGTTTATCAAATTCTAATTGACATCGATATCGGCAGTAGTTTATCAAATTCTAATTGACATCGATATCGTCAAACCTTTGGGAGGCAATACCATCGTTTATGTGTATGGCATAATGCTGCTCAGTATTGCTGTAAGCATTAACCTGGCGCGCGACTTCGCAAAAACTAATGAGCGTTTATTGGCACAAGAGCGCCATGCACGGGAGCAGGAAATTCAAAGACGGGTCCTAGAGGCAGATAATCTGCGAAAAACCAGGGAATTAGAAGAGGCTCGCCAGCTGCAACTTTCCATGCTCCCCCATAAAGTCCCCCAAGTTGCTCACCTGGAAATTGCTGTTCATATGAAAACCGCAACAGAAGTGGGAGGAGATTATTACGATTTTAATCTTTCTGATGATGGATCATTAACCATTGCCATTGGCGATGCTACAGGGCATGGCACGAAAGCCGGCATTATGGTTACATTAATAAAAAGTCTATTTAACACCATGGGCAATATATTTTACATACCAGATTTTTTTCACCATTGTACCAAGGTAATTAAAAAAATGCGCCTGGGAAATTTGTATATGGCTATGATGTTGGTAAGAATCAAGGATCATAAATTGGTATTTTCTGCTGCGGGAATGCCACCAATATATCTCTACCGCAATAAATCCAAAAAAGTCGAAGAGTTAATAATCAAAGGATTACCTCTTGGAGGCATTGAAAATTTTACCTATCAACAGATCAATACAGAAATTTCAAGCGGAGACACCATTTTGTTAATGTCCGATGGATTCGCTGAACTGTTTAATGAGAATAATGAAACATTGGATTATCCACGCGTAAAACAGTACTTTTATGAGTGTGCTGAACAAGCACCAGTTGAGATAATCAGCTATTTAACCAAACAAGGTGAAGAGTGGCGCAAAAATCAACCGCAAACAGACGATATTACATTTGTACTTGTGAAAGTAAAATGAAATTCAAAATTTACACACATCTGTCTACTTCTCTAAGTCTTTCAATTTTAAAACTGCTATAGCCAACCTATTTTTGTCTTGTGAGGGAGTTCACAATGTATGAAAAAAGCAAAAATTATAACGATATTCTCGACTGCCGGAAAGATTTTCCAGCCCTAAAGCGTATTCAAAATGGTTTTCCCTTAGCTTATTTAGATGGCCCTGCAGGTACACAGGTACCTGAAAAGGTTCTCGATGCCATGGTACACTACTATTTGACCTGCAATGCCAATACCCATGGACAATTTGTTACTTCAAGTGAAACCGATAAAATTATTCAAAATGCGCGCACGGTAGTAGCAGAATTCTTAGGTGCATCGAGCCATACAGAAATCTCGTTTGGTGCAAATATGACTACCCTGAATTACGCCCTGAGCAGAGCTATAGGGCGCTATTTTAACAAAGGTGACAAAATTTTAATAACCCAGCTTGACCATGAATCCAATCGTGGACCGTGGCTGAGTCTAAGAGATCAGGGATTCGTTGTCAGTGAGGTAAATCTCAATCCTGATGGAACGCTCGATTATGATGACTTTATGAACAAAATTACTGAATCCACTCGACTGGTCGCCATTGGGTATGCATCAAATGCCCTGGGAACCGTGAATGATGTGGCTCTAATTAGGAAACTGACCCATAAAGTAGGTGCGTGGCTTTTGGTTGATGCTGTCCACTACGCCCCCCATTTTCCCCTGAAAGTGAAGGAATTAGGTGTTGACTTCCTGCTGTGCTCAGCCTATAAATTCTATGGGCCTCATGTTGGAATTCTTTTTGCCCGGCAGGGTTTGCTTGATATGCTGCCAACCGATTGTCTCAGAACGCAGGAGCAGCAGGCACCTTATAAAATAGAGACGGGCACGCTTAATCATCCTGCTTTGGAAGGCGTTAGAGCGTCTATTGAATATATAGCGTCGTTTGGATCAGGTTTCGATTTAAGAGCCAGGTTGGTTAGTGCCATGGAAAGAATTGCCGACTATGAACATCAACTAGCAAAAGCTGCCTATGATGAACTTGCTGCTATCCCCAACGTACAACTTTTTGGTCCAAAGTTTGAATCTGCACAACGAGCGCCGACCATTGCATTCACTGTGCAAAATAAAACACCCACAGAAGTCTGTGCGGCACTTGATGATAAAGGCATCTGTGCCTGGGACGGACACTTTTATGCCATCAGGCCTATGGAAATACTTGGTTTATTGTACAGAGGCGGGGTGGTTAGGATTGGGATTTCAATTTATAATACCTCAGACGAAATATCACGCTTTCTGAAAGAGGTTCGAGAATTATGATTAACGATATCCGATTGACGATTTACGAAGTTAATAAATCGCAGATCGGATATCGTCAATCGTAAATCAAATTGGGCTTATTCCCCATAAATCTGCACATGCAAATCACGCCTACGGGAACGATTATCAAAATCAATAAATACCACCTGCTGCCAGGTACCTAATTGCATGGCACTATTTTGAAAAGGTATGGTAATTGATGGACCAATCAGCGCTGCTCTTAAATGAGCATACCCATTTCCATCATGCCATGTGTCATCGTGGTGGTAACGCACCCCCATTGGTGCAATTTTTTCCAGCATCTCGGGCAGATCCCGCAATAAGCCCGGCTCGTACTCAATGGTCGTTAATCCCCCAGTTGAACCTGAGACAAACACAAGCACATGCCCGTTATGCAAATTCGATTCCTGAACGAAATCTCTCAAGGAAGGGGTGAGATCGATAATATCATTAAAGCCCTTGGTGCTTATACTTAATTTTTTCTGAATAATCATGTATAAACCTAAGATTTAAGAATTAAGAAATAAGATTTAAGACATGCAACAATTGTAATGACATAAGTATTTGAGGCAGCGGGTGATAAATAGCAGGTATTGAACGTTTTGTTTTAGTCACCTAATAAAGATGCCAGGATTATACCCAAAACCAGCCATATTGGAATTGATATTATCAAAGCCCAGATCATACCATTAGCCCATTTTAGACTATAAGTCAAACCCTGCTTTTCCATGGCACGGCTGATTTTTATGCGCACTTCCTCAATATGAAAAGGCTTTGTCAGATAGTCATATGCCCCCTTCTTTATGGCATCAACAGCGGTTTCAATCGTAGGATGAGCTGTAATCATTAAAAATACGATATTCTTTTTAGCTGCCTTAACACGCTTCAATAATTCAATCCCATTCATACCCGGCATATATAAGTCGGATAAGACAACGTCAACTTTCTGGTTACGAATTACTTCCAACGCCTCTTCGCCTCCAGAGGCCACAACGGGATTGTAATCTAACTTCCGTAACACAGTTTCAAGAGTTTCGCGAACATCCTGCTCATCATCCACGACGAGTACCTTTTTTTTGTCCATTGATGACTCCTGAATCAAAAAATTATATTATTACTATATCTTATTCTAATTTTCGACTTCTTTTCAATAAATTTTAAGAGCAAATTATAAAAATCTTAATAAATTAACAACAATAATTGCAGGCAATTTTTTAAATGTATTGTGGTGGGTTGTGTTTGAAGCCGAAAGATAGAAAAACATTAATCTAATTATATCGATATTTTAATAAATTAGGCAAACTCTTTTTTTCTTAATTCAAGGCGATGGCGAGTCCGTTGCTGGGAAGGAGGATAGCCTTTTCTCTTTTTAAAAGATCTACTGAAACTTGATAACTCGCTATAACCTAATATTTGCGCCGCAGCCTTGGCCGATAATCCAAGCCGGTCGAATATGATCGATTCGTAATGATCCAATAGCTGCTGCATGAATCCTCTAAATGTGTTGTTTGTTTCCCTCTTAAATTCCTGACTAAAATATCCCTGACTGATATTTAGATAATCGGAAATTTCTCCTGTACCACACCGTTTTAGATCGTGTGTCTCAATATAATTCATAACGCGCTTAAGTCTGGGGGAAAGCTTTTCATAAGTTATTTTAAATTTCTCATATGGAATTTTTTTCCAATAACTCTTGGTTAAACTTAAAATGATTTCCGAAAGAAGAATAACACGTTTTTCCCCAATAACAATATAACTATAATTGGCAAAATTTGAATATTCAAAATTATTTAAATTTAAAGAAGGATAGTAGTAAATAAAGTATACCTGAGGAAACTCTCTATTTAATTGTAATAATTGACCTCCATTACTATTTTGTTGAATGGCAATCAAAGCGAATAGTGTTGAATTTTGACTCAGAAATGAGTGTAACTTTCCCAAGTCTCTGAAAAAATGGGCACTTATACGAGGAATATGGGATATTACCTCAGATATTTCCCGAGTTAATTTATCATCCAGACAAAATACGACACATTCCAAAACGGTACCTCGGTATAAAATTACTTTACTTTCCTTCTTAGTGAAAGATAGAAAAAATAGGGGGCAACCATTTGTGCCAGAAGTCACAGACTATAAATGAAAATTATTTAGTCTTAAGAAAGATACGACTCTTTCCATTACAAAGGAATGATCTGCTTTACATCTACGTTTTTCTCTCTTATATTCCATACATCATTTTCCCAGGAGTGACAGACATGATTAATAGAATTCTTGACTTTTTTCAAGCAAAGATGGAAATAGACCATGACAGTGATTCATCGCAATCACAGCAAAGAATTCCAATAGCGACCTGTGCTCTTCTGCTGGAAATGGCACATACTGACTCTGAATTCAATTCGCTTGAACAAGAAAAAATTATTTCTATCCTGCAAGATGAATTCAATCTCTCCCACCACGATGCTTCCGAATTGATAGAGTTGTCTGAACTTGAACGAAAGGAAAGTCTCGATTTATGGCAATTCACCAATCTAATAAACAATCATTATTCGAAAGAAGAGAAGAAAAAGGTGTTGGAAATATTATGGCACGTGGTTTATGCTGACGATAAGGTGGATAAGTATGAAGAATATCTAATGCGCAAGCTCAGCAACTTGCTAAATATGGATCATGGAGATATGATAGATGCAAAATTTAAAGCAAGAGATAAAAAGTAACTATTTAGTATCATTCTCTTTGGAATCGGTTCATTTTTTTCTATCGCTCTTAATAAAAAAATTTTAACACTGTCTTTATCGTTTGTTAATAAAATAAATTGAAAACTTATATCTCAGTAAAATTGAGCGCTTAAATACTTATGAAACTTGCCACATTATGTTATGTAAAACATAACGGGAAAACATTAATGATGCATCGCACCAAAAAAGCAGATGATATACATGAGGGAAAATTCATACAATCGCTCGAAGGGCATCTGGAATGGATAAATGATAAGGATTTGGTAAAATTAAATCTATGGGAAGGGGATAAATTCTTTCTACATTTGATCGAAAAAGATGTATTTTTCTCGGGTAAATTTTACTATAAAAACAGACAACTTGCCGATTATAGTATCGTTATACACGAAATATAATAAATATCTTATTCAATTAATTGTCTACTTACAAATAATTTCAAATTCTGCCCTGGATATTCAATGATGTTTGAAAAAATAGCCCGGATGTCTGATTTACTAACTGCAGATTCAGCAAACCTTTTAAGAGAACTCATCGCGATCCCCTCTACCTCCGGAAACGAAGGAGCTGTAATTGAAAGAATCGCCAATGCAATGAGTGACAATGGATTTGATGAAGTCTATACTGATCCGATGGGGAACCTATTAGGTCGCATTGGTTCGGGTAAACATGTACTTGCCATGGATGGCCATGTAGATACAGTGGATATTGGCAATATTAACGCTTGGCAATTTGATCCCTTCCAAGGTAAACAGAAAAATGGCATCATTTATGGGAGAGGTGCCAGCGATATGAAAGGTGCTTTAGCTGCACTCGTTTACGCTGGCAAGATCATTAAACAACTTGATTTGGAAGATGACTTTACCTTATATGTTACAGCAACAATCCAGGAAGAAGAATGTGATGGCTTATGTTGGCAATATATTGTCAAGGAAGATAAAATTGTACCTGAATCTGTAATCATCTGTGAACCGACCAATCTGCAACTGTATCGGGGACAAAGGGGCCGAGTAGAATTTGAAATTATAACAGAGGGTTTCTCCAGTCACGGTGCAACACCGGAAAGAGGTGATAATGCAATTTATAAAATAACTCCAATTATTCATGATATTGAAAAACTGAATCATACATTTAAGTCCGAATCTTTTCTGGGAAAGGGCTCAATTACCATTTCACGTATTCGCTCAGAGGCACCCTCTCTTAATGCGGTAGCAGATCTCGCTGCTATTTACATCGATAGAAGACTTACAACAGGCGAAACGATTGAATCTGCGTTGAGAGAAATTTCTGCATTATCGAGCATTCAAAATGTCAAAGCAAAAATTATCATTCCTGAGTACGAAAGTCCGAGCTATAAGGGTTTGACCCTTAAGATGCAAAAATATTACCCTGCCTGGTCATTGGAACAGGATAATCCTGCATTAAAATGTGCCAGTGAATTATACAAAAAGATATATCTAAGAGATGCACTTCCCGGTAAATGGGATTTTAGTACTAACGGGGTTGCGACCGCAGGATTATTCAAAATCCCCACTTTTGGTTTTGGGCCGGCAAATGAGATTCATGCCCATACGGTAATTGATCAATGCCCCATTTGGCATTTAACGGAAGCTATGAAGTTTTATGCCGCATTTCCTAAATATTATGTTATGATGAATGCATCAAAAATTTGATTTGGGCCTTCTCGAGCCATATGAAACTTCACAGGGTGCATTTTTTGTTACATGCTTTTGTAATTGTTTACACCACAGCGCTATGAATGTTCTGCAGGAGCCTGAACCATCAAGCGCATCTTCCCTGGCAAAGTCAGCATATTCGCATCTTAAATCACAAAATTTTATCTTACTATTTGAAACACCTGCATTTTCTTTCATGCTATTTACTTATTAATTTATAAACTGGATTTCTTTAATAACATAACTTCCTTATATCTAAAACAATCTACTGTATGATCATTGACCATACCTACGGCCTGCATAAATGCATAACAGATGGTTGACCCTACAAACTTAAATCCATACTTTTGCAGATCTTTGCTCATTTTATCCGATTCCAAAGTTTTCGCGGGTAGTTCTGAGAGGGACTTCCAGTGATTCACTTTTGGCTTACCGCCTACAAATTGCCAAATATATTCAGTAAAATTACCGTATGTTTTCTTTATATCTAAAAATAGACTGGAGTTTTTAATGGTTGCTTCTATTTTCAGACGATTACGTATTATGCCTGGATTTGCAACCAATTCTTGAATTTTCCTTTGGTCATATTGCGCGATTTTTACAGGATCGAACATATCGAAAGCCTTGCGATAATTGTCACGCTTTTTTAAAACGGTCGACCAGCTTAATCCTGCCTGAGCACCTTCTAAGATAAGCATTTCAAATAACTTTCTCTCATCATATTCAGGGACGCCCCATTCAAAATCGTGATAATGTATATATAATTCTTCGTTGGGGACCCAGGCACATCTTCTTTTCATTTCTTACCCACCTTTTTTTCGTTTAATATATTACTAAAACTATAAATATTAATTAAATCAAATTCAATAATAAAATGCTATTGCACGGAAAATAGCTATGCGGATTTAAACCATTCCTGTGCTAAAATTTCAGATCAATCCAGATTTGTCGATATTAATAATATGGTAAATATGTGCCCGGTACTGGATAACATTTAGAGAGCAATATATCTATTTAGAGATTAGAAAATGAAAATTGAACCAAAACAGATTTTAGAACAGCTTGAAAATGTAATCAAATCTGCTATTCAAAACTCTTTCACACTATGGGATAAAAATCATCAGAAAAATCTTAAGAATTTACAAATTATCCTGAATGAAATGAAAGTAGATCTGGTGCAGAATGATGAATGGACAACGACACCTGAACTATTATGGCAGGAATTCGAATTAAAAGCGGTAAAATTAATCGGCTGGGTAAAAACATTAAAATATTTACCCGATGATTATTCATACGATAGTATATCAAATGGATGGCATGATAAGTTTAATCAGATTCTAGAAAAATTCCCTGAAGATATTCACATATATTTGGCTGCTAACTATTGGAAAGCCATGGCAAGCGATAGTCTGGTAATGAGATTTAGAAAAAAATTTCAGCCCTTGAAACGATGGTTGAGCAATCAGGGTATTAAATTTGTCAATTTCCTGCACAAGGCTTTAAACAAACCTAAAATACTTATTGGGCCCTTCGAGCGGAAGATTCAACTTCATCATTTAATATGTTATTTTATTGAGTTTCCTTTAAATAACTTTGTTGCCCAGGAATGGGAACAATTTCTACGTGCAATTACAGGTCAACTATTTATTATTCAAAATAAGATTGACGACCTGTTTAACAAAACACTTTTATTAGACAAAATAGATGGTATAGTAAAGTCACCCGAAGCATTAAATATCTTTGACAGGTTATACATACTTGCGGAAATACTAAAAAATATTGATGAGACACTGGAGACTTTATCAGCTTATGAAAAGCAATTTACTAACCGCCTGGACAACAAATGGCAGGAAATAGCCAAGAAATTTTTACAAGCATGGGATCTGGCCGGTACCTTTCAACTCCCGCACAAAATCTACTCTGACGGATCCTTATCTTCTAAAAAGATTAAAATGGAAAACCGTTTTAAGACGCATCTCGATTCCTGGGAAATACATATTCAAGGTATACAAAAAGAATGGCAGCGAGATCTGGAACTTATCGTCTTACAGTTACACACGGCTCGAATTCTGGTTGAGACCTCAAAAAACATTCAAGACAAAGTAAATACAGTGATAAAACCCACTATTAGTGAAGTGAAGATGATGATAGAAGATGCTAAAGATGTGTTTTATCCAGATAATGGCGATAAGCTTACCCAGCGGAAAGTTATTAACACATGCACTACGTTGTTGAATTCCTTACCTCAAGTCAAACTGCCACAATTATTAAATACATTATATCAGGCACGTTTGGTGCATACACTGGAAACCTATACTTCTCAGATAGAAGGCTCCCTGGAAAATTTGGCCAATATGCATAGCATATTTAGTAAAAAAGACATAAAAAACATACCACCAAAATCTAAAGTTGACCACATAGCACTTAAGGAAATGGTTCATAAGGAATTTCTATCTGAACTGCTCAACAAACAAATAAGATTTGTTGATCAGGTAAGACTTCGTCAGGAGGAAATTTTTCGCAACATTTCAAAAATAGATCAAACATTAGAGTTCAATTTAGAGACCGCCTTAAATCTTATGCGCAATGGTCGCGGTGAATTGGGTTTTCAGGAAGCTCAAAGATTAGTAACAGAAGGTTTGGAAAGAACTTCTTCAATGTTGGATGAACTGGTAAAACAATGCGAGCATCTGGCTTTAGAAAGTACAGAGCAGCTTTTACAAGATACCATGCTATTTGAAGAAGAATTAGTAAAATTATCCGATAATGCCAATGTCAAGAATTTGGAAGCAAAGTTTAAGCGCGGCAGGAAAAATGAAAAGATAAAACAGTCGCTTATAAATATCACTATTTTCTTTAGATCGATTATACCATTTTTAGTTATAAAACCCTTTACTCAATTAAGAAAAATATGGCAAAAATATTTTAGTTCCAAAAAAACAGCAACGCATGAAGACAACTTTATTATTCTGGAAGAAAAAATCGCTCAGTTTTTAAGTGATACTAAAGATAAAATATCTCAACTTCCTTTTGTTTACCAGAAGTTATTTCAATTCGAACCACTTCAAGAAGAACGATTTTATACCGGTCGTAAATTGGAAATGAAACTACTTCAGAAAGATTTGAGTGATTGGCAAAATGGAAAACATACAGTAACTGCTATTTTAGGAGAGACCGGAAGTGGTAAAACCACCCTCATTCATTTCGCACAACAACATATTTTTGCACCCTATCCGGTCATTAAAGTCGATATACAAAAAACAGTATACAATGAACAAGAAATTGTTCGTTTATTTGTAGATGCTTTTAATCTCAAGAAAATAAGCAGCTTACAGGAATTAGAAAGCAAAATATTAGCAGATAATATACCACAAATATGTATTATCGAGAACTTTCAAAATCTTTTTTTAAGAAAAATAGACGGTCTGGAAGGGTTGGAAAAATTATTATTTTTTGTCCATCAAACTCATAAACAAATTTTTTGGGTATTTACATGTACCTTATATGCCTGGCAATTCTTAGATAAAGCAATTGGAATCTCAAAATATTTTAAGAGAATAATTCAATTGGGATCGCTTACAAATGAAGAGATTCCGGACATGATCCTAAAGCGACATCGCCTAAGTGGATATGGTTTGATTTTTGAATCAAATGGTGAGGTTAAGAACAAACGCAAATTTAAAAAATTAAGAACTGAAGAAACCCGGCAAAAATACTTAAAGGAAGTATTTTTTGAAAAGCTGAATAAACTGTCTTATGGCAATATCACCATAGCTTTCTTGTACTGGTTGCGTGCGATTAAGTATTTTTCTGCTGACGAATTAATCCTCTCATTGCATTCCGATCTTAACTATTCATTCTTAGAGAAGCTACCTGAAACCATGTTATTTACATTGGCTGCTTTTGTGTATCATGACTTACTGAACGCTAATGATCATGCCCATCTCTTTCAAAATAATATTGAGCAGAGTATAACAGAACTAAATCAGATGAAAAATTTAGGGCTATTGATTGAAAGCACATGTGGATATAAAATCCATCCTTTTTTATATGGTCCACTCGTACAGATTC
>SMTZ1_10000960_pt1 | contig 28182 bp, 23 predicted proteins | sample DeeMarSWOR136_30_FD_25667 | JGI IMG/M metagenome (IMG submission 25667)
AAGGTATTGTTTACCAGAGCCTGATGAAAGAGAAGCAGATCTTCAGTATTTGAAATAACACCTCCGCCTGCCCAATCAATGCTTAAACTTTGATAGGTAGAGACCTCCTCTTGATCAATATAGATATCTGAAATAGGATAAGGGCTTTTTTCCACGGGTTCTGAATAGAAAAGCTGGTATGAATGATTCATATTCAATGGATCAAAAATGTATTCGTGAAGACTTTCATGCATAGGTTTACCAGTTATTTTTTCAATGATTAAACCCAATAACTGATAACCGGTATCCCCATAATAGAATCCTTCGCTTGGAGGAAAGTGCGCCTCGAGGTTGTTTTTTACCCACTGGATCGTCTCCACCGGTGCCCAGAAGCGGTCGGGTTCATCCAGAGCCAATTCTAAAATACTCTTACCTTTTTTAGGCTGTTCTTCGAAATAATCAGCGATACCTGATGTATGGTTTAAGAGATGACGCACTAATATTTTATCAGAATAGGATTTTCCTTCATATATATGTAAGTCTTTTAAGATGTCATCCGAGAGATATTTTTTAATTGGATCGTCATACGATATTTTACCCTCTTCATAAAGTTTGCCGATCAACGCAGACGTGATAGTTTTACCGATACTCGCAATATGAAAGGTATGATCTGCTGTAATCGGCTTCTGTTCCTTCCCAACAATGCCGGAGGCGAACTTCCAATGGATATTAAGGCTATCCGAGTGAACCAATAAAATACCATGATGCAGATCTTGATTTTTAGTGACCGTTTTCTCAAGAAGTAATCGCAACTTAATTTCAGCCTTTTCAGGCTCCATTTTTCTGCATCCCCCAACAAGTACAAAATTGATTAATATAAAAGTAAAAATTAACTTAGTGTTCATAATTTTTCCTTTTGATTTGGATAATGAATAATTTATTCAGTTCAGTTTATAGCTGTATAACGGCTCAGAGCTAAACCGCCTGCTAATTTCGCAGTTAAATCCCCCACGACCTGGAATACTGAAAAATCGAAAACAAACCCAACTGAGTTACAGCAAGTCTATTGACTTCCTACGGGACAGGCAAGTTCACATCGCCGACAGAACTTGACACGTTTTTTTGTTTGGGATATATCTTCTATGTCCACCGCAAGCTGCCCTAATTCATTAACATCTATTTCAGAATCCTCGACATCTTTATCCATCTGGATCATACACTTAGTCCTGCTAAAACATCCATCCCGTCCGGGAAGAGTGACCATTCCCGTTTCAACAAATGAAAGAACGATCTTTTCATAGGCACTTTGGGGACACACCTTTCTACATAACTCTTCACAGCCATCACATGGATTAAAAGCGATGGGACCGGTGGGAGTCAATTCATCTTCAAGCAGCATTGCACGAAGACGAACCCTAGGCCCGAGCTCTGGGGTAACAAGTAAATTGTTACTACCGATGCAGCCAAGTCCACCCAACACCGCCGTGTCCTTGAGGTATATTCCACCCTGCTTTGCAGAGTAGGGCAATTGGTGGGTTTTAATGTCAAATTCTTCTTCAATCCACACAGACAGTTCTCTATTAATTCTTATCAGCATACTGTTTCCTGGAGAGCCTTTGACATCCCACCAATCAAGTTCAGGTTTATCCTGCGGATGAGAAACCGCAATAACCAGAGCTGACTTGGCTTCTGTCGGCCATTTAATTTCATTGAAATCTTCTGTTTCAAGATCAGAATTAATCCAATCTATTTCCCTACCGATTTTTTCTAGGATTTCGTATGAAGGTGATGTCTTGAGGAGGTCAATGCTTGCGATACCTGCCATTGCAGCTCCCATTTCCTTAGCCATCTTAATGATCTGAGCATCCCTGTCCGTCATCATTGACAATTCTCCTTTCGTCTGACTGAACAGACTTCCTGCAAAACGGAAATGTTTGCCAGACCTGATGTTCATCGTTTGATATGCTGCTTAGTCTCGGGATTCGGGATCGAATATCTTACACGCTGTTCCTTTTCTAAACGCTTGACATTACCATGACGTCAGCGGTCTAACGATTGAATATGTTGCAGATTTGAGGTATAGCTCCCATCATGCCAAGATTTATATTGTTCATTACTTGAAAACGGATCACTACACGTTAAAAAACTGGATATTTTTCAGGGTCTATTCTAATTATCACATATATTAGCGAATTCCCTCTTTTAATACAAGCTGATTGAACCAACACCCGCATATTTGCTGTTTATTTCCATACACAAGGCCTTTTTAGCACAAAACCCTTGGAGACATTAAAGAATATTTGATAATGATTTTCATTTATGATAAATTACTCCATACCGATATGAGGCGAAGGGGAGGAGGTGTAATGGAGCACTTTCACCTTGTTCGAAATAAAAGAAATCACATAGGGGGACGAATGATGGAGCACGTGGCACAAAACAGGTCTGCAGAGGCATACCAACGGGCATTCGATTACGAGCGTGATTACGGGAACTGTGCACAGGCAACGCTGAAGGCGCTGCTCGATGTCTTCAATGAAGACAACGAGGTCGCCTACAGGGGCATGGGGAGCTTCGCCGGTGGAGGAGGTGCCGAGGGAGATGGATCGTGCGGGGCGTACGTGGGGAGCCTTTTTTACATCGGTATGAAGTACGGAAGGAGGTTTAGTGACATCGGCAAAGACCCAGAGGACCCTGAGGTGATAAAGGCGTGGGAGGAGAACCAAGCACTCGTAAAGAAGGTCCATGAAAGGTTCATAGAAAAGTACGGCACTGTTGTATGCCACCAGATCCAACGTAAGCTCTTTGGCCGCGTCTACTACACACCTGATCAAGAACAGTACGAAAAGTTCCTTCAGGCGGGTGGACACGACACCATGTGTCCCTCATTATGTGGGGATGCGGCCCGCTGGACTGTCAAGGCGATCGAGGAACATAAAAGGGAGTACTGTACGAAGACCTGACAAGCCACCACCCTAACTTTATTTACCTATGTCTCTTAAGGAGTATCACCTGTTTCTGCTGCCTACAGTTCTCGTCTCTCACGATGATGAGTATGTGATGGACACTGCCCTGCTTCGGTTGAACAATCTACCCAATGTTGCTGTCATAATACTGGAACATACGCCTCCTTTGACAAAAGTTGACATACTGCCTTTAATTAATGAAGGGCATTTCCATTGATTATTATCCATGTGGCTGTTACATTGTTTAATATAGGCTTTATTTACGTGTATATGTGATTCCTTACATCCGTTTCCCAGTATGCCATTGCAACGATATTCATGGATGAACGGTCCTACATTTTACGTATGGATACCGTTTGACAAATAACGCCTATTGCAGAACGGGGTCTTAACACATACTTTCGCAGGGTACTTTTTACAATCCGTTCTATACTCGTGAGTACAATTCCAGAGGAGGAGCACATGCCAGGAGTAAAACAGGGAGACACGGTCAAGGTTCATTATACCGGCAGACTCGATAATGGAGACGTGTTCGAGGCCTCAGCTGAACAGGAACCTCTACAGTTCACGGTTGGAAGCCGTGAAGTCATTCCCGGTTTCGAACAGGCGGTCATGGGGATGACACCTGGAGAATCCAAAACCACGAAGATTTCTGCGCCCAGGGCCTATGGACCGCATCTTAAAGACCTGGTTGTCGAGGTTGACAGAAAAAATATCGGTGACGAAGTCGACCTCCAAATCGGTCAGCGTCTGCAGATCACGCAGCCGGACGGTCAAAAATTTATTGTAACCGTGACCGAGATGTCGGATCTGAAAGTAAAACTGGATGCGAATCATCCGCTGGCCGGGAAGGATCTTACCTTTGATATCAATCTGATTGAAATCGTCGGTGACTAATCATTTTCGAATTGTGTCGTTTTCCATACCCTCACATCGTGTATCCTTGCAGCAGGCAAGAAATATAATAAAACTGCATATAGAGAATTGAGTGGGTATATAATTCCTGACAATTGTCCATTAAAAAAGCCCCGATTTCTCGGGGCTGTTCTGGTTTGATTTAAAGAGCTCTTACATTGGAAGCTTGTAAACCTCTTGGTCCTTCTTTTACATCAAAAGTAACCTCTTGATTTTCGGTTAATGTCTTAAAGCCATCAGATACGATCTCCGAGAAGTGAACGAACACGTCATCACCGTCATCTCTGCTTATAAAGCCATAACCTTTCCGCTCATTAAACCATTTTACTTTCCCATTAGGCATAAAAACGAAACCCTCCAAAAGTATATTTTATCCTTCTACAAAGGACACTAAAAGTTACACACATAAACATCCATTGTCAATGTAAATTAAACATTATATATCTAGATAAGATCAAAACTAACGCAGGAAGCAGGGGAAGTTAATTAAATCTGCATTTTCATTTGTCAATGTTTGAGTGTGGGTACTCGCGGTATAACACTTAGAAATATCAAGAAAATCAGTATAAATTGAGCATACACCAAGCAACAGGAGTCGCAGATACTCATCGAACGTGTTGATTGTATGGGCATACACGGGAATACCTGCATCCGCGACAACCTTTGCAATACCTTCCTCAACAGCGTGCACCGGCATGGTAATCGCAAAGGGTTTGATGTCATATCGTTTCTCCCAATTCCAAATATGGGATAATATCCCGGAAGCATTATGCCTCTGAGGGTACTGGTAAAGGGTCCAGATGATGTCTTTGTAGCCAATGTCTCTCGCTTCGATAAACTCCTCCGGTTGATACACCTGAGGAATGAACCTCTCTGAAAAATCAGGGAAGAATCCAGCTATTTTCCGGAGGGCGGTAATGTTATCAGATTTTATATCAGTAATTATTCTCGCTTCTGGATGATTTGCCAAGAACTTCCTTATTGAATATAAATCCACAGGGGTGAATCCCGTGGCTGCATCCAGTTTGCGAAATACATCGTATTCCAGAGGCTCCTGAACATTAAAACCGAACACCCTGGGAAAAATGTCTTTCCAGTCGTGAAGACCGATCAATTGTTTGTCCTTTGTCCACTCAAGATCAATCTCAAAAAGCGTAAAGGTCCGTGAATGTTCCTCGAGGGCTTCTATCGAATTGGTGTAGGTTAAACCCTTGTATCCTCCTCCGGCATGTGCCACAGGAGGTGGACAGGGACGAATGATAAGATGCAGTATTTCAAAACCGGGAGGCTTGAACTGTTCGGGAAACGGCTCCACGCCTCCAGCCTCAGGTGCATCCGCTGTGAGGACGAGAATGTTGACATCCTTTTCCTTCAGCAGTGCGCGTTCACAATACAGGAGCGCAACTTTCTCCTCTCTCCCGTGATAATTCCACAAACCCACAACCGGATGTCCGTTCAGTGACATGGAAACATCTGTTGAGCCATCAAGCTCCTGCTCTCTGTTCTCAAAATGAATCAAAATAATGTAATGCGCATAACGCCTGTCCAATCTCCTCGCCATGAAGTCGATAGCATATTTTTTTTTATGATCAAATGTGGAGGTTGAATGCTCCTCACCCCTTTTCATCTTTGAGCTTTGCGGTTTAGGATGAACATGTTTCCTGTTATACTCATCTAAAACTTGGAATGATGCCTTTAAATCACTTGATGTGCCTTCCTTGTTCTTTATCAGAAAGCGATTCATGCGAAACTCGTGGGATTTATCGATGTTTTCAGTTTCAATCGAAAAGCGCTCAACCGTGAGCCTCACGGGATATTTCTGATCGACTGATTTTGCCTTCAGATAGGCCCACACCCGATGGATAGGATCTTGGGTATAAAAACTGAATGACAGATCAAGTGTGTTTTTGTTTTCCAATAATGGAATGCAAACTTCCGGAATCCCCATTTTTTGGTAGCACTCAAGCATTTGAAGAACGAGCCGCACGGGTCCGCTCTCTTCTCCCCCGACCCCGCCGACCGGTTCAACTTTAGCCTTTAACTCTACTGTGACGTTCACACGTGAAGGGAAGTCAAGGTACTGCCCGCTCGAAAGCACTCTGTTTTCAGCAGGACCGAGAATAAATACATCATTTTCCAAAAGGATGTACTGACGATTTCTTCTCTCCCGGTCACAAAGTGAACTGTCTGCGGCTCTCTGAAGTATAAAAAGCCTCTCAGACAATTTTTTACCCTCTTCACCTTTCACGATCCTGGTAACATATTCGGATGCAAAGAGCTCACCGTTCGAAGATTGGTATATTTTCACACAGCTCGAGTCTATTCGTTTTGTTACAACACCTCTTTTTTCGGAGAGAAAAGGACCGAATAGAATCGGGCGTTCGGTGTGCTGTTTTCTGAAGACGCTGCATCGTGTAAATGCGTTGGGCCTGCCGACAAAACCCAGGTAATCAAGTATAGAGTAGGGAATATCGATAAGCCCAAAAATGCCTGGATTGATAATGCTTGAAGACTCTGGACTACACACAACGGCAAGTCCCCAGTAATTTCCATAGGGCTGACCCGTAACCCCGTGCGATTCATCGCAGGTGATAACCACCAGTGTATCACTCAGAATTTTTTCTCCTTTCATCCGTTCGAAGAAATCACCCAGTGCTTCATCCAGATATGCTACCGCAGCCTCCTTGCGACTTGGAAAATTGTCTCCGAACTCATCTGGAATCGCATAGGGGTGGTGTGTCCCCACATTGAGCAGTGTCAAAAACCACGGTTTTGACTTCCTGTTGACTTTTACAATGAAATCTGCAGCTTGTTCGAAAAATGCTTTATCATCAGGACCCCAACCGAAAGGAACATGCTGGTACTGAAAAAACTGCTTCCCCAGCACCTGCCCATACCCCGATTCAGGCATGAACTTATTTTTCGACATAAAAGCAAGGTCCGCTGCCTGGAGATAAACCGTGGTATATCCAGCTTTTGTCAGTATTTCCGGCAGGCAGGGATTTCTGCGCTCGCGTGGAAGCTGCGCATACTCATATACCTTGGGAGTAGTTATTGTGAGCTTGCAGTAGTCTCCGCTAAGCATGGAATACAGCCCGCGCATTGTCTGCCGATTGTGGGCAATAAAATTTGGCACAATGAGGGAGCGCTCAGCAATGCGGCTCAGGTTCTGCATGACTACAGGGTATCGCACGCCTGAGCATTCCTGCACCTGTCGTACATACACACCGGGAATTCCCTCAAGAACGATACACAGAATATTTCTTTCAGCACCGGATGGTCGGTGGAAATAGAGCTCGCTGTCATTTCTCTCAACTGGTTGTTGGTGCAAATAGAACTCCCCGTCATTCTTCTCGACCGGTAGAGTGGTGTGAACACCAGTTTTTACGATAAGAGGGGAGTCTGAGGCAGCGAGCGGACGCGGAATCGACCTGGTCAATGACAGCCACAGCAAATTGGAGAAAAGCCAATCATCCCCGCGAGGCGAAAATATTCTCACACTCAAAAGGGAAATAAATATACAGGGTAAAATATATCTGAGCTTGATGAGCCCTCGCCTTCCAACACATCTCAATGCAGTGATATGTAGAATCACTACGGACAGTAGAAAGAATGAATACCACGGATACGTCACGTTCGATAGGCTGCCTCTCATAAAATGAGCATCTGCTGCAAAACGGAGATCTAAGATATCGATGTACGTATTCATAGCGGCCGCCATTTCCATACTGGCAATGTGAAAAAGGCTCAAGATGAAAAGGATAAAAGCAGATACTACTATGTGTATTCTTTGTAACAGTGCAGTGAGCAGCAGAATAAAAAATGCCATTCCAAGATCGGCGAACACCGCCTGAAGAGCTATTCGAGCTCCCGCCACCTTTTGCAGCAGCACGAACCTGCCGGTACAGAACAGCACTACATAAATAATGAAGGAAAAATAATAAAAGAATGAAGATTTTTTCATTAAAGCTCTATGACAATTATTCGTCCTCTCACAGTATATCATCTATCAGGGCAAAAAAAGTCAGAGAATCCAATGGAAATCAAAGAACAAAAGATCATTGAACAGGGGAAAAAAGCATTTGTTAATGAAGATGAAAGAGATGGAATGTATAAAATTATTGATTCTTTTATTCTGCTTGATATTCTAGCACATAGGAGTCAGTTTGTGAAGTGAAAAAAGCGAATATGGCCTTTTAAAACCCATCAAACACAATCTTTTCTCAAGATCATGATAATATCTTTGAATCGATCCGATGCTTTATCAAAAGGTAAGCTATCGATTATTACCTGAAAGATTGCCTTTGTTATCCCGAAGTTTTTTGCCTTGTGAATATCACGAGCAATTGTTTCGTGACTTCCTTTTCCAGCCAGATACCTGTATAAGCATGCTTTGATCCAATTTTTTAAATACTCAATCCTGCATGTCTCTGTTTCAGTGGCATCCATTGTGGATCGTTACCATAGTTACAATCATATTTATTTTATACCAGCACGTCTATATGCCATCCTGTAATGTATTCTTTAAAATCCCTTTTGTAAGGGGGATGATATTTTTCTCCAGCAGGTTTTTTAAGTGCTGCTTCCTCTTTTTCTTCTTCCGCACGGGAGAAATATGGTATTTTCTCGAAAAATGGCCCAAGGCCTGAATCCCGTGTCTGGCTCGATGAAAGCCAGTAACGGGGTAGGACTTTCTGGAAGGCCACCCTCTCAACTGGTGAGACATAGCTCACATAATCGAGTCCTCTTGTGTAACGTGGATAAAAAATGGTTGGCCGCAAAAGGTAGGGATGGTAAATATTTCTTATTCGGATATCCGAATACATCTTACATAATAAACATAATATACTATTGCATTAGAGTAAATAGCGAATGATAACGATGGGGTTAAAAATCGCTATTCTCAACAAAGAGACTGATTTTTTACTTACCTCTTAAAATAACTGCACATGGAGTAGGAGCAGCTGTAACGGGTTGTTAGCCTGCCCCAGCTAAAAGCTCCTGTCTTAAGCCGTTGCCATCAGAAAATATAGCTCTACTATTTTATTACCTCGGCCTTCTTCATCCGAATCGCAATACCAACGACAGCCAAGAGGAACAGCCCTGTGATAACCTGCTGATACGTGGTAGGCACACCCATTGTGACCATCCCTGTGACAACCATGATGATGACCATTTCTCCGACGAATACCCCGATGATAATATTGCACACCTTCTTTAAGGCAATACCTATGAAATACCCCATTAGGGGTGGAAACAGTCGTAAAATGCTCGACATCCTTGTCGAGGGAATGATGACACCGCCATAACTCACGCTTAGAAAACTCGCTATACCGAGGAATACTCCACAGAGCAGAAAGCCGTACATCTTGACCCTTTGCACATTTACACCCGCATTTTTCGCAATAATCTCAGAACCACCCACAGCCTTGATCTGCATTCCAATCTGGGTGCGGTTATACAGAAGGTACGCGATGATCAGCGTCACGATTCCGACGATTATGTTGTAGGGAGCCCTCCCGAATATGCTCAGCTCATAGGGGAGTACGGCATTTCCCATGAAGTTTGCTGCAGTCTCATACAGTATCATGAGACCAATTGTCACGATCATAGACGGGATCTTGAGCACATTGTAACCAGTCGCATTGATAAACTCCAACACAACAGCCGTGCACAGGCAGCCGATAAAAAGCCCTACATATCCTAAGCTACTACCAATGGTAAGTGCGAGATTTGTACCAACAATCGCCGAGAAAATAATAATCGCACCGATGCTCAAATCATACAGGCCGAGTGTCATCACAAAACACAATCCCCACGCTGAGATTGATGGGAGAAAGGCCTGTTGAAACATGATGTAGAGTGTCTGTAGACTACCGAATCTCTTTGGCTGGATTATGTAAAAAAGAGCATACACTGCGCATGGAAGAATCAGTACAATCAGTATCTTTCTCAGAATACCCTTTGCCATGTATACAGGATCCGCCTTTCCATCGCACATTCTATCAGGGACCCTTGAGTCTGCGCCTCAGGGCCCCCGCCTATTCAGATACACTTACCTGTGTCTCTTCATAACATCCTCGAGCGAATACGCAGCAGCGATTTTCCTGAGATCAGATAATGTAAAGCTGCTGTTGTACCTCACCGTCATATTCCGGATCTCCTCCTCGTTATACGGAGGTTGATCCATGCACCACTTCGTATAATCCTTGGCCTCTGCGACAGACGTCAGGTAAATGGGCTGCATTGTGATCGTCTCTGTCTTATTGCTTAGTGGATGCCCGTCCACGTAGTTATAGAGCAAGATGAAGGTGAAGAAAGGATCTGTCCAGTGCCCACCGGACATCGCGGCGACCTCCTGGTTTCTCAGACTCTCCTCGATGTCAGGGCCAAAGTCCGATGCGGTGATATTGATCTTTCCGATCTTGTTGTGGTTCTTGACCGCTCGTATTACACCGGCGAGCGGCCCGCCTCCTCCTCCTCCAACAGCAATGGCATCGAGCTCCGGAAATGCCGCGATAAAGCTCTCTGCCGCATTGGCGGCTGGCTCTGCCTCAAGGATGTCCCACTGCTCTCCGAGAAGGTTGATTCCCGTCTCTGCGAACGCCTTTTTGTACCCCACGTAACGATTCCCAGCGGTCGTATCACCCTTGTTGTAGTTGATGATCACCGCATTCTCGCATCCCTTTTCAGCGAGCGCCTTTCCGAGGTTATACCCGACGGCAATCTCATCCTCATGAACGTTTCCGATGAAGTATGCCGAACTCTCTGCATACGTCTTGATCTCGGGATCATTGATCTTCCTGAAATAGAGCGCAAGTGGAACCTTCGCTTCATCCGCCAGTTTCACGATCTTTGGAACAACCGCATCAGTGCAGTTGCAGATCATAACCGCATCACAGCCCCTCGCGATGAGATTCTCTATGTTGCTCACCTGGTTGTCCGGCTTGAAGCCGTCCACTGCAACCTCCACCTCGGCCCCCAGCACACCTGCTGCATACCGCAGGTTACTTATCACCTTTTTGGAAAGAGGACCTGAGTCAGCCCAGATGGACACACCAATAAGATATGGCCTTCCCTCTTTCTTCTCAGCAAAGAGCACATGAGCTCCGAACAGCACAAACGTAAATACCAGTAAAAACACGATACTCAATACCTGCTTTGTTTTCATTCTTTCTTCCTCCATTCATATTTTATTAAAACTCACTATTACATTTCCCCTGTCTTCCTATCACCTCCTCCCTTATTTGATCAACACAACACTCTCCCTTTCGAATGAGAGGGACACTGCAAGCAGAAAAATCACACCCTTCACCGCCTGCTGCAGCTCTGCCTGGATTCCGACGAGTACCATACCGTTGCTCAGAATCGCAAGCATGAACCCTCCTATGATTGCGCTCTGTATCTTTGCGCTCGACCCGCCTGTGAGAGGCATTCCACCGAGCACAAGAGCAGTAAGAATGTCGAGCTCAAACAACAAACCTGTCTTGGAATCCGCTGCGCCTGTTCTCACCACATTGAGCCATCCACAGAGTCCACACAACACACCCGATATGAGGTACGCAAGTACCTTCATTCTCTCAACCGGAACCCCGGAGTATCTCGCAGAGACTTCACCAGAACCGATTGCTCGCATACTCTTACCGATACTCGTGTAATCAAAGAAGTAGTAGGCGATAACGATTATCGTCATGAGAAGTGTTGCCTTTATCCGGTAAGAGTCGAGCCCCAACATCTCAAAGGGAATCGGGATCGAGCCAGAGTGAGTCGCAATGACAGTCAATCCCCTGAGGGCGAATAATATGCAGAGGGTTATGATAAACGACGGTATCTTGAAGAATGCAAGCAATGACCCGTTGATACACCCGACAGCAATGCCGGTGAGCAAAGCCATGGGAAGAGCGAGTGCAGGGTGTATTGCCGCAAAGGTTGCAGCCATTGCACCGCTGATGCCCAGAAGGGACCCCTGGGACAGATCGAGGGACCCCTGGGACATAACAAAAGTAACACCCACGCATGCAATGATGAGCACAACCGCCTGATTGAAGATGAGTTTCAAATTCCGAAAGGTGAGGAGCTTCCCCTGGGTTAATGCACCGAAGAGCACGATAATCAAGACGAGTCCGATATACGGTATGAGCTTCCTTATTCCCCTCATTCAGACCTACCAGTATTAAATCATGTAATGGATTATCTCTTCTTCAGTGAGATCCTTTCTTCTACTGAAAACCTTCTTCATTCTTCCATCTTTCAATAGAATAATTCTGTCACTTACTCCAATGAGCTCCTGCAGCTCTTCAGATATCATTATTATTCCCTTCCCCTTTTCTTTCAGCTCCTGTATAAGGGTGTAGATGGATGCCTTGATCGCGACATCGATACCCCTTGTGGGACAATCAAGTATGAGGATATCCGAATCCCTCACGAGCCATTTTGCAAGTGTGACCTTCTGCTTGTTCCCACCGCTTAGATAGAGACAGAACTGATTGATGGAGCTCATCTTGATGTTGAGCTGCCGTGCTCCGGATTCAGCGAGCGTTCGTTCCTTTCTGGGAGAGATGAACGTATTCCGCTGTATCTTTGAGAGTGAGGGCAGACAAATGTTCTCCTTTATACTCGAAAGGAGCATCAAGCCTTCCTGGTCCCTGTTCTTGGGAAGATATCCCATGCCGTTCGCGATTGCCCCTACATAGTTCTTGATTGCTTTATTCCTCTTTACAATATCAACGCTTCCGGAGGATGCGCTTTCGAGACCGAACAGGGTCTTCCCGAGGAGGTGCATCCCACAGTTCGTGAGACCACCAATACCAAGGATCTCGCCTCTGTGTAATTCGAAAGAGATATCGTAATATGTGCCCTCGAGAGTGAGATCACGTACTCTCAGCACAACCTCATCTGAATAGGATGCCTCTATGTCTTCCCTGTAATACGTCTGCTGCAACTCCCGACCTACCATCAGCTCCTTCAGAGACCGCTCTTTTAAATCATGTGTGGATACCGTATCTACAATCTCACCATCCTTCATAACAGTCACAGAGTCACAATGTGCAATGACCTCACTCAGATCATGGGAGATAAAGATGACAGATTTGTTTTCAGATTTGAGCCTTTCGATTTCTCTGAAGAGTATCTCCCTCCCATGCTGTGAAAGCGCTGTGGTCGTTTCGTCAATAATTAAAAGATCGGGCCCGATATAGAGCGCCTTGGCGAACTCAACAAGCTTTCTATCTTCAAAGGAGAGAGAGCTGATGTCAGCATCAGGTTCGATATTCTTGATTCCAAATCTCCTTAGAACCTGCATGCTGCGCTTGTTCAGTGTAGAGGTATTGATAAATCCAAACTTCTTGGACAACTTTTCCTCTCCAAGAAAGAGATTTGCACCCACCGTTAACCCATCAATTGTCCCCATTTCCTGAACAACGATACTAATCCTGGAACTGTTCGCATCGAGGAGTGACCTCGGCTCATAGGGTGTTTCATGTTTGAACATCTGCCCGCTATCTTGAGGAATGATTCCTGAGATGATTGATACGAGGGTTGATTTTCCAGAACCGTTTTCTCCAACAAGCCCCCTGATCTCTCCCTCTTCGATCTTCAGAGTAACTCCGATGAGTGCTCTTGTTGTCACAAAGGTCTTATTAATATTCTCAACACATAAGAGGCTCATTTCTTCCTCCTATACGATCACTCCATGTGCAAAAGCCATTCACGTTCTTCACGGAACATCTCGTGTACCATTTTTCTGATGTCATCCAGGGTGAGAAGTGATGAAGTAAGTGGGTCGAGCATCACAGCACGATACGCTGCCTCCTTACTTCTATTGAGCGCTGCTTCAACGATTATAGATTGAACGTTTATATTCGTACGGTTCAACGCTGCAAGCTGTGGAGGGAGCCCGCCTACGTAACAGGGAGTGATTCCATTTCTATCCACGAGGCACGGCACCTCAACACAGCAGTCTTGTGGAAGATTTGTAATCAGTCCGCTGTTGCTCATGTTTCCGTTTATCCTGATCACCTGATTCGTCATAACTGCATTTATTATCTGTGCTCCATACTCGACGCTCGGTTTCAGCTCAATTGGCTCTTCCCCCTCGATCTGCCTCTGTATCGAGAGATCATCATCCTTTCCTTTCTGGCGTGTGATCTCGAGTGCATTCCACGTATAGCTCATGAATCTCTCGATGTCCACGGGACTCTTTCTGAAGTACGGAACATACTCCGACATGTGATGGGGAGACTCTGTCACAAAGTAACCGAAATGCTTCAGAATCTCAAAGCGTACCGTATCAGCCTCATATGCTTTTGGGTTGTTGTACGCCTCACGGATCTCAGGATACGCGTCCCTGCCGTTTACCTCGTACGAGAGATACCACGCCATGTGATTTATCCCTGCGACCCAGAAGTTCACCTGCTCCGGCATAGGCCTGTAGTAGAAATCGTGCCAGTCCCGGTCTGTAACAGGATAATTCTCCCACTCCGCAACCTCGATGTAACCGGCAATTTCCTTTGTCGTCGCCTGAACACTGTGGCACAGCCCCACGCTCCGGATCGTACTGGCACGGTTCACAGCCCACATAATTGCAGCCATCGGATTCGCATAGTTGATGAAGATCGCCTGAGGGCACAACTCCTCCATATCTTTTACAATACTCAGAATGGGAGGGATATGTCTCAGGGCCCTGAATACACCGCCCGGTCCGAGGGTATCACCAACAATCTGGTCGACACCATACTTCATCGGAATGGACTTGTCGATTTCCCACGCGTTAAGACCACCTACAGCAATCATGCTGATCACGAAATCAGCCCCCTCCAGTGCCTCCCGCTGTGATGTGGTTCGCTCTATCTTCCCTAGGAGATGGTGTGTTTCGATAATCTTGCGTGCGAGCCTATAGGTAACCTCGAGCCTCTCCTCATCGATATCCTCAAGAACAATTTTGGCATCCCTCAGTGCAGGATGTGAGTATATGTCGCACATCAACAACCTTGCAAACATCGTGCTCCCTGCACCGATGAATGTTATCTTTACGCTCATGAATCCCTCACTACTTGATCATGAGATCAGGCCTTTTGATCTTATCTCCATCGACAGTTACCTCAACAAATGGCCAGTTCGGATCCTCCGAAAGAATCTCGTTTCTGTCTTCCAGTACCACGATCGTGTCTTCACTCTTGATACCAGCAATCGTAGGGTTCCACGCATAGACCTGGTTTACCATTACGACCTCGGTATCCGGTGTATCGAGGGTTGCCTTTACATCTCGTATCCTGTAGCTTGTAGATCCACCCTGATGGAGCTTTTGCCACTCATCTGGGTAACCATACCGTGCGAAGCTGTTCCTGTGCTCCTTGAATATGTCAACGATCTTCTTTCCAGGCCTCGTATTTAGTATCAGCCGTGCGTCTATATTGAGGATCGCTTCATGTTTTCGCCTGAGCTCTTCGGATGGTTCTCCAAAATGTACAAATCTGGTGATGGAGAGGTTCAGACCCCACTTCACCGCTACGGCCACGTACATCACGTACCGCTCGATTTTTTTCATCGTTGGAATTGGATGTCTGTAGTCAGATATCCGGTTGTCACACGCAACGAGTATGAGCTGCGGCTGGATGTTTTTCTTCATAAGCTCGAAGGAAACCATTGCAGCAACATCAAGCTCCGTCATCCTGAGCTCTATTTCCCCCCCTATCCCGGTAAACGCCAGTGATGTCGCTCTCCCGAGCTCTCTGAATCTATTGATCTCAGGGTCTGTGAGCTGATACTGAATACGATCGAAATCCTGCTGGAGCCGTTTCAACCCAGGGAGCTCGATGTCGCAGGCAACGTTGTCACTCCCGCAGGTTTTTACGATCGAATCCCTGAGCTCTGCCTTGTACCACGTGTATTCGTATGTCTCTATGGGCAGCCCCTTGATCTCTTCATCCACGATCCTGGGCAGCTCCGTATTATCGGTGATGAGAACTGCCCTATCTTTTGTGACCAGAACTCCGCTCCATCCGTCTTCACTGTGATCCACTATGCGGTTATCACCTCCGCATGTGATCCAGGCAAAATTGCATCGCCGCTTCAGGTACACGCCGTCGAGTGCCTTCTCCTCGAGGTATCTGCGTGTCCGATAGAGCTTCTCTTCAAGCTCGCCTTTCTTCTCCTGTGCCATCTCAATCTCCAGTGTCAGGGATTCAGTCTTCCTTCGAGCTGCTCGTTGAGATCGAACACCTTCTCGAGCACCGGAAGCTTCTCAGACACATTGAACTCGTAAGATGACGTAAACATCGGCGCCATCAGCGTATTCCATTGCTTCGCAACTCCGGCACCTGCCTGCTTTTCGTAGCATCTGTCGAGGTCCTCTGCCTCATAGAAAATAATCGCGAGATTCCTGTATATGAAAACGGCCTCCTCTTTCACCCCGGAATCCTTTATCACATTGAGGAGCTCACGGTAGGGACCCTTGTGTATCTCTCTATGGAGCTTCTTATACTTTTCCAGATACTCCTGCTTTACCTCACCCACAATACAATATTTTGCCATGGCAGCACTTCCTTCTCTGTGATACACCCATAGGGTTATCTCTCGATACCGAGAGATCCATTGCTTGATCCTACCGCTTCCTGAACGATTAGAAGCCTGACAGCCATTGCTTCTCAGCATCGAACATCTCATCCACCAACTTTCTCATATCATCAAGGGTGAGCAATGCTGATGTGAGTGGATCGACCATCACCGCATGGTACACAGCCTCCCTGTCTCTATTCAGTGCTGCTTCAACGATGAGAGACTGCACATTGATGTTGGTGCGGTTTATCGCAGCGAGCTGAGGCGGAAGGTCACCAACGTAGCAGGGATTAATCCCGTTTTTGTCAACCAGGCAGGGGACCTCAACGCAACAATCTTTCGGCAAATTTGTGATGAGCCCTGAGTTGTTCACGTTTCCGTTTATCCTGATCTGCTTCCCTGTCACAACAGAATGGATTATCTGTGAACCATATTCTACGCTCGCTCTCACTTTTATCTTTTCCTTCCCATCGATCTGGTTCTGGATCTCTGCATCGAGCGCATCCTTCTTCTGCACACAGATATCGTAATAGTCCCATCTTCTCTTCACAAACTGCTTCACCATATCGGGATTCTTTCTGAAGTAAGGTACATACTCAGACATGTGATTCGGCGATTCAGTGACAAAGTAGCCGAAATGCTTCAGTATCTCGAACCGCACTGCGTCTGCTTCATACGCTTTGGGGTTTTTGTAAGCCTCGCGGATCTTCGGATAGGCGTCCTCACCATCCACCTCATACTTCAGGTACCAGGCCTGATGGTTTATCCCGGCAACGTAAAAGTTGATGCTCTCCGGTATCGGCGCATAAAAGAAGATCTCCCACTCCTCCTTTGTAAAGGGGTAGTTCTCCCACGGGCCGGCACCGATATACCCTGCGAGCTGGCGCGTTGTTGCCTGCACTGAGTGGCACAATCCCACACTCTTGATTGCCGTGGCCCTGTTCACCGCCCACATCAGCGCAGCCATGGGGTTTGCGTAGTTCAGAAGAATTGCGTCCGGGCATACCTGTTCCATATCCCTACATATATCTATTAGTGTCGGTATGGACCTGATTCCACGGAACGTACCTCCGGGACCAAGTGTGTCCCCCACTGTCTGGTCAACCCCGTATTTGAGCGGTATCTTCTTGTCTATATCATACGCCTCCAACCCGCCGACCTGGAACATGACAATAACAAAATCTGAATCCCTTAATGCCTCCTTCTGATTTGTGGTGCGCTCGATCTTCGCCGGATAGCCTTCCTGCACCACTAACCGCATTGCAAGCTTGTAGGTCATATCGAGCCGCTGCTCGTCCACATCTTCGAGCACCACCGTGATATCCCGCAGCTTTGGAAAGGAGAAGATATCGCACAGAAGGTTTCGCGCAAACATCGTACTCCCGGCACCAATAAATGTTATCTTCGTCATTTACTATCTCCTCCACATAGAGTATTTGAATGTAGCATGTTGCGTAGTTTCCACGTCCGTCTTTTTTTAATGCCCAACGGATATATAAATATGCAGTTGGAGAGATGTCTCATGCATTAACTTCAGACCAGCACTCGCCTGATTTCCTTTGAAATCAACGCGACATCTCCAATAATACCGGACTGCTGCTTCCACTTCGCCATGATGTTTTTGGGGGTGTTTCGCACGCGCAAGGTTATCTCGTTTTTCTCTGCCTTAAGAAACCCTGTAACGTCGACTCTGAAGGGCAACCAGATTCTCGTGTCAATATGCGTACCATTTATAAAAACCTCGACATACTCCCGTATGCTATCTCCTGCATCGAGGACGCATTTTCTGTCTTTGATGAAACCTTCATCGATTTCCACATTCTGCGTATACTCCATACAGCCTGAAAAATATGGATACCCATGCTCAGCCCATGAGCCTGTCTCTATCTCTTCCCTTTCCTTCACGATAGCATAACTGTTCTCTGCATCAGGATCCTCTACCAATGTAAAATCGCCCGCAATGCGCACCGAGTCCCACATCATGCTCACCGGTTCAATACCTGTCTTCCCTTCAAATGCCTGGTTGTAATCGTTAAACTCAATCTCAATGTAATTTTTCCCTACCTTTACAATATCTTTGATATCAACCTCACGCATATCATGATCAAGAAATGTAGATCTCTCAAACTTTTCTAATAGCTTACCATTACATGATATCGTTACAGGTTTCGCGGTCCTGTCATAGATGATTTGTGGGATATTATCAAAGACAGCTTTGAGCGTTGTGAACCCCGCCTCTTTAATGATAAACTCACCACTATATTTCTGTCTCGTACCAAACACCGTGTTCCACGCCTCTGCAGGGAGATCAACCTCCGGCGGCTCATCCTGAATCATACGCCAGTGGTCAATAATAAGAACATTCTCTGTTATAAGTTTCTTGCTCCATTTCTTCTGTAAGAGGAGTTCAAAATCATCCTTAAAAGTGAATCTATGCTCCTCGATATCTCCATTCACGAGCGTTTTAATAAAACCTCTCTCATCGGTTTCATCATCCTTATATACATCAAGCTCATAATGAGAGTCCTTCTTGCTATATCTCAGAACGCTTAGATTCGACTCTATCAATGCCTTTTTCTGGCGTTCTTTTTCATCAGCGCCTTCGAATACGATGAATAGTGCTTTCAACGGCTTAATTTTATACGGAACAATCGTTTTGTTCCCCACAGTCCGATAGAAACAGGCCTTTTCTATCTTTCCATTCTCGGGATCATAGAAATACGGTTCTCCCGTACATCGAAGAGTAATATCCAGGTTGTATCCCTTATAATCATCCTCATCTGAGTTATGGATAAAATAGATGTGCTTTCCATCTTTCACATGGTGATTGTAGTATATGTTTCCTCTCTTTCCATCTTTGAAAGTCACTTTGAAATCTCTGTCAATAAGATCCTCAACAGTGCGCTCAATCAAGTCTACAGGATTTTTGTCCTTCAACACACCGGCCGAAAGAAGTGCCAGCTGCCCCGTTCGCCTCTGTGCATCCTTTCTATTCACGATTTGATCATTCCTCTCATAGGCCTCGAGCAATTGCTGCGGAACCACTGAAAACTCATCTTTTATCAGTTTACCGAGCCTCTCGAGCGCTTTGCCATTGGTATCCTTGTACGGAATGAGAGAGAGAAAGAGCACTTTTCCACCCTTCTCTATAAACTCGATTAATTTCCTTTCCGTACCCTCCAGTACTGTTGTCATAGGCGGCACGATCAATAATGAATAACATGCATCGGATATCTTGAGCTTCTTCTCTGCAATCTTGCATTTATTAAACTCCTCTTCCCCTAACACATCGTAATCCAGGTTTCTCCTCAACATCATATCTGTTACAAATCCAAAATCTCTGTCAATATTATTGGGCAGGTCATCGACAAGGCCCTTCGGTACATCATCCGTCCACAGACTCGTCATCGGATACAATAGTGCGCACTCTGCAACATTGATCCCATCAATCATCATCTCGCCCAACCTGCATATGTAGTTTGAATAACTCTTGTAGTTTTCCCACATCGGATTTTGATAAAACTGTGTCGGAGGGCACTCCCTCTTCCGCTGACCGCTTATGGAGTAGAAGAACGCATGCGGGACTATGAAGTTGATACCCATCATGTATTGCCAGTCTGTGATGCGTTTCATATCAGCGAATCTGTAGCCCCATCCTCCGAGTGCGAACGATTCGCTCATCCTCCTAACTATCCCGTACTGATGACCAACCGAAGAAAGAATCTTATCCTCAATCTGCCAGGCGGTGTCATGGGTTGCAAGCCGCTCGCACATACCGGGAGTATCGAGTCTGTCAACCCCAGGAAGATCCATATGCTTAAAGAGATTGATAACGTTTCCCGCGTAATTCCTCTGCCATATCAGCTGTGGATAGCACAGCCGGAAGTGTCCTGTCAGTTGAAGCTTATTTCGCTTACACCACGAATGAACCCTTTCCACGTAATTTTCTTCAAACAGCTTTGTGAGCAGAAACCAGAAATCGTGTCGTACCTGTGTGGTTTTACCTCCAATGTCACAAACGAGTGCGGGAAGATACTGTTGCAGTTTGTATCCGAACTCTTTCACAAACTCCCGCTGCAGAATATTGGACCATGGAACAACGCTGAATCCGTCTCGCATCACCGTGTAGAATCCGGGCTCATCGGTATAGAGCTGGGTGATTACATTCCCAAAATATTTTCCGAAACGTTTTTTATATTCCTCATGTGTTGTTTTGATGAAATAATCAACTGCGTTGGTATCCATGAGGTCCACGTAGTACTCATAAGGGAAGTACCAGCTCCACGTATTCGGCTGAGCCCTCCATCCCTTTTTAATGGGGTACACTGTTTCAGGATTGTATCCCTTGACAATCTGATTCATGAAAAAGAAAATGAGATCATGTCCCTTTTCGTTATTGTACGAGAGCTTCCCATCCTTGAAATACATGGTAATATCTGAAAGATCCTTCAATCTGCATTTGCTCAATTCGGCATCTTTCCTTGCATACTTTGCTGCAAATATTGCAACCGGCTCTCCGGCTATTTCATCAGTTTCTACTTTCGACAACCCGTCACATTCAATCCAGGTGATCTCCAGCTGCCGGTGCACGTACTCCGGATGGTCATCCAGGACCTTCGTGCCGCTCATCCCGCTCGGCCAGTCATCTTCATCGTATATAATCGCCGACATGCCGTGCCTGACAGACTCCTTCACAATACGCTCGATTCTCGAAAACCAATCTTCCGAGAGATATTCAGGTTTGCGGCCGTACCGAGGATGCATAACATACCCATAGAGCCCCTTCTCTTTCATCTCCTTTACCTGCCACGCGAGCTCTTCATAATCCAATTCGCCGTTCAAGAACCAGAAAGGTGCAACCCCGTATCTGTTTGATGGATTCTGGAAGTTCTCTTGAAAATCTTTCTGTGAAGTCATCTGAAATCCTCTTTATCCATTGTTGAGCTGATTACAATGGAGTGCTGAGAGTTACGAAATCATTCACCTCGCTGCATCACCAACTCTCAGCACCCATTGTTCCACACTATCCGTACTGTGTGTTCATCCTGAAAACACCCCACTGTATGAGATATGAGAGTAAAAGCACAGCAGGATAGTGTTCTAAAAGCCACTCTCGCGAGTTACTAAAAAATCGCCGCCCACTTCTCGATATTTGACTTGTCGAACTTCATCGGTGGTCCAAGAAGAACAAAGGGGTCACCATCTTCACCAACCATCACCTCATATTCGGCGTCAGGTTCACCCATCGTGGGCCTTCCAAGTGTAACCTTCTCTCCCACCTTTCCGGTGAAATCACCGGTACAGCACTTGTGCATGATGCTCGCTGCCACATATCCGAGGTCCATGGTATTCCAGAGCAGGAACTGCTGACAGGTTCCCTCGAGCACATAATCCTTCATTGTACTCGGGATGCCGAATCCAACCACCTTGAGCTGGCCGCTCAAACCCTTATCGGTTACTGCTGCACAGGCTGCCGGGCATGCAACTGCAGAGAGACCTATGATGCCCTTCAGATTTGGATACGCCTTGATCAAACCGAGTGCCTTGTCGTAACTCTTCTCCGTCATATCATCTCCATACACAACATCCACAAGCTTTACGTTAGCGTACTTTTGATCTTTGAGTTCTTCAAACACCCAGGAGAGCCACTTCCTCTGGTTGGGTGCCTGTGGTGTCGCGCTCAGCACTGCGATCTCGCCTTCATATCCGATTACTTCACCCATTCCCGCAGCAAGGCCCCGACCAATTCCCTCAAAGCTTGCCTGATTGACAAAGGTGACCCGTGCACTCTGGTCTACTGCCGCATCCCATGCAACAACCGGAATGCCTGCCTCCATTGCCTTTTTACACACAGGCGCGAGCGCATCCTTATCGTTTGCGGCAATTCCAATTGAATCGACCTTCTGATCGATGAGTGACTCTATCACTCTGATCTGACCCTCGACACTCCAATCATCAGGACCAACCTCAAAGATCTTGTCACCAAACTCTTTTGCCGCCTCTTTTGCCCCTTCGTAGCATGAGATGAAGTATGGATGTCCAAGACCTTTCGGCACCCATGCCAGTGTGAACGGCCCTACACCCTTCGCCTTTTCGGCCTCTTCCTTTGGTGCACTGCCGCCAAACACCAGAGAAACAGACGCAACCAGCAGAAGAATCGCACACAGTGCAATAAACTTCCTCATCTTTTTCCTCCTTACCATTTATTTATTTTCTACATCACAGTGCGTTTTGAAACCTACTTCAAAACCACAAATGATGTCAGTAGGCTCTGAGCACCCTATCCGCCCTCAAGAGACTTTTCTCTTACCTTAAACTTTGCTGAAATCGTGGGTATCAGGAGGGCGATAATCAGGAGACCCCCGGTCACAATCCGGATAACCTGCTCCTGGATGTTCAGAATCGAAAGCCCATAATGAACATACCCGAGCATCAGCGTAGCGATAACAACACCCAGGATTGTTCCCCTTCCACCGAAAATGTAAACCCCTCCCAGGAGAACTATCGTGATTACAGCCATCTCATTCCCCTGCGCGATATCAGGCCGGGCAGAGCCTATCCGGGATGTCAAGAGAATACCCGATAAGCCCGAAATCAAGCCAGTAACCACACAGAGTATCAATCGAATCCTGTCTACAGGTACACCAGAATATCGTGCAGCATTCGCATTGTTCCCAACAACGTATATCAACCGCCCGAATGTGGTCCTGTGAAGCACCAGCCCAAATACGATGGCAAGAACAATGAATATCATGAACTGTATGGGTATGAATGTGACACTGTATGCACCTCCCAAAAGACCAAACCTCTCTGGGAGATCTCTCACCGCAGTATCTCCCAGCAGGATGTACCCTATCCCTCTATAGAAGAGCATCATTGCGAGGGTGACGACGATGGACGGTATTCTTAGTTTTGTGATTATCAATCCATTTATCAAGCCAGCGAGAAGACCTACCGTCAATCCGATGAGAGTCGCATATCCTATCGCAACACCTGCTTTGAAGCATACACCGAGTATTACCCCTGACATTGCTGATATGGAAGCAATCGAAATGTCTATCACACCACTTATAATGAGAAGAGCCATGGGGAGTGTCACAATACTTTTCTCTGTAAAGGTAAGCGTCGCATCGAAAAGGTTTTCGATTCGGAACAAATCCGGTGAAAGGAAGAGATTGATTATAAAGACAACAACAAGTAATGAAAATATGGTGAATTCCCAGCTCTTCAATATTACAGACATTGAAAATCTCGGTTTATTTTCGCTAACGCCCTGCATCAAACATTCTCCTCTGTTTACGCATTCGCTCCATAACGCGGTGAGACAGTATTGCATCGAATATTACTGCAACGAGTATGATGAATCCCTGCACTGAAAGCTTCCAGAAATCGACGATACCGATTAACTCGAGCGAGTTAAGTATAATTCCGAACATGAGCGTTCCAAGCAATACTCCCACAATAGATCCAACTCCTCCAAATATGCTTACACCCCCTATGACACAGGAAGCGATGGTCTGCATCTCATATCCCAGTGCGGTATTCGCCTGTGCAGTATGCACCCTTGAAACCCATAAAACTCCTCCGAATCCTGCGAGCATCCCTGAAATTGTGTAAACGAGGATATTGATTTTTACACCATTTATCCCTGCAAACTTGGCACCTTCCTGATGGTCTCCAAACGCGTATATTTCCCGGCCTTTTCTGGTATGATTTAAAAAGTAGTACGCAACCATGGCAATGATCAGCGCTGCAAACATTAAGTTATTGATGCCCAGGATATTGCCGCGAGCTATCATTTTAAACCCATCCGTAATATCCCCATAAACGACCCACCTGCTCCGGGAAACAACAACTACCAGCCCCCTGTAAATCGACATAGTTGCAAGCGTCGTAATGAGAGGGGGGATTTTCCCTTTGCCGATCAGTAGTCCATTCAGTAATCCACAGCCGAGTCCGAATACCGTGCCCAATAGTATGAGTATTACAGGGTGTAAAATGGGATACTCTCTCATGATCATCCCGACACTCATCCCTGACAGCGCAACTACAGAGCCAACCGAAAGATCGATTCCTCCTGTGACTATGGTCATCATCTGCCCGATAGAGATAAATGCAAGGATAGACACATACATCAACATATCCTTCCAGTTACCTCTTGTGAAAAAGGTTGGATTTCTGAATCCGACCACCACCATCACGAGCACTACGATGATGGATACACCGAACTCCCTTCTTCTAACCATATCCTTCAATCGACTCTTTAATTTCACATTATCCATTGCACACTCTCAGACTCTTATCTCATGATTGTAAGGCTACTTACTTTTTTCACCCAACGCCGCTGTCAATATTTTCTCTTGCGTTGCCTCAGCCCTGATTATCTCTGATACAAGGATCCCTTCATTCATAACGAGGATTCTATCGCTCATACCGATTATCTCAGGGATCTCTGAGGAAATCATCAATATCGCCTTTCCTTCATTGGCGAGATCACTCATGAGCTTGTGAACTGCCGCCTTTGTACCCACATCAATTCCCTTTGTCGGTTCATCCAGAATAAGTATTTTTGCATTCGCGGCCAACCACTTCGCTATTGATACTTTCTGTTGATTTCCGCCGGAAAGACTCTCTACCTTCTGATTTAAACCGGAAGCTCGGATATCTAACAGATCGAAGAATATTTTTGCCGTCTCCCTCTCATCCCCACTGATGATCCAGCCAAAACGTGAAAATCGTTTCAGAATCGGCACCGTGATGTTCTGTGTAATAGTCATTTGCAGTATTAGACCATACTCCTGCCTCGACTCAGAGAGATAGGCAATGCCCTTCTCCAAAGCATCCCGGGGATTATCGATCCTTACCTCTTTGCCTTCAAGAAAGATTTTACCCCCCTCCGGTTTCTCAACTCCAAATATGGTACGGGCCACTTCCGTCCTTCCGGCCCCCACCAATCCAGCTAAACCCAAAATCTCTCCCCTCTTCAGCTCGAATGTAACATTGTTAAACTCACCGGCCCTCGATAACCCCTCAACGCGTAATACCGCCTTCCCTATTGACGCTGCTGTCTTCGGGTATAGCGTCTTCAGGTTCCGACCTACCATCATCCGCACCAGCTCATCAACATTGAGATTCTCTTTTTCTACGGTTCCTACCATTTTGCCATCTCTGATGACAGTCACTCTGTCAGCAATTTCAAAAACCTCTTCCAATCTGTGGGATATGAAGATAATTCCAGTACCCTCGTTTCGCAGTTTTCTCGTAATTCTGAACAGATAGTCGATCTCCTCCTTGGTAAGTGAAGCTGTCGGTTCATCCATTATGAGGATTTTTGCATTGGCAGAAAGAGCCTTTATAATTTCGACTAATTGCTTCTCCGCAATGCTGAGGCTCTTGACTAGGGCATGAGGGTCCAGATTAACCTCAAGACTTTTGATAAACTCATCAGCTTTCGTGTACAATGCACCCCATTTTATATTACGCGTAAAAGGTCTTATTTCCTGATGACCCATGTATATGTTCTCAGCTATACTCAAATCCTCAAAAAGGCTTGCTTCTTGATAAATTGCCGCAATCCCGTGATCATAGGATGCACGTGCATCGGGAAATATAACTTTCTCATCGTTCAGTACAATCTCCCCGATGTCCGGTTGATATATACCAGTAATTATTTTTATTAATGTTGATTTACCTGCGCCATTTTCTCCGACAAGTGCATGGACCTCACCCAGGTATAGATCAAAATCAACCTCAGAAAGCGCCAGTGTACCTGTAAACTTCTTTGTTATATTGTTCAATGTCAGTATTCTTTCCACCCCATCCACCCTTCTCGCATGTTCTCTTGTCCATTTGAGTTATTTAATCAATACACAATCCTTGTTTTAATCGTTTTCATAAAAATAACTAATTAATAAATGTAACCATTTTCATGAAACTAATTACATTTTTATCAATTATATTATACACATCCTGTTTGTCAACAGAAATGTAACCAATTACATGAAAATAATTTCATTACGAATAAAAAAATCACATCCTTATTCTGTCTTTCGTAACCTTCTCAGTGGACTGCCGTATTATAAGCTCCGTTTCTATAACAATATCTCTATTTCTCGCACGGGGATTTCGTATCTTCTTGATAAGCTGGTTTATTGCCTCATATGCTATCTCTTCAACTGATATATTCATTGTGGTAAGTTGAGGTGATACGAGTGATGATAAAGCGATATTATCAAACCCAGCTATAGCAATGTCATCAGGAACGGAAAAACCCTTTTCACGAACATATTTCAGAGCACCACTCGCAATCAGGTCATTGACTCCGACAATTGCTGTCGGTTTCGATTTGGCCAGCAATTTCTTTGCTGCATCGTATCCACTTGCAGCGGTAAACTCACTCTCCTCTATTAAATTGGGATCAACACTGATCCCGTTCTCTTTCAAGGTATCTACATATCCAATGAATCTACTTTCGCTACAGGGATATCTATGGAGACTTCGTATCATCCCTATATCTCTGTGCCCTTTTTTAATCAGATATGAAAGAAGCACTTTGAATCCTTTATATCCATCTGCATACGCAGCTGAAACCGGTAGGTTGCCCGACGGTTGATCCATTACAATAATGGGCACCCTTTGTGCAACTTTTTGAATAAAGGATTTATTCTCCATTATATTTACATAACAGCACAGCATAAGACCCTCCACCTGTCTGCCCAGCAGGTAGTCTATATACGCCCTCTCTCTCTCTGCATTCATTTCGCCAGTACATATAATCGCAATGTACTCGTGTACTCTCGCTTCATCCTCGATGGCCTTCAATAGCTCCGAATAGTACAGGTTTCTAAAGTCAGGGATAACGATACCGAATGTATTGGTCTTCTTTCTTCTCATGCCTTTTGCGAGGAAGCTCGGTGTGTAGTTAAGCTCATTTATAGCATTGAGAACCCTTTTCCGTGTTTCCTTGTTCACGATAGCAGTATTGTTCAATACTCTCGAGACAGTTGCTTCCGAAACACCCGCTTTTTTTGCAACATCCGATATTGTCGCCATTACATTCTACCTTTTGTAATTTTATGAAACCATTTTCATGTAATCGTTTTCTATTCTAATAAAAACAATATGATTGTCAAGATAATTTGTGGTATACTACGTCGAAAATTTTATCATAATTGCAAATATGCAAGGAAGCTGGTCGTAAGAGAATATATTATATATTTTCTGATTTCAATAGTTTGACATATAGCCATCTTATTATATAGTATAATTATTATGCATGTTGTTATTCTTGGGGCGGGAAGCGTTGGTTTTCAGATCGCTAAACAGCTTATTGCTGAGAAAAAAGACGTCGTCATCATCGAAAAAGACCCAAAGGTGGTAAAACACGTCTCAAACTATCTTGACTGCATGGTAATCAACGATGTGGGAAACAACATCGACGTACTTAAGCAGGCAGGTATCGACAAAGCTGATTTTTTCATTAGTGTAACCGACTCCGATGAAATGAACATGATCTCCTGCGGGCTCGTTTCGAGTAATACCAACGTCCCCTGCAAGATAGCACGAGTCAGGAACATCGACTATTCACGATCCCAAATACAGATGGGCCCGTTTCTCGGGATTGATCACATTGTGAATCCCGAGATCGAGGCGTCGAAGGTCATCATCCGTACCATTGAACACGGCGCTCTGAGTGATATTCTCTTTTTCGAAAAATCCAAGTTCCAGATGCAGAACATGATCATCACCAGTGGTTCTCCCTTCTGCA
>SMTZ1_10000962_pt1 | contig 28162 bp, 31 predicted proteins | sample DeeMarSWOR136_30_FD_25667 | JGI IMG/M metagenome (IMG submission 25667)
CCACAGATCTACCATGGTGAGCAGTTCGCGTGAACTTTTCAGCACGACGAACAAATATCCCTCCGCTCACCCATATTCGGGGACTTTTTAGACAAGCTCCAGCGGCCATTTTTCTACTTAACCGAGAACGATGACTATCCCAGTTCTTGTCTGCCACGATGTGTGCCTATACAACCATGCAATCGCTTCGCTGGCTTCAGCTTCTGTCTTCTTTGACCTTTGCTCTCTTTCCCTTTCTCTCTCTGAGATAGAAAAGCTTCGCTCGACGTACTTTGCCCTTTCGCGTGACTCTGATATCAGTTATGTTGGGAGAATGGAGGGGGAATATCCTCTCAACGGCGTATCTGCCGCTAATTCTTCTCATCGTAAAGGTCGCGCTGAGACCGGCTCCTCTTTTCTGAATTACCACTCCCTGAAACGGCTGTATTCTCTCTTTGTCTCCCTCTCTGATCTTGACCGACACTGTCAAGGTATCGCCGGCTTTGAACATTGGAAACTCCTTCACCTTGTCTTTTTCCATTTGAGCTCCTTCAAAATGCTCTTCGCTTCTTCATCAAGGTTCGCTTTTTCCAGGAGATCGGGTCTTCTTAAAAAGGTTCTTCTCAGTGCTTCCTTCTTTCTCCATTTCCTTATCTCTTCATGATCTCCGGAGACCAGCACCTGCGGCACTTCTAATCCCTCGAACTCACGCGGTCTTGTATAGTAAGGTGCGTCGAGAACCTGATTGTAAAAGGAGTCAGACGCTGCAGATTCAAAATCACTTATCACCCCAGGAATGAGTCTAGTAACTGCATCCACGATGACCATTGCGGCAATCTCACCGCCGGATAGGACGTAGTCACCAATCGAGACTTCATCATCGATTACATGGGCTGTTCTCTCATCTACGCCTTTGTACTTCCCGCATACGAGAACTATGTGCTCCTCATCAGCCAATTGCTTCGCAATCGATTGACTGAATAATCTACCCTGAGGGGAGAGAAGAAGTGTACGGGTCTTTTTAGTCCGCAATTCGCTTATAGCTCGGAATAACGGCTCAGGCTTCATTACCATTCCTGCACCTCCCCCATAAGGTTTATCGTCAACAGTTCTATGCGCATCTGTCGTGAATTCTCTCAAATCCACAGCCCGGAGTTCCAGCAGACCTTTCTCCTTCCCTATCTTGACTACACCCTCCGAGAAGAATCCATCAAAAATCGCGGGGAAAATCGTGATTATGTCAATTCTCATTCAGGGTGAAGTCTACCAGAGTCCCTCAATCCGGGCGACCACTAGAGAACCGTCCTCAAGATCAACCTTCTTAATTACGTCCTCAATAGCTGGTAGAAGTATTTCTTGGTCACCGCTCTCCACTACGTATACATCATTTGCAGGAAGCAGGTAGACATCTACAACCTTCCCCAGCCGTTCACCATCCTCAGTGATTACCTGCAAACCGAGGATGTCCTTCACCAGATACTCTTCTTCTTGCAAGGGTGCAACCGACTACTGATTATTCTAGAATCTCAAGAATCGCTCTTTTTCCCTTCTTCATAGAGGCGGCGGTGACGATCGTGCGGATCGCTTTGGCGGTCCGACCTTCCCGTCCTATGATTTTCCCCAAGTCTCCAGCACCTACTCTCAACTCGTAAACGAGAGTCTTCTCTCCCTCTGTTTCCTTAACGTCCACGGAGTCTGGATTATCTACGAGGGCCTTCGCGACATACTCAATCAGTTCCCTCATCTGTGCTTCCTCCTTTTACCGGCTTGACGTCTTCGACGGTACCTTCAACGCTTATATCAGCTGCACCCACCTCCTTCTTTGCTCTTCTCAGCAGGCTCAAAACACGCTCACTTGGCTGCGCACCCTTGCTAATCCAATAATCTGCCCGTTCCACGTCTAAACGGAATTCTGCAGGTGTTTGGGGATTGTAATAGCCTATCTCCTCAATGTTCGCGCCGTCTCTTGGGGATCTGGAATCAGCCACGACTACTCTAAAGAAGGGCTTATTCCTTGTACCTATTCTGCGCAATCTTATCCTGACCAATTAACCTCCCATTAATAATGCGATTCCGTTCCACACAAACAAAGAAAATTATGAAAAATGCGGTTGTGTGTCAAGCACTACTTCTCGGGTTTTGGATGCAGAGGGGAGAGTGAACACGTCGAACGAAGAAGACAGGACAGCAGATTTAAACCGACAGATGATGGGCTGGGATTGTGTACTGCCATTGTCTTGCCCAAAATCTCGCCTCTTTCATCCGATCGTTTCGACAACCTTTCACTGTCGAGCCGAAGTCTACCGGCTTATGAGGAACAGCCTTGACCGCCTGACTCCCTTGACCCATTTGTGCATTGACATAGTCCCTCACTCTATTATACGCTGAGGTGAAGAATGAAAGATGTGGTAGGATTTGGCGCATTGAATGTGGATCTTTTCTTTAGAGTAACCGATTCCCAGCGAATTCTCGACCGTCTTCATGTGGAACGGTGTTGTGCGCGGGGTGGCTTCATCATGGATGAAGCTCCTTCTTCAATATCTCCTGGGAAACTTCTGGCTCTCCTTCAGAAAGAAGGCGAATTGATGGCTCGGAGCGGTGGAGGCTCTGCGGCGAACACCATCTATGCTCTGGCAAAGATGGGTTTTTCGACCGGTTACGTAGGAAGAGTTGGTTCGGATGCAGAGGGAGAATTCCTCGTAAGTGAGCTTGAATCCGTTGGAGTAGACACGACAGGTGTAACAAGAGGGGAAAAGAGGACGGGCCTCTGCGTTGCCCTAGTTGATAGGGAAGGAGAGAGGAAACTGCTCATATTCCCGAATGAAAACGGCAAGCTGACGGTGAAAGAACTGAGTAGAGCAGTCTTCACTGATGCGAAGTTCGTACACTTGACGTCGTTTATCGGCGCAAACGCAATTCAAACTCAGAGGTCAGCTGTCGAAATGCTCCCGTCCAGTGTGAAAATGAGCTTTGATCCCGGTGAAATCTACGCAAGGCTGGGTCTCCAGGCCCTTCAGCCGCTCGTAGAGAGGAGCTATCTGATTTTCGTGGGCAGAAGAGAAATTGAAATCCTGACCGGTCAGGACTACGAAAGCGGAGTCAAGAAGCTGAAGAGCATTGTCGAAGGAGTGGTGTGCAAGCTGGGGAAGGCGGGTGTTGACGTGTTCTGGAAGGATGAGAGTTTCCATATGTCCGCTCCGGCGGTAGAAGCTCTTGATACTACCGGTGCAGGAGATGTCTATGCAGCGGGCTTCATTGCGGGACTGCTTCTGGACCAATCGATCGAGAGGTGTGCATGGGTGGGGACTCGGCTGGCGGGCAAAAGCATAGCGGGTTATGGAAGGAGGAACTATCCTGATGCGAAGGACTTGCAGAGGGCGTTGAATGAGAAATTTCAAGATCGGTATATTCTCCACATTTCGTGATCGAGCCGCGCTTGAGCTTTTCAAATCTGTGCAGAACGCGTGCAGAGACGGGTTCATTCGAGGAATACTCTCATTTGTCTTCTGCAACAGGGAGAAGGGAGAGTTTCCGAGCACTGACGGCTACTTGGACTACGTGAAAAGCTGCGGTGTGCCTGTCGTCTCCTTTTCTTCCAAGAGATTCAGGCCAGAAGAGAGAAAGAAGGCATTGCAGGATTCGGCTCGCATGAAGACGTGGAGAATTGAATACGATCGGGCCGGCCCGGAACCCGCCGCCCGGAAGTACGGACCAGATCTGATTGTACTTGCCGGATACATGCTTATTCTCGGAGAAGAGATGTGCCAGGACTGGAGAATGATTAACTTGCATCCAGCTCTTCCCTGGGGGCCGAAGGGGTCATGGGAAGAAGTCGTCTGGGAGTTGATGCGAACCGGTCAGAGGGAGACGGGGGGGATGATGCATTGTGTGACAAAAGACCTCGACCGGGGACCTCCTCTCAGTTACTACAAGGTGTCGCTGGGAGATCTGGAATCGCTCTGGTCCTGGTGGGAGAAAAGACTGAAGACCGAAGATTTCGAAAGAATAAAGGAAGCGGAGTACAAGACGAACAGACTGTTCTGCGCGATAAGAGAAAAGCAACTTCCCGGTGAAGTCCCTCTCATATTGCTGACTCTGAAGTATCTCTCTGAAGGCGTAATCCGAATCGAAGAGACCTGCGGAAAGGTCCTGGTCGATGGCAAAGCGCGCGCCCACGGGATGAGAATGGATCGGGAGATTGAATTGTTCTTGGACAGGAGACCGAAGTGAGGGCGGTGTACATATCCGATTGCGAAGGGCCGATCACAAGGAACGACAATGCATTTGAATTGAGCGCTCACTTCATACCGGATGGCGAACGCCTCTTTTCCATCCTGAGCAGATATGATGACGTGTTGGCATACACGTACAGACGCGAAGGATACAGGGCGGGGAACACGCTGAAGCTGATCGTCCCGTTTCTCAAGGCTTACGGCGCTACGAATGAGAAAGTCACCGCTTTCTGCCGAGCAAACATGGTCTTAGTTCCGGGGGCAGACAGCTTTCTTAAGTGGGTGAGTCGCATGGTTCCCGCCTTTCTGGTCAGTACGAGCTATGAACCCTATATCGCCAGTCTGTGTGATCTCATAGGATTCCCCATAGGCCAGGCTTTTTGCACGCTTCTGGACCTGGACAGATACGATCTGGGCAGCCAAGAAATCGATTTCGTTAGGAGAAAGGCCGTGGAGATTCTGCAACTCCCGATGCTCCCGGAGGCAGGGAGAGAATGCTCCCGAGAGGTAAGCCAGACGGTGCATGCACTCGACAGGATCTTTGAGGCGCTGTCGACGAGAGGGTCTGGAATGATTATGGATGAGGTGAATCCAGTAGGTGGTGAGGAGAAATCGAAGAGGGTATCTTCCATCATCGCAGAATTGGAGTGTGAGCTTGAGAATGCCATATACGTTGGAGATAGCATCACGGATGTAGCTGCGTATGAATTCGTGAGGAAAGGTGGTGGATTGACCGTTTCCTTCAACGGAAATCGGTATGCGGTTGAGAATGCGGAAATCGCGGTCATATCTGATACTACAGACGTGTTGAAGGCCGTGGTCTCCGTCTTCTTGCGAGAGAAAAGGGAAGGAGTACTGGGACGTATTCGCAAATGGAATAGTGCAGAGTATCCCAAGGTTTTTCTGGTAACGCCCAAGAACTCGGACGTGATCTCAGAAGAGAGTTCGAGAGTGAGAAGAAGCCTGAGAGGAGAGCGTATAGGGTCGCTCGGCTAAAAACCTCTCTTCAAACCCAACTTCCTTGCATATTCAGTTACTTGGCTGTAGTCACTGAATGTGATCTTTTTCGAGAGTTCACTGTACTTTTCGGCCATGTAGCATGGGCGGTATTGGGCCATTATGTTGACGTAGCTATCCTTTGACAGTCGGTGAGCGATGAAATCGAGAGTCTTGAATGGGCCAGAGAGATTGTGAGGCAAGACAAGGTGTCTAATCAGAAGGCCACGAGTTGCGATGCCATTCTGTATCTGCAGCGTTCCTACCTGATTATGCATCTCCAGAAGCGCCTTTCTGTTCACCTCTGGATAATTCCTCGCGTCGGAATACTTGCTCGCCGCTTCTTCATCCGAATACTTCGTATCAGGCATGTAGATATCCACGACCCCTTCAAGTAGCCTCAGAGTCTCCACGTTCTCATAACCATGTGTGTTGTAGACAAGTGGTATTGTGAGCCCATCTTCAATGGCGATTTTCAGCGCCTCCAAGATTTGAGGCACCACGTGTGTTGGAGAGACTAGGTTGACGTTGTGGCATCCGAGCATCCTGAGACGCCTCATACGATGTGCAAGTTCCTGAGGAGACAGCTCTTGGCCCTGTCCCAACTGCGATATATCATAATTCTGGCAGTAGACGCATTGCAGATTACAGTGAGTGAAGAAGATGGTACCGGAACCCCTTGTACCAACCAGTTCAGGTTCTTCCCCAAAATGTGGTCCGGTACTGGACACAAGTGCGTACTCACCGGTTCTACAGTAGCCTTTCTCTGCCGCAAGCCGATTGACATGGCATTTCCTGGGACAGAGGTCACAGTCCTTCAGTCGCTCACGTGCTTCCTCGGTTTTTCTCTCGAGTGCTCCACTCTCATACGTTTCGAGATAACGTGGTCTATAGGTTTCCTGGTCTCTCATTCTGTCAGATTGTTGCGTATGCAGCTGGCGGAGTGTGTACTGGACATGTGGAGAGGGAAGTCCATAATTTTCAGAATTATACGAAACGGGGAGGCGAAGTCAACGCTCAAGTCCGAGGTATTCCCGTATAAACTCCAATTCCTCAGCCTTATTCCGAAACCCTCTGTCGAGCTTGGCATCAAGGACTTTGTCCAGGATTTCTCTGTAGATTGGGCCCTCCTGGATGCCGAGGTTTTCCAAATCGTGCCCACTCACTTTCAGCTTCACAAGCCGGTATTCTGTGAGATATCTTTTCAGCACTTCCTTCCTGGTGCTATCCTCCTCTATTGCCATGAGGAAGACGATGAGTTCTTTCGCAAACTGGCTGGCAAAACGATACACGCCACTCGGGGAGTCCGAAAAATCGTCTCTACTGTTCTTCAAAGTGTGCAGTTTCAGAAGGGACTCTGTCTCCCTGCGTGTAAAACCAAGCCTCTTGGCTATCTCGAGTGAGTGCACCAACTTCATCGGATAGAAGATTGCGAGAATCATGATGAACCAGTGCTTCACACCTGTCCACTTGGCATGGGCTTCGATCTTCTTCATGAGATTTCTGGAAGGACGCACAGAGAACCTCCGGTGGATTCTTCTCAAAACACCCAGTTCATCAAGCTCAAGAAGGGCTTCAGTCGGATGGAGGTCCTCGAGGAGATGGACAAATTCGTTCTTCAGTCTTGCAGCAGATAGTTTCTCTATTGATCCCGAGACCACTGCTTTCTTGAGAAATGTCAAGGTTTGTGGATGTATCGTGAGCCCATATCGCGTCTTGAATCTAATCGCTCTGAAAATCCTCGTGGGATCATCAACGAAACTTCTCCTATGATGTACTCTCATCAGACGAGCTTTGAGATCGTCCAACCCTCCAGAAGGATCCACTAGCTCGCCGAAGTGGTCACTATTCATTCTGATGGCCATCGAATTGAGTGTGAAGTCGCGGCGAAACAAGTCATCCCTTATCTTTCCAGGCGATACCTTAGGGAGTTCACCTGCCGTTGGATATGTCTCCTGTCTGGCCATGGCCACATCCACTCTGACTTTCTTCGGGAATATCAGTGTTGCCGTGCCGAATACCGGGTATCTCTTGATAGCTATCCTCTCCTCACGTACAATGTCTTCAGCGAATGCCAACGCATCACCCTCAAGGGTAAAGTCCAGATCAAGATTCGGATAGCCGACCAGAAGATCTCTCACAAATCCCCCGACCAGATAGAGAGGTAGACCTTTTTTGTCTGCTCTCAGCGCCAATTTTCTGAGGATGACCATGTGTGTCTCTGGTAGGCATTCTTCTGTTTTGGCTGAGAGATTCACGTAACTAGAGTAAAAAACGTGGAAGTTCTGTCAACAAGAATCTATTGAGGCCATTCTTGCAGGTTCTGTCCTTGACATTCGGGGTTCTGGAGGCATACACTTAGGTGATGACGGCGTACAGCGACCTGGCACATCTCTGTGAGAAGCTTGAGAGTACCTCAAGCAGGCTGAAGATGAGGGATCTGATAGCCGAATTCCTGCGTAGGTTAGCACAGAACGAAGTGTCAGTGTGCGCAAATCTTATTGTAGGCAGGATATTCCCCGAGTCGGAAACCCTTTCACTGGGGATGTCCTTCCAGTCAATATTCAGAGTGATGGCTGAGTTGGGCCTTCCCCGTCAGGCCTACGACCGTGCCTACGCTAAGGCGATAGACGCAGGAGAAGCTGTCAGAATCATGCTCGAAGGCACCAACGTTCGAAGCACTCACCTATCCGTGCTGGAAGTCTACGAGTGCATCACGAGGATTGGAGAAGCTCAGGGGAAGGGGTCGAAGGGGCAAAAGGAGGAAATCTTCAGACAACTGCTCTCCCGGGTGGATGCGACTGAAGCGAAGTACATCACAAAGAGTATGTTGGGAGAAATGAGACACGGAGTGAGTGAAGGCATCATGCTGGACAGCGTCGCCCAGGCTGCGGAGGTATCTCCTGAACTGATTCGTCGTGCCCACATGTTAATCGGAGATGTTGGGAAACTCGCACGTATTGCACTTATGAAAGGCGAGAAGGCCCTTCTTGATGTTGCTCCTGTACTCTTTCAACCAGTAAGACCGATGCTTGCTCAGCCAGCACGTGATTTAGAAGAAGCCTGGCACTTACTCAAGGGCAAGTTGGCTCTCGAATATAAGTATGATGGCGCAAGAATTCAGATCCACAAGGATGGGAGGAAAGTGCGAGCATATTCACGCAGGCTCACCGATATCACTGAAGCATTTCCTGAGATCGTTGAAGAATTCGCGAAGCTCCGTGTGAATAGGATTCTGCTTGATGGTGAAGTTATTGGAGTAGACCAAGACGGGAGACCTCTTCCCTTCCAGCATATTATGAGGAGATTGACTCGTGTGCACGCGATAGACCGGATTATGAAGAAGGTTCCCGTAGAACTTCATCTCTTCGACTGCCTTATGATTGAAGAAGAATTATTGGTGGACTCTTCGTATGAGAAGAGATGGAAGGTGTTGTCTGATACTGTACCAGGAAGACAGCTGGCGAAAAGATCCATTCCCCAGTCTCTCGATGAAGCACGCTCCTTCTTTGATAGCGCTGAAGAAGAAGGTCACGAGGGTATCGTGGCAAAAGGGATATCGACCACGTATACGCCAGGCGCCAGAAGAAACAGCTGGCTAAAAGTCAAGTTAGCTGACACGGTGGATTTGATCATTCTTGCTGCAGATTGGGGTTATGGAAGAAGACATCGTTGGCTCTCCAACTACCACTTGGGAGTTCTCGATCGGACCACTGGAGAATATGTTCCGGTCGGCAAGACCTTCAAGGGACTGCGAGACCGGGAATTTCAATCTCTGACCGAGCAGCTTCTTTCGTTAGAAGTGGGCAGGAGAGGTAAAACGATCTACGTAGAACCCAAGATAGTCCTGGAAGTGACGTACAACGAAATACAACGATCTCCCCGCTACAGTTCTGGGTTAGCGCTGAGGTTCGCGAGAGTAACCAGAATCAGATCCGATAAGTCGCCAGGAGAGGTGACTACGCTGAAAGCACTCAGAAGTCTGTATCAAAAAGAGTCTCAGAAAAAGGGAAGAATCACAGATTTGTGAGGTTCCGTTCCTCAGAGGAATGCTTCACAAGATATCTCGGCTGTGCTTTTCCACGTTCCGCATTCAGCCGGGGAGAGACTAAAGACGCTCAAATCGGACTACATCAGTGACAAAGACGGCGCCCGTTATGTCAATCGGCTCGGTCTTACCGCCCCTTCGTGGCAGTCCTTTTCTTGGCTTCACGTTGTCTCTCAACAACCTCAAAGCTATCTCCAGCTTCTCCTCTTCTACCCCGCTGATAACGGTCACACTGCTTAAACCAGAGAATCCACCAGTAGAAAAACTTGAGGTGGCGGAGAATCCGTTTTTGATCAACGCGTCGACGACAGACCGTGCGTCGTCCTGATGGACAATCGCCTGAATTAATTTCATCATTGCACCTCCTCTTTCGCCATGACAGCTCTCTCAGTTACAGCAGATTGTATCCCAAACCGCTCTGCTGTCAACCTGGGTGACGGCCGCTCGCACGCCATTGTGGAGACAGCGAGCACTTCTCTTAGATTTCTGCTTTCGGACAGACCGCAGCAAGACCTTCTCTATCTCATTCCTACCTCATCGTAGCGGCATCTCCAGGACTGAGCGCCACTCACGACGGGAATCACACCGGAAGTGTAAGAATTTCGACCGAATATGGGTTTCGGAAGACTGCCGTTCTCCATCGAGGTGCGGCGTCTTCTCACGGAATTGTCATTCTGTACTCGAGTGAGAAGGGGATTTCGGACCTGGAAATCTTGCTGACGAGGTCGCTCAGTAGATCGAACAGTCGTGACGCCCTCTTCTTCTTCAGAACTTTCGGCTCTCCTTCGATCCCTGCCAGTTCTCCTGCAAGCACAATGGCGTCCTTCAAGGTCCCAAGCTCGTCGATCAATCCAAGCTCCTTCGCCGTCGTTCCCGATATGATTCTTCCATCTGCGACCTCTATGACCTCTTCAATCGGGAGGTTCCTCTCGTTGCTTATCATCCGGACGAATTGCTCCCAGGAATCCTGTACAACCTCTCCGAGCATTCCTCGTTCATCGGGGGTCATCTCTCTGGCGGGTGTGCCAGTGTCTTTGTACTTGCCTGATTTGATAGTCTCAAACTTCAGGCCCACTTTCTTGAACAATTCTTGGGCATTGGGAAATTCCATGATCACACCTATTGACCCGGTAATCGTACCGGGATTGGCCACGATCTTGTCGGCAGCACATGCGATGTAGTATCCTCCAGAAGCGGCGACACTCCCCATCGAGACAACGACTGGCTTTCCCTCTACCGATATTCTCTGAATTTGTTCATAGATTTCCTGGGCGGCCACAACACCTGCACCTCGTGAATCGATGCGGATCACAATCGCTCCCACCGACTCTGCTCTTCTGTAGTGCTCGAGTTCAGAAATCACCCTCTCCCCAGAAAGCACCAAGCCTTCGATCTCAACAAGTCCTACAGCGCTCCCAAGGAAAAAAGTCTCTCCAGATTCTCTTAGTAGCGCCAGGACGAAGAAGAAAGAACCAGCCAATATCACAGCCACCATCATCACAACTAGGGCAATCAGCTTTCTGTCCGCCATGTATCCTCCATCTCACTAATCTACAAAAGCCCATCTATTTGTCAACAAGATTGGTAAGAAATTGCGCAGCAATGTTTTAGAGTGAAATCCCCGAGCAATCTCAACTGAGAAAATGGTATGGAAGGTAGACGGGCGCGGGATGCATCCCGCTTTTTCAGGGCTCCCTCGAATGCACAGCGCACTTGTCAAGTCTATCCGTGGAGCCTGCTCGGGTCGACCTGCACTATATCCTCTGTCTGGAGTCCCAATCCCCTAGTCTAAACAGAGATTTGGTCCAAGAATGTAGTTGACAGACACATCGAAACTCCGTATCTTGAACTGTGAATCAGCGAGGACGGATGCATAAGGCGGTGTTCAGGATGTCGTCCGCATTGCTTCTTCTCACTCTTTTCCTCGTGACATGCCAGACTGTTCCCTTCACCGAACGGAAGAGAATAATTGTCATCTCAGAGAGTGCAGAATTGGAACTCGGAGCCAGCACCTATCGAGACATTCTGAAGGAATCAAAGCTCTCGAAGGATGTTAGAGCTGTGAATCGCGTGAGAAGAATTGGGAAAGACATAGCAGATGTGACGGGGAGGACCGACTACGGGTGGGAGTTCAACTTGATAGATGATGATGAGGTTGTCAACGCTTTCTGTTTGCCTGGTGGGAAAGTGGCTGTCTATACAGGAATAATGAAGATTGCCTCAACTGATGCTGAGCTCGCGACTATTATGGGGCACGAAATAGCACATGCAGTTGCCAGACATGGTGGTGAGCGAATGTCACAGCTGCTCCTCGTAGAGCTCGGAGGCATGGCACTGGAGGAAGCGCTGAAGAAGAAGGCAGAGAGGACCATAGAGCTTGCTCAGGTGGCATATGGCGCAGGGGCTCATCTTCTTTTCATTCTTCCGTACAGCAGAACGCATGAGAACGAGGCAGATTATATCGGGCTCATATTCATGGCTAAAGCAGGCTACGATCCACACGCTGCAGTAGATTTCTGGAAGAAGATGCACAAGCAGTTTGCGGCACAGGAACCTCCTGAGTTCCTCTCAACCCACCCGAGCACCACACAGAGGATCCGCAATCTGGAGAAATGGCTACACGAAGCCCTCAGATACTACCACGAATAGAAGAAGAGGCTCGTTGGGGCGGAACTGCTCGAATCAAGGATATTTCTGCGTTCTGTGCAGCGACAGATTTCCGAGGGCAGAACATTTAGGAGACAGTCTCACAGCTCGAATCACGTCGACAGCCATCCAGTTGCGAATTACCGTTAGACGATTTCTGAGCTTCAGAAGTGGGTTGACCCCCGCGACAGAGTATGTATCGTCAGTATAATTTTGGGAAGTCACGGACTTCCCAAAGTAACGTGGAGTGAATTGAACGTGGATGGGGCAATTCCGTATCTTGGGGAGACCCTAGCTCTTGTCACTGCGGTCACATGGGCATTTGCGGTTATCCTATTCAGAAAGAGTGGCGAAACCGTCCACCCCGTTTTCCTCAACCTTTTTAAGAACCTGCTGGCAATAGGCCTGTTTTTCCCCACAATGTGGATATTTGGCGAAGCACTGGCACGTCAGGCTCCCGCGAGCGACTATCTGCTCCTTCTGCTCAGTGGAGCGCTCGGGATAGGAATTGGTGATGCAATGTTCTTCAAGAGTCTGAACCAGATCGGGGCAGGCCTGTGGTCCATCGTTGCGTGCTTGTACAGTCCTTTTATCATTGGACTGTCTGTCATCCAGTTGGGGGAGAGTCTGACTCTTCCGCAGATTCTTGGTGCGTTGATGATCATCTCTGCCGTACTCAGCACGATTCATCCAAGGAGAACGAGGAAGATCGTGCGTCGAGATCTTGTACCGGGTATTATCTGGGGAGTGCTGGCGACGACCGCCACGGCCGTGGGCATAGTGATGATCAAACCGCTGTTAGAGCGGTCTCCCATCCTGTGGGTGACCGAAGTTCGTCTATTCGGTGGCGTGGCTGTACTCATCTTGATTACCGTGTTTCATCCGTCGAGGCGGCGGATTCTCTTTTCGAACATTTCCCCAGCCGCGTGGGGCTATACAGTTGCGGGGTCTTTCTTGGGAGCCTATCTTGCGATGTTCTTCTGGCTTGCTGGGATGAAATTCACACAAGCCTCTATTGCAGCTGCACTGAACCAGACTAGCAACATATTTGTGTTCATCTTCGCCGCAATCTTTCTGAGAGAGCCAATCACCTCGCGCCGCGCAATAGCGATTGCTTTTGCGGTCGCGGGCGCGTTCCTCGTGTACTTCGGATAACACGAAAGGAACTGGATATTCGGGTGCCACACAACTTCTCTATTGATTTTTCTGGGGAAATGTCGTATATTAAGACGGGTGGATGTTTTTGTGGGAATCTGGAGGGAGGAATAAGATGAAGCTGGCAAAGAGAACAATCGGTTCGCTGGTTTTGATTATTCCCATACTCGCAGGCTCAATTCTCTTCGCGCCGGAAGCACGATTTGCGAGAAGAGTAATGACAGAAGAAGAGTTCAATAGGCTGAAGGAAAGGGAGGGCGTATACGAAGAGGCAAGAAACTACAATATCATCATTGATGGGCACGGTACTGGATTGCAGCCACCCACAGCGGAGGAATGGGAAGAGATCAGAACGATGCCAATTGTAGTCGACATGAGAGAATCTTCCGAGGATAGCCTACCTTCAAGCCATGACAACTCTGCCACTATATGGTTTCCCCCGATCGGCAATCAGGACGGAGAGGGTTCATGTGTCTCATGGGCCTGTGGCTACTACACTAAGACATTTCAAGAAGCTGTGGAACATGATTGGGATCTCTCAGAATCCGTTTGGATAGGAGGATTCTATGGCTATCCAAGCGTGGGGTATCAAGACAAGATATTCAGCCCCGATTTCATCTATCACCAGGTGAACAGCGGAGAAGATGACGGTTCGAAGTTCTCGGATAACATGAACTTGCTGAAGCGTATTGGTTGTTGCACGTGGAAGAGAATGCCCTACGACCCGCTGAATTCAATTGACTGGCCAGATGAAAATGCTTGGAGAGAAGCACCCTTGTATCGTTCACAGACAGGCCACACTATCATGCTCGTTGACACCGACGAAGGACTGGAAGGCCTGAAGCAGTTGCTTGCTGACAGCAATCTGGCCGTCATCGGCGTGGACGCCGACGAATACAGCGATCTTACATTGATGGACCTGTGGACGTTCGACAATTATAACCCATCCGATATTAATCACGCAAACACCGTAGTCGGATATGATGACGATTACGGTCCCTATATCGAAAGAGGAGATCCAAACACGCGTGGAGCATTTAAGATTGCCAACTCATGGGGAAAAGGAGGCTGGGAGAAGATATTTGATGGCTTTTACTACATTTCTTATGAGTGTATGAAGCGCCGCGTCGGGAATGTCCGTATCTATGAAAATCGGGTGGATTATGAACCTGAAATGGTCTCCGTGTTTCAGCTCGCCCACAGCCGCAGGAAAGAGTGCCAAGTAACGGTTGGAATTGGGCAGACTGGCTCACCCGACTCCACGAAGCGGTTTGACGAATACGAAAAGAGAGGAGGCGCTCATCCGTTTCCCGCAAACAAGATGGTGATGGATATCACTGAATTTGTACCCCTTACATCGGGACCATCGGACAATTTCTTTCTAAAAGTCTATGACGGCGGCACAGACAGTACTGGTATCATAGATTTCTTCTCAATTGAGCAGTACGATGACTACGTTTCGGGTATTCCCACAGAGACGTACGTCTCTTTAGATCCACCGGTGAATACTGTAAATTACTCAACCGTGTATGCCGAGGTCGCAAGCGGTCCACCTGACAGCCTCTGGATAGTCGGTGCGGGAGGAGGATACCCGGGTGATCTCCTCACCGTTCAGGTGTGGCTTCAGTATGAAGGAGGTGGCCCTGGTGATAGTGTGAGTTCCATTGACATACCGCTGACCTGGGATGCTGCGGTGTGTACTGTTGAAGGTTTGACAATAGCACCAGATTTTGCTGCGTGGACGGACATGTCCCGAATCGACAATCAAGGTACACAGGGTCCTCCTCCGGTTCCCAAGCTTATCGTATCTCTTTTCACCTGGGGCCCTCCGTTCAATCCACCGTATGTTTCCCGTGGGAGCCATCTTGCTGCGACTGTTGATTTCCGTATCTTGAGTGACGTCGTGCCTCCGGACACGACATGCATTGACACGTTGATGAGCGCGTTTACGCCGCCGAGGAATCTTGGATTTGCGGACAAGGCTGGGATGTTCACATACATTCCACGGTTTTCACCTTACTGTATCCGAGTTCTCGAGCATCTGTCGATTCTCGACGGGTCTCCGCAGAATGTCGACGAGTCTGCAATTCTCTCGTTTGTGATCCAAGCGAAGGATGCCGATCCCGCTCACCTCATCACATTGGAAGCAACATATCTGCCGGATGGGGCAACGTTTGCGCCAGCGTCCGGCTATGATTCCGTGAAGAGTACCTTTAGCTGGGAGCCAGGTTATTGTGACGCGGGGCCTGACTCCGCCGTTTTTCACGCCCACTGCCCAACAGCGGATAAGTACGTGACCACGTCGATAACTGTGAATAACGTCAACAGAGGACCAACAATTGACGGAGGTCCTAATCGAAGTGTCGCCCCCGGGAATACTCTCCTCTTTACTGTGAACGGAGAAGATGACGATTATAGCGAGTGCGGTGACGACACACTCACATTGGGCGCGCTCAACCTTCCCGGGACTGCCACGTTTATGCAGAACAGTGACACGACTGGAATATTCACCTGGACACCTGAGGAGGCAGACACCGGTATATATACGGTAAACTTTACCATACTCGATCTGGGTGCAGCATCCGACGATGACGATGTGCTCATCAACGTCGCGTACACGCTCGACAGTCTGATAGCGGTCATTCGGAGCTACGCGTGTCCGGGGCTGCGGGAGTTTGTGGTTCCTATTGTATCAGTCAATTTCCGGCCCCTTGACCGGTACTTCTTCTTCCTTCAGTACGATTCTGAGTTCTTGTCGTTGGTGAGAGTTGATACCACGGGCACTGCAAGCAGTGGAGCTGTCTCTTTCAGGGCAGATATGTACACGAGTGAGATACCACCAGACTCGCTGAGAGTGGCCTGCATGATGCCGGATGACGATCCCATTCCGGTGGGGAAAAACACTCTGGCGTACGTGGTCTTCGCGGTGGACAGTGGTGTCGTTGCGCCAGATAGCACGGTGATCGATCTCACCCGCGGAAATCAGTGGTCCGTGCTCGTTGATGGGTATCTTCCGATAGAACCAGCGTGCTGCGGTGATGTGAATGGTGACGGGAAAATCAAGGTGAACGATGCCCTCTATCTGGCCTCGTACCTCTATCACGGTGGGGCGCCTCCTGTTACAGATGGTGATGTCAATCTGGATGGGAGGATTACTATGGCTGATGCCTGCTATATCATCGGGTATCTCTACAGGAATGGGACTCCACCGTGTCAGCCACCTTTTCTCAATTGACGGTGGTGGCGAAGAGGTCTGATTGAGGGAAGAATAGAGAGAAAGTCGTGCTCTCACGTTAGGGTGGCAGGTAGTATTTCCTTCAGCGAGATGTTGTAGGAGAGGGGAATGGAATTTCTGGCAGACAGGTTAAGACATCCTTCAGTTGTTCGTCTTGCCGGAATCCTCGGGCTTACTGTACCGTGTTTACTGTCGTTTGAACTCACTGCAGCAGACCATACCTTCCCTGAAGATGTCAACGTTACGGTGAGCAGAGAATTTAGTAGAACGGAGGCGTGGGTCGGAGACACGATCGCGATGGTAGTGGAGGTGCTCAATAGTGAACCCGAATCAATTCGAGGGTTTTACTATTCGGATCATGTTCCCGGCGAGTTTCAGATATGCGGAGATGCCGTATGGATTGACGAGATGGAGATATCGGACTTTCTCTATGAGAGAGATGCCAAAGGATCGGTCTACCAGGGCTGTGTTCCTCACCGCTGGGTGATAGATCTGCCGCAAGGCGAAATGATACACAATGCCATAGCTCCAAATCAGGGCAGCCTGCGCATCGTCTGTTCCTTCGTCTGTTGGGAATGGGGTATGTATCTCTTCCCGGGTTACAGTTGGATCGGAGTTATGGACAGTACTTCTCGAGGAATATTCGGTTACACCGATTTGGATGTGGTCATTGTGCGGGGTCCCGGAATTCCTTGCGGAGATGCAAATGGAAGCGGAGATATATCCTTCGGTGATGCTCTCTACCTCAGAAACTACTACTACCAGATTCCGCCGGGTTCTCCTCCGCCTGTAGGTGAGGGAGACGTGAACCTTGACGGCAGAATTATGTTCGGAGACGCGCTCTATCTCGTGAACTACATCTATGGCAATGGTCCGGAACCCTGCGAACCTTAATCCCACGCTCAGCTCCGCGGTGCGGAGCTCCTGGGTGGGTGGAAAAAAATGCACAAAAAATGGGTTTTCCCCCAAAATTCGTACAGCACCACTTGACAAGATTTTTGAATAAAGTATATTTAATGTGATACGTAGCCAGGGTGGCAAAGGCTATGTGAACATAGAAAAACAGATGTGACAGAGTGAGGTCTTTGCTCTTTGCATTAGAAGCCTTTGGGGCAGGATTTCCGATAAAGGCAAACCCCGAGTGATCGGGAGACGCAAAGCTACGGATCTTGAGTTTCAAAAGAAAGCCGGGCTGCCGAAGAATATTCAGCAGCCCGTTTTTGTTCCCCGGGGGGTAGGAACGAAAGAGAGGTAGACAGAATGTCTCATAGAGCTTGGTGGTTGGCTTTGTGCCCCGTGCTTCTCTCAGTCAGTTCCATGATCCTACATATTTCTGCATCTTCAGGACAGGTTTGGGACGTAGGTCCTGTTTCAATACCGAGTCCACCGTATATCATTGAGGCCGATCACACCTACCCCTGCTCGATGATGGTCGAGAATTTCACCAGTCAGCCGGCGAATGGGTGCTCAGTTACCTGCACCATCGGGTCATGGGCCGACACGGTGACGGGAGTGTCAGTCGGTGGGTTTGATTCGGAGTGGGTGGTCTTCAGTAACTGGACCGTTCCGCCTGGGGGGCTTGAGACTGGCTCTTACCGAGTCACGATGTCCACTCTCTCTGATGCCGACACGAACGCCGGCAATGATATGTTGTCAAAGACCGTCTATATTCCCACGGATACACTCATCGTCGTCTCTGACACCGGGCTTACCGGCCAGAGCGTTCGAGTATTCTTACAGGTGGTGAATCCATACCATTCAATAGGAGGAATAGACCTTGGGGTATTCCTCTCAATGCCAGGTGTTGCCCACATTCACGTGGATACTTTCCCGGGTGTACCATGTGATACGTGTACCACCTACGTGTGTGCAGAGTATGGCAACGGAGTTCTCTCTGACTGGGAGTGGCTGACCAGTCACAGTCCTTCCCCTACTACCGCATATCTGGATGGAATCGCCGAGAACGGATCTCCTCCTATTGTCCCGCCTCTCACTCCGAGCTCCGAGAGGAGGCTTCTTGCTGAACTTCTCGTTGATATTGACGAAGATGCACCAGGCCTTTACCTACCGCATGACTGGAGTGAGGTGAACGATGACCATGGATCCGAGACGTGGAGGAGGTATGAGACGAACCCGAGAACGGGTGATGCGTGTGCATCTGTGGGTGCGGAGCCTTTCTGGCAGAATGAGGACTGGCTTATTACTCCCCAGCTCTCAGTGAGCTCGGGTGATTCATTGAAATTCTGGTATCGGGTAGAGGATGAGAGCTATCCTGAAGCCATCGAGGTGAGGCTTTCAGTCAGTGACTCTGATGTGGGCAGTTTCACTACAGTTCTGTGGACGTCGAGTCTCACGAATACTGACTACCTTGAGAAAGGAATAGCCCTGAGTTCCTACGCGGGGGAGGAGGTATACATTGCATTTGTCTGCAATTCACTGAATAAGCGAAGGCTCTACATAGATGATGTGAGTGGACCTGGATTGTCGCAGGGTTTTGAGACGGCGTCCAGCGCGGTCAGCTTCTCGATTACCTCACTCCTTGTCGATTCGACCGGGTACTACTACTACGTGCCGATTAAGGTATCGGGTGTTCTGCACGTGAAGCAAATTCCCTGCGGAGACTGCAACGCAGATGGATTTGTCAACTTTGCTGACGCTCTCTACATCAAGAACTACTATTATCAGACTCCGCCTGGCTCCCCTCCACCTATTGGTCAAGGCGATGTGAATCTCGACGGATTTGTCACCTTTGCTGATGCGTTGTACGTCAAGAACTACTATTACCAAACACCGCCGGGCTCTCCTGCCCCCTGTAACCCACCCTAAGGTTCAGAATTTGGTGTCAGTTCTCTTTAAATGCTTATGATACATGATGTTACATTCAGATTTTTCCCACCCTTCTACTCAAGGCTCTCTTCCTCTTGAGGGTGAGCCCTATTCCGCCAGTCACGAAACTCTGTTTCTACTTCACGCGTGATTCTCTCCTGCTAAGAGGACGACATTCTTCTTGTGTGGGTACAGACCGTTTTTGGGAGACATCTTCTTAGTTCTCTGCGTGGCAATGGTGAGACAGATCAAGATACCGTTTCTTACTTGAGGGAAACAGAGAAAGGGAGAGAGGGAGAGACGGAGAGAAAGGGAGAGAGAAAATAGAACCGTCCCCTTTTCTTTTTCGGGTCGCTTTTGGGGCCATTGACAAAAATCCGCGCCCATTTATAGTTAGGTGGGGGCCGTAGTTCAGTCGGTGAGAACGCCGGTCTGTCAAGCCGGAGGTCGCGAGTTCGAGTCTCGTCGGCCCCGCCACAAGTATGAGATTTCCGAGAGGAAGGTCAGTCCTTGAGAACGCGAAGCTGACCTTCCTCAATTTAGACAATATTCTCAATGCCGCAAAGCGGGAGAGAGCAAGCAAGATCTCAGGATACGTTGCAATTTTCTATCCGGACCATTCAGAGTTTCTCTTTCTGAAGAAAGGTGAGGCGATAAACGCGGCACTGTTTTCCCCCCAGGAAAGAAAAGTCATTTCTATCGGTGAACTTGTGGAGAGAGCAAGAAAAGCATACAACGGGGTGGTGAGCATCTACGAGGTAGAGGAAGAACTGATCTCAATGATACTCACCGCGCTCACGTCCGAACCCATCTATTCGCAGTCGATTGAGGAAGGTGCTGAGTCAGCCCACTTCCTGAAATGGTTAGAAGACAACAATCCCACCGGGTTCGTCCAATTCTCGAAGTCACTGGAGATCTGCTATGTCGTGCTCCGAAAAGGGAAGCTCCTCAGAGGGTACATTCCCTCTCGCCAATCGAGGGAGATCACTCCCGAGGAGTTTGCACAGTTAGTATCTCAAGACGGAGGAGTGGTCGAGGTGTACAAACAGACTCCTCAGGAGATAGAGCAAGCCTCACCAGCACTGACCATGCTCTTTCTCAAAATGCACAATCGTCTAATAGAGGAATTCATGGAAGCAGTGGGACCTACCCTGGTTAAGAAATTCCTCAATTCATCCAAGAAGGAGACTGAGAAGGACTTTTCACTGGTTAAGGAGTTTACGGTCGATAAGGACATGAAAATCACCGGACAGTCTCTGGCTACTCCTGAAGAACTGACCAAGTCTTTCGCAAAATGGATTGCCATATTTCTGGAATCTTTCGATTCCGTTCTGGGTCCGAGACACGAGGAAATCGTCAAGCGGGGAATCAAGGACTATCGATTTGCCGTGAAGTCTACAGGGTTTTTTGATCTTTTTGGCCTCAGCAGGTATTTTGAATGAAGGGGAAACTCTACCTGGTGAGCACTCCGATAGGCAACCTCAAAGACATTACCTTAAGAGCCCTGGACGTCCTGAGAGAAGTGGATCTCATCGCTGCTGAAGATACGAGAAGAAGCGGCGTTCTTCTCAGGGAATACAACATCAAGAGACCGATGGTCAGCTATCACGATCGCAACAAACGGAGACAGGCAGGAAAACTGGTGGATTTGCTGGAACACGGTAAGAACTGTGCGGTCATGTCTGACTCCGGAACGCCGGGCATTCAAGATCCGAGCTTCTACCTTGTGAAACTCGCTATCGAAGCGGGAATCGATATCATTCCAATTCCTGGTGCAAGTGCTCTTCTGGCTGCGGCTGTGGTTTCTGGGCTTCCGATCGACAGATTTGCATTCGAAGGGTACCTGCCGAGAAGAAAGGGAAGAAAGAGAAAGAGGCTGGATGCTTTGAGAGAGGAACCGCGAACCATCATCTTCTTTGAAGCTCCACATCGAGTTGTCGATACACTTACTGACGCTATGGAGATATTGGGTGACCGAGACTGCGTCGTGGGGAGGGAACTCACAAAGAAATTTGAAGAGATACAGAGAGGAAAAATCTCGGGAATCCTCTCCCATTACAAAAAAAGAGGGGTGAGAGGCGAATACGTAATTCTGGTAAGAGGTCGTGGTGAATTACAGTAGCGTTACGGAGAGAAGCAGAATTCTGCTCCGACCGTTCGTCTTCGGCTACTTGAAATTGGGATTGCATCCCAACTCTCTCACAGTTCTTGGATTGGTTTTTAGTATCCTCACGGCGTATTTCTACAAGATGGGGCTGTTTCTGTATGCAGCGATAGGTCTTCTGTTGAGTGGAATATGCGATGCGACCGATGGAGAAGTCGCCAGAAGGAGTGGCAAGGTCTCAAGATTCGGAGCATTTCTTGACTCAGTGCTCGATAGGTACTCTGAGATACTCATATTCCTGGGTCTCTTCATCTACTACTTGAGAAGTCTCGCAGCAGTGCTCGTCATTATAGGGTTGACTGGCTCTCTGATGGTCAGTTACGTACGTGCGAGGGCTGAAGCTTTGGGTGAACAGTGTAAGAGCGGTCTTCTGCTCCGTCCGGAGCGATTCGCTCTCCTCTTCGTAGGTTCACTCTTTGGCCCGAGGATATTCGTATATTTCCTCTTTGCTATAGCCATTCTCTCGAATCTCACCGCCGTTTACAGGATTTACTACACCTGGAGGAAGATTTCCGCCAACTGATACGCTTCTTCGATATGCTCGTCATCACAAGTTTTCGTTCGTTCTGGGGTTCTTAGTTAAGAAGAGTCGATGGGAAGGCCAGACGCAGAGTTGATGGCGGAGGTAGCGAAAGGAGATACCTCTGTTTTCAGGGAGATAGTGGAAAGATACAAGAATCAGGTGATGAGCACGGTCTACAGGTTCACAGGTGATTACTGTCAGGCTGAAGACCTGACTCAGGAAGTGTTCGTGAGGGTTTTTAAGTCCGCTAAGAGATATGAACCCAAGGCGAAATTCAAGACATGGTTGTTCAGAATCGTGGTGAATCTCTGTCTAAACTATAGAAGAGACAGAGCTCGAAAGTGTACTCAACCGTTCGATGCGCCTTTGAGTGGAAGGGACGGCGAAGTGGTGAGAGATGTCCGCGGTCCGAACGGTGACATCCCTGAAGTTGCCTTGGAGAAGATGGAACTGAAGAGAATGGTCAGGGAGGCGATCGACGACCTCCCTGAAAATCAGAGGCTGGCCATAATACTCCAAAGGTTTGAAGAGATGCCGTACAGAGAAATCTCTGAAGCCCTTGACATTTCGTTGTCTGCAGTCGAGTCTCTACTTTTCCGTGCACGACAGAACTTGAAGAGGAAACTTGCGCCGTATCTCTTTTTGAAATGACCGCAAGTTTTAGAGCATACGTGTGTTAACACTATGAGCCTATGAAGTGTGAAACCATACGAAAGAAGTTGTCACCGTTTCTGGATGGTCAGCTCACGGAGAATGACTCAAGAAGAGTTGCTTCCCATCTAGAGAGATGTCATTCCTGTTCACGGGAATACGAGGAGCTGAAGCGGTTAAGAGAGCTTCTCCTTCATCTGGATATGGTTGAGACGCCGCCGTATCTCTGGCAAAGGGTCGAACAGAGGATCTCGTTGGAAAAGGCAACTGTATGGGGACGGCTCTCCCGCAGACTTGTATATGCTCCAGTTGCGGTGGGAGTCCTCATTTGTCTGTTCGTTGGGAATTATCTCGGCCAGAATATCAGCCATCAGTTCTTGATGACAGAAGCTGATCTACTCAATCTCAGCACTCTGGATGATTTTCCACCGGGATCATTCTCGGGTGCTTACTTCTATGGATGGGAGGAGTAAAATGAAGAGGAATTTACTACTCATAGCGCTGGTGTTTTCTCTGAGCGTCAATCTCGCGGTATTCTTCACGATAGTGTACAACTGGCGGTACCGAAGGGTGACACAGCCAGAGTACGTCCGCTATCTTCCGCAGGATTTAGGTGAAAAGCTCACCACTCGGCAGCTGGAGGAGATTCGAGATCTTAGAAGAACGTCTCTCGCGAAGGCTAAAGAGCTGAGAGAGGCACTTCTGAAACAGAGGGAATTGCTGACGGAAGAGTTGGGCAGAGCGGAACCTGACCGTGATAAGATCGATGAAATACTCCGTGACCTTGCAGGAATGCAGTTCGAGCTCGAGAAGGAGGTGGTGTACGATCTTCTTCGTATAGGTGAACTTCTCCCTCCGAAGCAGAGGGAAAAAGTCCTTGATGGCATGAGGAAGAGGCTCAGGCAACCCGCAGGATGGAGGGTTCCCAGATATCCAATCGTTCCCGAGAGGTTGGAGAGGAGGTGAAAATGCGCACGTTTGTGAAGATTCACACGTTGGCTGTCTTGTGTATCTCCATAATCATGATGTATGGCTGTCAGGAAAGGTTGACAAAAACGGAAGAAACCGATGAAGAAACAATCCAGAACCTTGTGGACGAACTTGCGGACTGGTTTTCAATCGACGGACATCTTGGAGAAGAATCGGGTGACTCGATCAAGGAACCGATTCCAGCCATCTTCTGGCGGAGAGACGTGAATCGTCCCATTCTGAGGACAATCACGGTCGACGTAGTAGGAGATTCGGCCTTCGCGACAATCCAGGGTGACATCCACGGATGGTTCAACATCGTGGTGGATGCCGATCCTGATTCGTTAATTCAGAAGGATCTTGCTGATTCTTCAGTTCGATATGCCGTATTCAAAAGGGACACGGTATCCACATATCACAGGGGTTGGAGACTTATCGGTCTATCAGGAGTCGAGATAGTATCAGATAGCAACACGGTAAGGGTGGACAGTGTGCGCGTGGAAGTGCCATCTATGGGATGGGATACGTTGGTAGTAGAACCCTTGGACATTTTTCCGAGAGACAAGGTGCTTACCCTTCCTCCGGACATGGAGGTCGAAGTGACAGCCTACACCAATGACTCCACGGCGTACGTATTTCTTCATACCTTCCGGCCTTTACATCCACACCGCTGGAGATTCCGGCATCTGCAAAATGGCGTGCACCATGGCTTCTGGTACACTCCAGGTAGACTCGGTATACATCATGCCGCTATCGATATGATTCACCATGACACAATCTCCGACGATGAGCATTTTTACGATTCCAACGCATGGTTATTGCCGTATCGAGTGAACCCGGTAGTTGATTAAAAAAGAGAGAGGAGGGATATGCTATGACAAAGCCTCTTGTAAGTCTTCTTTGTGTCATCCTGTTCGCAGGACTGCCAGGGAGCCAACCGTTCCGGCCAGATGAGCCTTCGAGAGGCAGAAGAGCGCCTGAAACTCGGGAGTTCGTCATGAAACTGAAGGAAGAATTGGCGCTGACTCGCGAGCAAGAGGAAGAACTGAGAGCCATCAAGGCCGAACTCGAGCGGATTGGAATCGAGGCGAAGGCGACGCTTGCCACCGCTCGGCTTGACCTTCTTGAGATGCTGAGAGAGACGGAAGTGAATCGCTCCGAGATCGAAGCTATGGTGAAGGACATGGAAAAGATTCGCACCGAGCTTGAGCTCAAGAAAATAGATGCGCTGTTGAAGGCAAGAGATGTGTTCAGCTCTCAGCAGCTCGAGATATTCAGACGATTTGAGCTTCCCATGTTCAGATTATCTCCCCGGAAGAGGGCAAGAATGCTCCACCATTGACTGGGGGGGGAATTCAGGACCTTCAGCCTTTTGTGAGAAAATACCTTAGATTTGTAGGAAAAGCCTCTGTCTTGCTTAAACTTGTAGCGTACAGTGCTGGCGCTGTCATAGCGTATGTGAACATTCTGCCGATTCCGTGGAGCGCACGGCTGAGCTGGGCGCGATTTCTGTACCGCGTGTCCATAAAGACGACAGGATACCTCCCTTGGGTGTGGCGTTTCGTAGAGTCTCAGAATGTGGCCTACGAAATGGGGAAGAGAGAGAGGTCTTACCAACCGATCCTGCAGCTCCAGAAAGTCCTCGAATACTCATCAGTTTCGAACATCTCTGCAGAGAGAATGAAGGCAGTGGTTGTGCAGGCAGAATCAGAGGAGATTGCCGAGTCCGATCTTGGACATTTCATTGCGAACAGACTGTTCTGCGAAGAGACAGCGAAAAGGGTATTGAAAATTTCTCCTAAAGATTCCCAGACATGGTAGAGAGAATGAGAACGGAAGTAGTCGTGCAGTTCACCGGGGGGAAAGATTCTACGTACCTTGCTTTGCTGATGGCAAGGAAATTTGAGAGAGTGCATCTGCTCACGTTTCACCACTCGCTCATAAAGGACGTGGAGAAGGTGTCGACAAATGCACACAAACTTGCGAGGCTTTTTGGAACTGGCAAATTCGAATCGGAGACGGTCAACGTAGAAAATCTACTGAAGACGATTTATCAAGGAGATTTCTTCAAGGATCTCGTGAGATACGGGAGTTATGGACCCAACAACTTCTGTGGTGCATGCAGACTCGCAATGGTTTCCCACACGATTCTCTACTGTCTCAAGAATGGAATTACGTGCGTGTGCGATGGATCAAATGTGAGTGGTTTTGATCTTTCACAGCAGGAGTGGAGTGTGCCGGTAATCAAGAAGTTCTATTCTGACTTCGGACTCAGTTATGACGTACCTCTCTACGAGAATCGCAGGAACGACATAGAACTGCTCAAGTCTGGTTTGGACGCCGACGACCCTACCATCTTTTTCAGAAGCCAACCTCGATGTGAAGGAGGAGGCCATTTTCACAACATATATCTCCGCTGTTACTTTCTTCCCCTCTACGGAAAGGAAGCTTTGAAGAAGATAGGGACGAGATGGATGATGGATAGGCTGTTCGTGTGCAGAGAGTACATCCGTAGTCGGGCAGGAAGCCCAAGTGAAGCTGACTCACAAGAATGAGATGAGGAAGATGATGTTCTCTGCTGCCCTGCACTGTACGCCACTGATTCGGCACCATGCACCGTTCACACTGAGGGCTTAATAGCCGGAGAAGGGAGTATTTCGTCCCTTCCGAGTCTGAGAGAAACCTTCACCCGGTCTTCCGATGACCTCTTGTGATTGCACGCTGAGATGAAGCTGAGCTCAGAACCTCCGTTCTGTCTTCACTACACGAAGATGGAGGGGCAAGCGGCCACCTGAATCTCATTTACAGGCATTCACTCCTCCAAGATCCGTCCCTTAGAAGAGAAACGAAGACATACTCAGTTGAGGAACGTGTTGACAAAAAGGGGAAGCTTTCGATAATTGATGTCAATTGGAAGAGGAGGTTGCTATGGGCAAATTCAGGTTCCTGGCGACGTTCACAGTCCTATCTCTCCTGAGTTTCCACTCGCTCTCACATGCCGACATCGATGAGCTTCTGAGCCGTTACAGTGGAGAGAATGGAAAAGGTTATGTACAGCCTCTGGCGACCGGCTTCGGTGCCGGGCTCAATTCTGGTCTCTATAACTCCGCAGAAATCAAGAGATTTGGGCTCCGCTTTCAGCTTGAGCTAAGATTGACGATGATGCTCTATACGGATGGACAGAGGACATTCGAGGCATCGACAGGCGGTCACTTCTATCCTCCAGCGAAGGTGATTGCGCCCACTATCATTGGCGATGGAGGCGGTGCAGAGGTGACAGGGGATGGAGGAACGAAGTATCACTTTCCTGGTGGCCTTGAGGTGGATGCACTCTTTCTGGCATGCCCCCAGGTGACAGTCGGCTCGTTCTTCGGGACTGAGGGGACGATCCGTTTCATGGCCCTTCCTCTCGGAGAAGACGTGGGGACGATGAGGCTTTGGGGAGTGGGTGCACGACATAGTCTGAGCCAGTACATTTCCACGCTCCCCGTGGATTTGGCGATAGGAACATTCTATCAGAGGTTCACACTGGGAGATATCATAGATGCGAATCTCCTGTCTGTGCACATGATCGGGAGCAAATCGCTTCCTCTGGTCACCTTCTACGGTGGTGTTGGCTACGAAAGTTGTACAATGCATATGGGATACACTTTGGACGTAGGGGATCTTGAGCGGCAGGTCGAGTTCGATTTGGAGGGCAAAAATCGTTTTAGAGGCACCGTCGGTGTAGGACTTCGTTTGCTCATACTCAATGTCAACGCAGATCTCAGTTTCGGACGTCAGACAGTTGTATCTGTGGGGATAGGACCAGGAATATGAGGGAGGGGCGAATGCAAAAGATAGTGATGGCATTGGCGGTGATATTGGGAGGGGTGGGATGCAAGAGAGTCGACGTTTCAATTCCCATTCCCATAACACTTTCCGAAAGAGTCACCATCGAAAGCTCTGACGCAAGTTTCTCAGGTGCGGCGGTATTTCCTGGCCAGCGGCTATGGGAGGGGATAAACGAACACACTGAAGAAACAGAAGATGCTCTCGTGGAGCTTGAGAGTGCGGTCTTGGTGGTATCGAGAAACGATTGTGCCGAGAACACGGTCATTCAGAGGGGTGACCTAAGAATAGGCCTTGGGGTTCAGCTAGACAGTCTGGCTTCAGTGGAAGACATCAATCTCACTGACGTGTTGGGGGAGACGCTCCGTGTGCATCTCTACTCCGGAGGCGTTGCGACTCTGAACACGTTTGCAGGAAGCGTACTCGCGGGGGGGAGCGACAATCTGGCAGTGGCACTTGACGGTGTTACCGCACCCTCGCCGCCTACAGATGCTCTCGATTTCGATGTGGATGTCATCCTTACGTTTGCGGTCGTGATCGTGCGAGAGATGACGAGCATCGGATTCTGAGCGATGAAATTCTGTAATTCATGCGGGGCAAAGCTTGAACACGACGGAAAAGTGGGGAGAGAAAAGATCTGTTCAAACTGTGGTGCGTATCTTCACTCATGTCTCAACTGCGAATTCTACGATGAATTCGCGCATAATCGTTGCAGAGAACCGGATGCGGAGTGGGTGAGTGACAAAGAGACCGGCAACTTCTGCGAGTTCTTCCGATTCAGGGAGTTAGCACAACCGCCTGAGGAGGCTGACAGGAAAAGGAGAGCTAAGGAAGACCTTAAACGGCTCTTCGGTGAGGATTAAGCCTACAATAGCGAGTGGAGCGTGGTGCGGTAGCTCCTCAGTCA
>SMTZ1_10002064_pt1 | contig 28159 bp, 22 predicted proteins | sample DeeMarSWOR136_30_FD_25667 | JGI IMG/M metagenome (IMG submission 25667)
TTCAAACCCGGTCGAGTCCAGAGCTGGTTCACCAAGCTCTATCTGTCAGCTGCAAAATATATGGAGAGAGGAAATGGAATATACAGCGATCAATGTTCAAGAAAAACTCGCCAAATTCTCCGACCATTGGTCACCGAAAATCATCGCCCAGATGAACGATTACCATTTCAAGCTTGTGAAATTCCAAGGTGACTTCGTCTGGCACAGTCATGCTGATACGGACGAGGTCTTTATCACCCTTGATGGAGAAATGACGATCGAATTCCGTGATGGAAAAGCGCATCTCAAGGCAGGGGAAATGTTTGTCGTGCCCAAGGGCGTGGAACATAAACCATGCGCGGAAAAAGAATGCAAAATCATGCTCGTTGAGCCTGCCGGCACAATAAACACGGGTGATGCAGGTGGTGATCTAACTGCTGAAAACAATGCTTGGATATGAATCCCAGATAACAAGCGGCTGAGGATCTAACATGGATATATCCGGAAGGCTCTATACCGCAACGGTAACACTTTTTGAAACGTCGCTCTTCGCTGGGTTTTTTTGTTATCTTTTGCCGCGCTTGATTCTGGGTGCGGATCTCTCCTTGTTCGCTCTCAAAAGTGGTGTCTTCCTCTTTATTGGGTTGGGCTGGTACGGGTTCGCCAGTGCTCTACCATATGCCTGAAGAACTGATAGTTAGGGGATCATATCGATTCGTGAGAAATCCAATGTATGTCGGACACTGCCTTCTAATTTTTGGACAAGCCGTCCTTTTCAAGTCATTCGGATTCTTGCTCTATTTATTGGTGTTTTTCTTGATGCTCCACGTCCTTGTGGTGTTCGTTGAAGAGCCAATGCTGAAGCGTGAATTTGGAGAATCATACGAGCAGTATTGCAAGTCGGTGCCCCGCTGGATTCCGCGTTTGAGGCCTTGCCAAAAGCACGCCCCTAGCCGATGCGCTGTGTTCACTGAGACAAAGAGAAAGTGAAGCTTACCAAAGGAAGGAGAAAACCAAACCTGGGGAAAAAGATGCCCTAAAAGAACCTATTGATAATTATTGACAAAATCAGCAGGTTGGTTTAGCAATGGGACGCTGATAAATATCCTAAAACCTAAAACAAGGGCCGAATTCTAAAGCCATGAAGGTTTTGGCTCGAATGCCCCGCAGCCCGCTTCGGGCGTAATTGTTGACCCCTCATTTTTATTCCAAGAACAGTTCAAATGGCGTTAAGACACCCTAACAGAAAGGAGGATGTCATGCGAAAACCAGCTTGTATCATAGCCTGTTTTCTATTGGTTTTTTTTGCCTCAGGAGCAGGTGCAGAAGTCAAGAATCCCGACACATTCGTACTGGCCGATTACAGGACACTCCAAACCATTGATCCTGGTGCCTGTTATGAGGTGACAGGTTCTATGCGGATCTGGAATATGTATGAAACGTTGATCTTTTTTGACGGATCATCAACGGAAAATTTCGTCCCCGTCCTGGCGACGGAGGTGCCGACAGTTGAAAATGGTGGCATTTCAAAAGACGGCCTGACCTATACGTTTGAAATTCGCAAAGGTGTGAAATTCCATGAAGGACAGGACCTGACCGCCGAGGACGTCGAGTACTCATTGAAGCGAAACATGATTCTGGATCCGGACGGCGGCCCCATGTGGATGCTTCTCGAAGCCCTGACTGGTGAAGGCGCCACACGGGACAAGGACGGTAAGATCGTGGATGGGATTTTTGAAAAAATCGATAAGGCTGTTGAGGCCAAAGGAGACAAAGTCATCCTTCATCTTCCGAAACCCTATCCTCCCTTAATGAGCATCTTGTGCTATTCTGCGTCAGTTGTAATTGATAAAGATTGGGCGATTTCCAAAGGGTGCTGGGACGGCAATATCAACAACGCCGCAAAATACAACAACCCCAAAGCCGGACACGAACCGCTCCAGAAGATTGTCAACGGTACAGGCCCTTATAAACTCAAGCTTTGGGAACCCAATAAGCAGTTCGTTTTTGAACGGTTTGACGGATACTGGGGACCCAAGGCCAAAATCAGGACCGGTATCATCAAGTACGTGAAAGAATGGAGCACCCGAAAACTCATGCTCCAGAACGGCGATGCAGACCGCGTCATCGTGGACAACCCTTATGTCCCGGAAGTCAAAGCCATGAAGGACCTTAAGATTTATGAGGTGCCACAGTTAGCCTTTACGGCGGTTATGTTCTGCCGCAAAATGAATCCAAAAGGGAATGAGAATATTGGAAGCGGCGAATTCGACGGTAACGGCATTCCGCCTGACTTTTTTTCCGATATCAATGCACGCAAAGCCTTCTGCCATGCCTTTGACCGAGAGACATACAAGACGGACGTTTTTAACAATCTGGTCATTATGCCCACCAGCCCGAATGTAGAGGGCCTTCCCTATCATAAGGAAGAACCGGTTTATGAGTTCAACCTCAAGAAATCGGCTGAATGTCTAAGAAAGGCATGGGGAGGCAAAGCCTGGGAAAAGGGTTTCAAGATGATCATTACCTACAACACGGGTAATGCGATGCGCGAGGCGGCGGCCAAGATGGTGGCTGAAAACATCATGTCTCTGAATCCCAAGTTCAAAATTGAAATCAATAACGTCGAATGGAAGGATTATGTGGTCAAGATCCGTGACTTCCAGTACCCGGTCTTCATCAGCGGTTGGGGTGCAGATTATGCAGATCCCCATAACTTTTTGTATTCCTTTATGCATTCTAACGGATATTATGGAAGATTTATGGCTCTCCGTAACGATGAGATCGATGAGCTGTGCAAGACGGGGATTGAAAATGTTGATCCCAAAATACGGAAGACAGTTTACCATAAGCTCCAGGATATCTGGTATGAAGATGCCGTCGGCATCCCGATCTATCAGCAGATTGCGGTTCGTCCTTACCAGAAATATGTGCACGGATTTATTCCAAACGCCATGTTCACGGACGACAATGAGATATTGAAAACGCTTTATAAAGAATAAATAGTCCGTCCTCGGTCCCATCAATAACCGCTTCTGATGATGGGTTATTTTTGGGGACTATTGGACCATGCGATTCAGAGGTCTGAGTACTGCCGGGGGCTGTGTTGCTCCCGGCGGTTTTTTCAGCTATCAACCCATTCTCGGGAATACGGCGCGTCATGCTTGCCTATATCATAAGAAGGTTCCTGTTGTTGATCGTCGTCTTGTTCGGTGTCTCCGTCTTACTTTTCGGCATACTCATGACGTTCAGTCCGGAACGCCGCGCCGCCACGTACGTCACCTCCCCCCAGCAGGCCAAAGACATCCCCAAGATCATCCGGCAGTTTGGGCTCGATGACCCTTTCTATGCTCAATACTTCCGCTGGATAAAGGAAGTGGCCAAAGGCAACATGGGATGGTCCCTGGTGTCGGCAAGACCCGTTTCAGAGGCCTTTTGGACCTATTTGCCCGTCACAATCGAGATGAACCTCTTTGCTGCACCGATCGTGATCTTTTTTGGGATTTGGTTGGGAACCCTCGCAGGCATAAACCGGGATACCTGGATTGACCATAGCACGAGAATCATGGCCATCGTGGGATGGTCCCTGCCCACTTTTCTCTTTGCCCTTGTCATGCTCATGGTCTTTTACGGGTACTTTAATCTCTTTTCACCCGGTATTCTGAGTGACCAACTTGCCATGTTCATCTATGACAATCCGGACAGGTTTCATCGCTATACGAAACTGTATACGGTTGACGGCATCCTGAACGGCCGCCTTGATGTTACGCTGGATGCTATGGCTCACCTTGTTCTGCCCGTGATGACCTATATCATCGTGGTTGTGGCCTTGAATATGCGTGTCATGCGATCGGGGATGATTGAGGAATTGTCCAAGGACTACGTGATAACCGCCCTGGCCAAGGGTGCGGATAAGAGAACGATCCATATCAAGCATGCCCGCCGAAACGCCCTGTTGCCGGTCATCACAGTGGCAGGCCAGATGGTGGCCTATTCCATGGAAGGAAGTGTTGCGGTTGAGGTGGTCTTCAACCGGCAGGGCATCGGGTGGTGGCTCGCTGAGTCGGCCATTCAGCTGGATATGCCGGTGCTCATGTGTATATGTCTTTTTATGGGCGTCGTTTTTGTCGTTACAAATCTGACTTTGGATATCCTATATGCTTACATAGATCCGAGAATTCGGCTGACTTAGTGCGAGTGATATAATGGGCCAGCATCCCAGGCTACGAGAATTGAAATTTACCCTGCACCGGATTTTTCGTAATCCGGCAGCGATTATCGGGTTCACCCTCCTCTTCTTTTTTACTGCAGTCGCCATATTTGCTCCCCAGATTGCGCCACCCAAATATGCCCACAACCCTTACATCATGCCCCACAAAGGGTATTCCCCCACACCCAAGCCACCCAGCAAGGCGAGCATTTTCGGCACCACGTCGGGCCAGTACGATATCTTCTACGGTGCTGTCTGGGGAACCCGCACAGCCTTTAAGATCGGGCTCTTCGTGGTGGGTATCGCCACCATCGTCGGCATCGCCCTGGGCGCCATATCCGGGTATTACGGCGGAATCATCGATGAAATACTGATGCGGATTACGGACATCATATGGGCCATTCCAACCGTGGTGCTGGCCATGGCCATTGTTGTGGCCTTTGGTAGGGGCTTGGACAAGATAATGATCGCGTTGGCTCTCATAGAATGGCGATGGTATGTCCGGGTGCTCCGCTCGGAAATCTTGACGTTGAGAGATCAGGATTTTGTTCATGCGGCCAGGCTCATGGGCGTATCCGATCTCAAGATTATTCTTCGCCATATCCTGCCCAACGCCATATATCCCGTTCTTATACTGGCATCCATGGATATGGGGTCCATGGTCATTATCGCTGCATTCATGAGCTTTGTCGGTCTCGGCGCTCCCCCTGGTTACGCAGACTGGGGACAGATGGTAGCCCTGGCCAGAAATTATATCGTCGGTCCACCGGACGATCCGTTTAAGTTCTGGTACACCATTGTTGTTCCCGGAGGATGTATCGTGCTCTTTGTTCTGGCTTGGAATCTGATCGGGGATGCCCTTCGTGATGCGTTTGATCCGAGGCTTCGCAGGAGGTAGGTGAAAAAACTTATGGAAACCCTTCTGGAGACCAAAGACCTTGTGACCAACTTCTACACTTATGAAGGTGTTGTGAAAGCCTTGAACAGGGTCAGCATGGTCGTGGACCACGGGACCACTTTCGGACTGGTCGGAGAGTCCGGTTGTGGTAAAAGCGTCACGGTCCGTTCGGTGATGCGCATCGTCCAGGAGCCGGGACTTATCGAGAATGGCAAGGTCATTGTATACCTGGACGAGGAAGATAAACGGGCAGGCATCGATCTGCTGCAGCAGTCTGAGGCCTATATGGAGAAATTGCGTGGAGATCAGATCTCCATGATCTTTCAAGAGCCCAATGCTGCTTTGAACCCAACCCTCAGCATCGGTGATCAAGTCTCAGAGAGTTTTTTGTTTCATCAAAAAAGGGAAATGTGCACGAAGATCGTTGATGATCTCACGGCCCCGGGGTGTAGAACGTTCTATCCGCTCAGACGATTGGAGGAGACCATTTACCGGGCGGCGGCCAAGACCCCTGAAGCCTTTCTGTTAAAGATCTTCGATAGAATGCCCTTGTTAAGCAGGTGGCAGAAAAGGCTGAAAAAGGAAGCAAAGAAAAGAACCGTTGAAATTGTAAGGAAACTCGGTATTCCCAACCCGGAGCAAGTGGTGGATCAATTTCCCCATAATCTGTCGGGCGGTATGAAACAACGCATTGTCATTGCCATTGCCCTTGCCTGCAGCCCCGTTCTCTTGATTGCGGACGAGGCGACTTCCAACCTGGACGTGACCATTCAGGCACAGATACTCGATCTGCTGAGAAAACTAAAGAATGAGGCCATCTCTTCGATTCTTCTCATAACGCATGACTTGGGCGTTGTGGCTGAAATATGTGACCGTGTAGGCATTATGTATGCCGGAAATCTCTGTGAGGTTGCGGATGTGCGAGAGATCTTTCACAATCCTCTACACCCATACACCCGGGCGCTTTTGGATGCCGTTCCAAAGTTGTCCGCAAAAGGGGTATTGAAAAGCATTGAGGGAAATGTCCCTAATCTCGTTGACCCTCCACCAGGGTGCCGATTTCATCCCAGATGTCCCCACACGATGGATATCTGCAGGAAAAAGCCTCCTAAAATGATGAAGACCGGAAACAATCATCTGACGGCCTGTTTTCTTATCGGTGGCGGGGAAGAATAAGGTATGCAAAAAATCCTAGAACTCAAAAAACTCAAAAAGTATTACCCTATTCGGGGAGGCGTTTTTCGCCGGGAAGTGAATACGGTCAGGGCCCTCGATTGCATTGACCTGGATATCTATCGAGGTGAATGCCTCGGGGTCGTGGGAGAGTCGGGTTGTGGTAAAACGACAACGGGTAAGACCATTATACGTCTTCAAGATCCCACTTCAGGGAGCATCCTTTACTACGGGAAGGACACCGAGCCAGGAAGTGGTTTGGACATAGGCAAAGCAAAAAGATCGACCCTCAAAAGACGGGGTATTCGGTCAAGGCTCCAGATGGTCTTTCAGGATCCGGCAACCTCCCTTAATCCTCGCATGCTGGCCAAACATATTATTGCGGAGCCCATAAAGGCTCAGATACCCATGCGCGGCAGAGAACTCGAGGATCGCGTTATTGAGCTGCTCAAGATGGTGGGCCTGACAAGGGATCACCTGCTGCGATATCCCCATGAGTTTTCAGGCGGTCAGAGGCAGCGTATCGCTGTCGCCAGAGCGATCGCGACCGATCCTGAATTTATCGTCCTTGATGAACCGACCTCGGCGCTGGATGTGTCTGTGCAGGCTCAGATATTGAATCTGCTCAAATCCCTTCAAAGCCGGCTTGGGCTGACTTATCTGTTCGTGACCCATCACCTGCTGGTGGTTAAGTATATCAGTCATCGCACTGCTGTCATGTACCTGGGGAAGATCGTGGAGATTGGTGATACAGGGAACATCTTTAAACAACCGATACACCCCTATACCCATGCCCTCTTGTCCGGCATACCGATCCCGGATGTGGAACATAAGCAGCAACGCATCGTTTTGTCGGGGGACGTGCCAAGCCCCGTAAACCCCCCTTCCGGGTGCCGGTTTCACACCCGTTGCCCTTTTACCCTGGATCGATGCCGTGAACAAGAGCCGGATCTTCTGGAAGTGGAGAACGGGCACGCCGCGGCCTGTCATCGTCACGACGAAGTTGAAAAGCTCATTTATGAGAAGTTCGGGGGATCGCAAGCGGCCGCATAAATCTTGCTAAGTCCTACGATTCATAAATTCGCTAACGAATTTATCCCCTCAGGACTTAGTGCTGCCCTCGGCCATGAGCCCCTCGGCCGTGAGCTCGGGGCCTAACGGCTCGAGGGCGAATGGCTCAAGTCGAATCGCTCGTATATTTTTGGGAATATATGTGACCCTATTTGCGAATCGAAGCACTAAGGGGGACGTAGCAAACTTACTAACTTGATTCTTAGAGCCCCCATCAAAATGACCGTTGGGCCGGGTCGGCGCAAGTCAACTGTTTGATTTGGCGGCAAAAGAACGAAGAAAGAGCCCTGATTTTTGGCTTAGAATGGCATTCTTGACCAACAAAACCGTTATGTGATTTTATCCATCGCCACGTTGTCGCTCATATGGTGAAAGGCTGGAAGCTTGGTCCGATCCGGTCAAGCGTACCACAGCCATGATGCTTGATGAGTGAAAGGAGCTTTTATGACAGAAATATTTCCAGAGCCCATTAGAAATCTACCTGAAGCGGACATACCGTTAGAAGGAGTAAAAGCCTATCTTTCTCAAGCGGATACCCATCAAATCATATTCATGGAATTTGAAAAGGATGTGGACTTACCTGAACATTCTCATGCTGCTCAGATAGGGATAGTCTTGGAGGGCAAGATTGATCTGAATATTGCCGGCAACAAGGTGACCTATACAAAGGGTGATCGATATTACATTCCGGAAGGTGTGTTGCATTCGGGAAAAGTCCATGCAGGATATGCCGATATCACCTTTTTTGACCAACCAGACCGCTATTCACGTAAGTGGTGATGACCTATTAGCAGAACCAGTCCATGCGCGGCCGCGGATAAACGGCGCTGCTGATTTCCGGACCGTTATCCCTTCAGTGAGAAGCCATGAAAACAATTAGCCACACGAAATCCTTCGAAATGGCAGTTTCTATCGCAGAGCTTTTTCCATTGTTCAGTCCCGAAGGCGAGAAAGACTGGGTGCCGGGCTGGGAGTATGAAAATGTGATGGGAACAACCGAACTGTCCGAGGACTATGTTTTCCTGACCAAAACCCATGATCACGGAACAGCGAATGCCATTTGGATTGTAAAGAAATATGATCCCAAATCCCATTTCGTGCAATTTTACAAAATTGAGCCAGAACATAAAATTGGCGTGGTCACAGTGAAGTGTACAGAACTGGAAGCTGAAAGAACACAAGTTGAGGTGACATACAAATATACAGCGCTCTCAGCAACTGGGGAGATGTTTGTTTCTGAATTCAGTGAAAGCGTTTACGACGTATTCATCCGTGAATGGCAAACATTGTTATCGGATTATTTTAGGTCCAAGGGCTAACAACCCCATCAATACGTACCGGCAATTCCGCTGGGCTCCATTGCCAGCCGGTTATACTGGGTGTTATACGAATTAATGGCAAAAATTTGAGGGAAAAAATGAACAGGTGGGGAATAGGTCCAATTTTCGCTGCATTATCGCTTGGGTATGGCTTGATCATGTTCGCACTCAGTCGCTATTTTTTTCCACACTATCAAATGCAATTTCTTCCACATCGCTTTTTTCTTATGCTCGGTATTACTCTTATTGCAATAGGGATTCCCTTTTTTCTCATTTCTGCTGTAACAGTTCAACGGGCGTACAATGCTGATAAGCTTGTCACTGACGGTATTTTCAGATGGTGTCGACACCCTTTGTATGCCTCATGGGTGGTGTTTATCGTACCTGGGATAGCTTTGTTGGAAAAGAGTTGGATAGGACTAACAACACCAATATTTATGTATATTATATTGCGCATCTTGGTGCAAAAAGAAGAAATACACTTAGAAAATGTATTTGGCTCTGAATATCTTCATTATAAAAAGAAAGTGCCCTGCATACTACCCTATGGTTGGCTAAGAACAACCGTATAATGTGGATTGCCCTGGCCTGACCCGGCCAAGCATACCACAGGCATGTTAGCATAACGGATCAATGCACTGGTCGCGGACAAACCGCGCCGCTGATTTCCAGCCTTAGGCCATAAAATGAAAATTTAGAGGATGGTAGACCTGTGAGCGGGAAAGCAATTTTCATATGCTTTTCTCGATTTAGCCGGACATTGAGAAACCCCGTTGCGGTTATGATTTGGGTAGTTTTCAATTTGATTTTTTGATAGGTTCCGTCAAAAAATCATAACGTTAGGTAAAAAGGGGGCGGCATGATCAAGGATCAGGACTTTTTCGAGGGTGTTTTGACCGAGGCATACAAGAGGATGCATCTTTACACTTGAGCTGAAGCGAGCTTGCAAGGCTTGCAAGCCATGTGGCACTTGCCCAAAAAAGGGTACTCTTGGACTACTGCGGGATATTTGGGGGCCATTTTGTCTGGGGAAACCGTCTGCGGTGTTTTGATTGGCAGTAGTATCGCCATTGGATTGCGATGCGGCCAGGGAAAGGAAGGGATCCCAGAAGAAGATGAAGCCGGCAGAAACAAGGCTATTCAGTCTGTGAGAGAGCTCTATCGGGACTTCCTGCAGGAATTTGGAAGCACACATTGTAAGACACTGTCCAAATGCGATTGGAGCGATTCTGAAGATCTCGCGCGATGGATCCAGAATAAGGGCTGGAAAAGCACCTGCGATGTTTACTTGAAATATACGATGAATAAATGCGTCGAGATGGCAGAGGAACGCAAGCTATGAAAAAGGGTGACTCCCTTTTATTCATTCAGGCCAAAATTGCCCATTCTGTGAGCCAAACCTTCTTGCTCTAAAATCCCCAAATCTTTTGTCCCATGTTGGTTTTCTTGGCTGAATGAGACGGATTTGGTGGGCTTGGGCTCACTTCCTTGCCCCTTCCTGCTTTGATTCCTTATGCCTCATTTACTGAGACAAACCGGAAAAATAGGGTCTTCATATCCTGAAATTGGGCACTTCACCCTATTGCCTGTATTCGTCACCCCCTGGCATGAAGCAGAGTAGCCTGAATTAGGCAGAGAAAGGAGAAGAGCAATGAGAATTCATGCCAAGAAAGTGCTGTGTTTCTTGTTGGTTGCTATTCTATTTGGTATCGTACCTGCCTTAGCGGAAGAAAAGAAGCCGAACATCCTCGTCATTTGGGGCGATGACATTGGCCAGTCGAACATCAGCGCATACACGATGGGGCTGGTCGGCTACCACACGCCGAACATTGATCGGCTCGCCCGCGAAGGCATGATCTTCACCGACTACTACGGTGAGCAAAGCTGCACCGCCGGGCGGTCGTCATTCATCATGGGCCAAAGCGTTTTTCGCACCGGGCTGTCGAAAGTTGGACTGCCTGGCGCCAAGGAGGGCATGATGGTCGAAGACCCAACTATAGCGGTCCTCCTGAAGGACCTGGGCTACGCTACCGGTCAGTTCGGTAAGAACCACCTTGGCGACCGGGACCAGCACCTGCCGACCAATCACGGGTTCGACGAGTTCTTTGGCAACCTCTACCACCTGAACGCTGAAGAAGAACCGGAGAACATGGACTACCCGAAGAACCCCGAATTCCGCAAGAAGTTCGGTCCGCGCGGGGTGATCCACTCTTGGACCAATGCGGACGGCACCCAGAAGATCGAGGACACCGGCCCGCTCACCAAGAAGCGCATGGAAACCGTAGACGATGAGACGTCCGACCGTGCCATCGCGTTCATCCGAGAGCAACAGAAGGCGGGTAAGTCCTGGTTCGTATGGTGGAGCGGCACGCGCATGCATTTCCGCACCCACGTAAAGCAGGAGCTGCGCGGCATTTCCGGTCAGGACGAATACGCTGACGGCATGGTGGAACACGACATGCACATTGGGAAATTCCTGAAAGTCCTTGATGAACTCGGCATCGCCGACAACACCATCGTCCATTACTCGACCGACAACGGCCCGCACAAAAACACCTGGCCGGACGCCGCGGTGAACCCTTTCCGCGGCGAGAAGAACACCAACTGGGAGGGCGGTTGGCGCGTTCCCTGCGTCGTCCGCTGGCCCGGTGTGATCAAACCAGGGTCGGTGAGCAACGGCATCGTCCACCACATGGACTGGCTGCCCACTTTCATCGCCGCCGCCGGCAAGCCCGACATCAAGGAAGACCTCCTCGACGGTTACCGATCGGATGCGCTGAACCGCAGCTACAAGGTTCACCTCGACGGCTACGACCTCACCGCACACCTCAAGAATCCCGACACGGTGAAAAGCCCGCGCAACGAGATCTTCTACTTCTCCGACGATGGCGATCTCACCGCCTTGCGCTATCAGGATTGGAAGATAATTTTCATGGAGCAAAAAACCATGGGCACCTTCCGCGTGTGGATGGAGCCGTTCGTCCCGCTGCGGGTTCCGCTCATCTTCAACCTGCGCCGCGATCCCTACGAGCAAGCCACTATCACCTCGAACACCTACCACGACTGGCAGATCGATCGGGCCTTCCTGCTTGTTCCTGCCCAGGCCTATGTCGCGAAGTTCCTCGAAACCTTCAAGGAATACCCGCCGCGTCAGAAGGCCGCCAGTTTCTCCCTCGACAAAGTTATGGAGAAGATGAGCGAAGGCATGGGGAGCAAATAGGCGAGGTAGCTACCAACCGGTTCAGCGGCGGCGTGTTGGCGCCGTCCGCTGCAACCGGGATTTTAATGGTTCCTCCTATCATTCGTTTTGGTTCCAATCCTAAAGCAATGATTAGTAGCTGAGCGTCAGGCAGACTGGCATGAAGCCCTGAGTTTCGAAGGCAAGCTGAGTTTCAGGTTTATTCGCTCGGATACCCCGCAGCTTGCTGCGGGGAGCTTCATTTGGGAAAACTTGAATCGACAAATGTTCAAGCTTAGGAACCATAGTCATAAGCGGTCGCTGACCTGCGTCCTTTTCATCATTCCTTATGGTTTATTACTGGCAAAGTGCCAGAGGCGCACTTTTTGGGTAGGCGTGGCCGAACCCTTGACCAGCAAGCCAATTTCCCTTGACAGTGAACAGGTTTTCAGTTTAGACAGATTTAATTCCTTTCCAACCAAATAGATTCACTTTAGGGATTCGACGATAACCTAAATCACAGCCTAACCTTCCTTCCACAAATAACCTCTAAGCAGGGTAAAATTCACCTCATGGAAAAACCACTGAAAATCGGCTGACATTGCTCCCGGCAGGGTATTTTCTGCTTCGCCGGGAGTATAAAGGGGTGATCGTTCTTATCGCAAGGCCGAAAGTGAAATTGTGCAGGAAAACAGTCGCCTTTAAGAGATCTTCCAGGCCATTTTCTATGGAAGTGCCTAGGGAAAGACATGAGAGGAGGCAAAGCAATGGCAACTTATATCAGCCTGATCCGCTGGACGCAAAAAGGCATAGAGAATATCAAAGAGAGCCCATCCAGGCACCAGATGGCCAAAGAGGCATTTAAGGCCATGGGGGCAGAGCTAAAGGAGATGTATCTAGTGATGGGCCAGTACGACTTGGTACTCATCAGTGAAGTACCGGACGATGAAACAGCAGCAAAGCTATCCCTGGCGATTGGGTCCAAGGGTTCGATCCGCACAGAGACGATGCGAGCTTTCACGGAGGAGGAATACCGCAAGATCATTGACGCTCTTCCCTAACGTTAGATGAGGCACTGGGGGGACGAGGAGGTGTTTGTCCCCCTAGGAATAAACACCGAGGATTGAGTCCGACACATTCTGGCTAATTTGGGTAGTGTTAAATCGACCAATTTTCAAGCATACGGATGCTAATCGGAACTCTCGGTTGACTCTCGCATCCCCAAGATCTTATGGATTTCTCCTGCGCCAATTTCCCATATGATCTTGATTTAGCAGATCGTAAGGAGTCGGTTTTCCTTGACATTCGGTCCAGTTTGCCTATTCTGAAAGCGTTTCTTGTTTCCCAACCCTTTAGCCTCCACTCAGGAGGTCCCCAATGGAGAAACCTCTCAAAATGGGCAAGCCCTGCTCCTGACCGAACGGCTTCCGTTCTTTCGGGAGATCTTAGATCCTTTGATATAAGAACAATAATATGATTTTATTTACACTTATAAAGTTATTATTAACAAACAGTTACACGATTTCTGGGCCTCAATTTCAGTTGAAATTTACGTCCACTTGTTGAGTGGTTTATCAAATTTTATTTTCTTTCTGCACTAAACTAACCTCGTTTTTAAGACGAGGGCTTTAAGAGGGGTCGATTTGAAATCGACTTTTTCTTAAGCCTGACCGCTGCGGCCGTCATGCCGGACTCGATCCGGCATCCAGAGATTTCGACCGCAGTATTCACTGGATTCTGGCTTTCGCCGGAATGACAAGTCGCTTCGCGACAACCGAAAATGTTCTTCGCCTGAAGGCGAGGGGTTTCAACCATCCCCGATAGAGATACCAATATAAGCTCTGGTTTCCCACCAATTTAAACCAAAATACTCGAGACACGAGGCACCTTTCAACAATTCAAGGAATTAAAAAGCGGAGGCAATTATGAAAACCACAATTCTTGGAATTCTAATAGGCACATTCATATCGATCGTTTGCGGCATTACGGCGACTCAGGCCGAGATCAAGGTTGGCATCGCCGGGCCTTTGTCCGGCAGCTCACTCAATCTTGGCGAGACGCAGGAGGTCGGCGCTCAAAAAGCGTTCGAACATCTGAATGACAAAGGCGGCCTCCTCGGCAAGGAGATTGTCGTCATTTCAGTGGACGATGCGTGTGAGCCGCTACAGGCCAAGGCGGTGGCCCGGCAACTGGTGAGCGAGGGCGTTGTTTTCGTCGTCGGGCATATTTGTTCCGCCTGTTCCCTTGCCGCCAGCAAGATCTACGAAGAGGCCGGGATCATAATGATCTCACCAGGCTCAACCAATCCCAAGGTCACCGAAGAAGGGGGTCCTAATGTATTTCGTGTGATAGGCCGCGACGACCAGCAAGGCACGATCGCCGGCGACTACCTGGCCGACAATCACAGCAATAGCAACATTGCGATCATCCACGACGGTCAAGCCTATGGCTTGGGCCTGGCAGAGTTTACAAAACGCCAGCTGAACAAACGCGGCGTTACCGAAGTTATGTTCGCTAGTTACACCGCGGATCAAAAGGATTATAAGTCGGTTGTAGACAAGCTTGTCGATAAAAAAGTAGATGTTCTCTATGCCGGCGGCTACCTGACCGATATTGGAATTATTCTGCGTCAGGCCAAAAAGGAGCTGCCCAATCTTCGCTTGTTTTCTGGCGACTCGCTGGTGAATGTCCAGTTCCTGTTCGTGGCGGGGAAAGCGGGCGAAGGCACCTATTTTACTTTTGGCCCTGATATGCGCCTAAAGCCGGAGGCCAGAGAGGTCGCTGCCGCCATTCGCGAAGAGGATGCCTACGAACCAGACGGTTATACCCTGTATAGTTACGGCGCCGTTCAGGCTTGGGCCCAGGCCGTTAAGCAAGCGGGTTCCTTGAAACCGAAGGCTGTCATCAATGCCTTGAGAGCAGGCAGCTTTGACACCGTGCTAGGTAAGATTGGCTTTGATGAGAAGGGTGACGTCACAGGTATTAGCAACTTCGTCTGGTATGTCTTCGGCAAGGAAAACTACTCACTGGTCAAGTGAGCGGATTGACTAGTGTCTCACGCAGTTTCATCCAGGTGCCGTGACTCGTCAAGCGAAGACCAAGGGAATTGATGACAAATGGAGGGGCCAAAAAAATTTGCATCGATGGGCGTTCGAGGGCGACTGCTGCTTGCGTTTCTGGGGATTTCCATGTTCTCACTGGTCGCTGCAGCCTCTGGTTTGTACTCCCTATCGCAGGTTGGCGGCGCGCTAAAGAAGATCACTGAGCAACGCGTGCCCGAAGCCCTGTCTTGGCTGGAGCTGTCGCGGCGCGTGGAAAGCGTCGTCCGCGCGGCGCCGGCCTTGTTGGTGGTGAAAACCGATAGCGCACGGACTGAAGTCTCCAACGAAATCGCCTCGCAAATCGCACAGCTTGAGCCGTTTCTGCAGCGCAGCAGACGCTATGAGACAGAAGAGGAAAAGACAGTAACGGCTGAAGTCGTGAAATTGGTCGCCGACATGACCGAAAATCTCGCTAGTCTGGGTGAACTTGTGAAAAAAAGGCTTTCCATTGTCGCGCTCGAGGAAAACCGGATTCGCGACCTATCCAGGGCCAATAGTATAGCCCAGCGAATGCTGTCGCCCGGTGAGCGGATACTCAGTGCCCAGATGGCGGATTGGAAAAGGTTTCAGGAAACAGCCCAAGCAAACCAATTGTCAGACGAAAAGTCGGATCTTGTAAATTCGATAATTAGCTTGATTCCACAACAAAGAGCCGCGCTTCTGGTCGACTCAATTCACAATGACCTCTTAAAAATCACAGACGCTGAATCCGCTGAACGTATCGAAGTCTTAGCATTCCCACTGAGAAAATCGCTCCAGGAACTGTATGAGATCTCTTTAGTCGTTTCAAAGGGCGCAAAAAGACGTCTGGCACAACAAGTCGCGGCGCTTGAGGGCCTAACAGTGGGCCCGAAGAGCCTCTCGGAGATCAGAAAGAATGAATTGGCCGTCATTGCCCAGGCTGAAGAGCTCTTGGCTGTCAACGTGCGGCTGTCAAAATTTCTGACCAACAGAGTAAACTTCTTAGTAAATAGCGGGAATTCGGATATTGAGAAAGCGACTGTCCAGGCTGCAGCGATCCAGTCACTCAACCGAAATATTTTGATCGGCATCGTTGCTCTGAGTCTCGTGAGCTCCTTCCTCATCGTGTGGCTCTATGTTGGGCGTAACCTGATTGCCAGACTAACCGCACTCAGCGATAGCATGCTCGCGATTGCCGGAGGCAACCTCAGAGCGCCTTTGCCGGAACCAGGCAGTAGTGACGAGATCGGCCGTATGGCAGAGTCCTTGGTCGTCTTTCGTGACACTGCGATCGAAGTTGAAGAAAACAATTTGCGCGACATTGAAACGGCACGTAGAAGGCTGGTCGATGCAATTGAAAATTCATCTGAAGGCTTCGTGTTCTTCGATCCTGATGACCGTTTGGTGCTTTGTAACACCAGGTATAAGGAATTGCTTTACCCGAATACCGACGTCGATATTGAACCGGGAACGGCGTTTGAGACGATCATTCGGAGAGCTGCTGAGAATGGACACATTGTTGCCGCAGAGGGCCGTATAGAGGAATGGGTTGCAGAACGTTTGGCGTTTCATCATGACCCAGGTGAACCGCGGATCCAGCAACGCAGTGGTGGTCAGTGGATTCTGATCACTGAACGCAAGACGGGGGATGGCGGAACTGTAGCAATTTACTCCGACATTACGGACCTGAAGCAGCATGAAGAGGAGCTCATCGCGAAATCGAACGATTTGGAAGAAACCAACAAGAGACTCAAAAATGCCCAAGAACAAATCTCGAAGTACATTGACCCGAATGTAACTGAAAAAATATTCAAGGGTGAATTTTCAGCAGAGCTCTCTCATAAGCGAACAAAGTTGACGATGTTCTTTTCCGATATCAAGGACTTCACGCAATTTACCGATGCATCCGATCCAGAAGACGTGGCCAGCTTGCTTAACGAATATTTAGGGGAAATGGCTCAGATCGTCCGAAAATGGGGGGGAACCATCCCGCAGTTCACCGGGGATAGCATTTATGCCATCTTTGGAGCGCCGGATTCAAAAGGCGAGCGAGAAGATGCGTTGGCGTGTCTGCGTATGGCTCTCGAAATGCAAAATAAGATGAAAACCCTTCGAGATAAATGGTGGAACCAGGGCATTCAATTTCCCTTCCAAATCCGATGCGGGATTCATACGGGTATGGCCAATGTGGGGAACTATGGTTCGGATGGATTTATGGAGTATTCAGCCATCGGCCTGAACACAAATCTTGCTTCTCGCTTGGAACAAGCCTGTGAACCAGGTGAGATATACCTATCGCATGCTTCGTGGGCCTTGGTTAAAGATGAAGTACCTTGCGAGGAAGTCGGCACCGTTGAGGCTAAAGGATTCCATTATCCCATTCAGACTTACCGTGTTCTACAGCATGATGTGGAAATGGCTCCTGAATCTTAAAACTATTTATATGCAATACCAGAGTAAGGTTGTTTACTGAAAAAGATTGAATGGCTCCAACATATCTGTGAAACCTAGGGACCATCGAAAGCTGTGATATGAACTCCCCATTAGGTAAACTGAGTTGTTGCTATGATTCTTGAGTTGCCCTATCATCAAGGTTACGTTTGTTAGTCGCTCGTTTGGCGAGCGGCCCAGGCTTTCACATACGATAAGAAATCGATGCTCGGGTTAGGGGAGAATTTTGCCAAAAAGGACCGTTTTGGATTTCTTCGGGTCCGTACGGATTCCAAAGGAACTTTCGGTTTTGTGAGACTCGAATTGTTGCGATAGCTTGAGGCTGTATTTGATGTCACCTTGGGTTCTAATGCCTCAAGCATCCTGCCACTCCCGACCACGTTCGTAGGGTTAAGGATGCTCCTATCCACCTGCACTATTTGAAGGCCAATATTTTCAGCTATCCTGGCAGCATGCTTGATTTCAAGGGATGAGGACATTTCATCCTCACCCTGGTTTTTTTGATCAGCTATGCAGATTATCAATCCACGTCATAGCCTCCGCATCGCTGATTTTCCCCAGATATCTCCGTGTCGTTGAGAGGTTCGCGTGACGTAGGATCACTTTGCTTACTATTTCAATAGGTGTTCCTGCCCGGCTCGCATATGTCGCCGAAAACCTCCTCAGGTCATGGGTGCATTGACCTTACTCAGTTTTTTCAGTATATTTTACTGAACTAGATTCATTTCTCCCGAACCCTTAAAGCTCAACAACGCAGGTCTGCAAAGTGGAAATTACCTCAAAAATCCGTCAATCTAATTGGCTATGGTGTCAGTCATGTGAAAAATCCATTGCTGATTTCATATGACTGAAAAGACCGACCGCTATTTTGTTAGATGAAAAGGGGCTTTATGGGCATCTTGAATTTTATCATTGCCATTGTGGCACTTATCATTATCCGGGAAAGGTGTTTCCAACTCGCTTCATTGAAACCGAAATCCCCGCGGGAAGGGGTATCCCGAAGCATTCCAACTGGGTCGTCTTCTTAGTCATTTCTGAAAAAGAGGACCATACTTATCATGACTGAAATCAGCTTTGTCGATCAGACCTTACGAGATTCTCAGCAGAGCCTCTGGGGTTATATGATGCGAACCGATCACATGACCCCGATCGCCGAAACGATGGACCGGGTTGGATACAGGGCCATAGCGACCGTGGGCAGCCAGGCATTTACGGTGCAGGTGCGCAATCTTAATGAGGATCCCTGGGAGAGGATCCGAACCCTTTCCAGGCTGATAACACGAACTCCTATTAGGGGATCCTACCAGATCGGAAGCCTGTCCTCCTTCGATCTGAGCACACCCCGCGATATCATCGCCTTGTGGATCAAGCGCTTCGTTGCCAATGGGGTAAAGAGTTTCTGGATCTGCGATTACCAGTTTGAAATGGAGAAATTCATCTACTTCGCGCGCATAGCTAAGGACGAGGGTGCCGAGGTCGTGACGTCCTTGATTTACACCTCCAGCCCGGTCCATACGAATGAGTATTGGGAGCGAAAGACCCAACTCCTGATGGAGGCGGAGGACTATATCGATCGGATCATGATCGAGGATGCATCAGGCATAATCACACCAGAAGGCACTAGGGAGGTGATATCCACCGTTGAAAAGCACTGCAAAGGCCTGCCTCTCGAATTCCATGCACACTGCAATTCGGGGCTTGCCCCTATTTGTTATCTAGAAGCCATTCAATCGGGCGTCACAACGTTGCACACGGCCGTCGCGCCCCTTGCCAACGGCACGTCGCACCCCGCTATCGAAAACGTCCTGAAAAACGCCCGGCGATTAGGCTTTACGGCCAATATAGATGAAGAGGCGCTTGAGGCCGTCTCTTCGCATTTCAGAAACATCGCCGAAAAGGAGGGTCTCCCCATCGGCGCCCCCATGGAATACGACCTCTTTCATTTTGAGCATCAGGTTCCCGGTGGGATGATGACCAATCTCACGCGACAGCTCAGGGAGGTAGGCATGGAAGACCGCCTGGACGAGTTCCTGGAGGAGATCGTCCGGGTCCGCAAGGAGTTCGGTTATCCAGTGATGGCCACCCCCTACTCGCAGATCGTCGGCGCCCAGGCCGTAGAGAACGTGGTTTCGGGCGAGCGGTACGCTCGGATAACCGATGAGGCCATCAAGTACGTTTTGGGATACTACGGAGAGCCGGTCGTGCCTGTAGACCCGGATGTCGTAGAAAGGGTCATGAGCCTGCCCAGGACCAGGGAATTTGAAAACTGGGAGCCCGGAGGATACGAAAAATCCATTGAAGAGCTGCGCCGGGAGTTGGGCCCAGACCTCTCCGACGATGATCTCCTGATCAAGATCCTGATACCTGGAAAACCCGTGAAGCGCGCTGAGCCCAAAAAGAAGGCTCCGCCGACTGCGGGCATAGCCGCTGCGTCCCCGGCTCCATCCACCGACTTAGCGTCTCAATTTACGGTGGATGTGGATGGGGATGTATTCAAAGTAAAGATCTCGCCCGTGGGGGTGCGGGGTCGTGAGGGCTGAACGGGTCGGTGACGCAGGGAAAAAAAGAGGACCCCTTGAGATTCCTCAGCTTCTTTGAAAACCTTGCGTAGGATAATATAATGATGCAATGGGTGGCCCTGCCCCAGGACAACAGATAGATTACAAATAAGGACCTTAGGGAAGCGATTTATTTGGGGAATCGTAACCTGGGGGATTTTTGGGTATTGATGCTAGTCATAAAAGAAAAAGGGCCATTGGAAGTGAGCCATATGGTAAGAATATTGGAATTTTCAGGCACGAAAATCTACCATAGCGTGTTTTCTGGAACGAAGACCGAAAAACGGTTTTATCTGGAAACCATATATTCAGAAGTTGTGTGGAGAAAGAAGGACACCCTGGTGACGCTCTAAGGGATTAAGGAGGATTGAATGACGGACAGAAAAGATGACAGGAGTACCTGGGCCATCGGTGGAGGCCTGCTTTTGGGTCTAGGTGTTGGGTTCTTCTTCCTGAAAGAATCTGCTCTTGCATTCGTTGGAAGCATGCTTGCGGGATTAGGTTTGGGTCTGATAACGACTTCCATCCTTTCGAGCAGAAGGAAGCAGGGATAGAAGGCCACAGTTGAGCGAGGCGCACAACAAACTCATTCACGCGACAACGGTAAACCGCGCCCACGATGCCCATCGTTAACGATTTCATTTGCGAATCAATTCCCCAGAAACACCAGGAACACGGACTCCCACCCACGATTACGATAAGTAGCTGAGCGTCAGGCAGACTGACATGAAACCCGGTGTCTTGAGGGCAGGCTGAGTTTCAGGTTCATTTGGGAAACCTTGAATCTGCCAGTTTTTGATGTTACAAATGGTAGTCGTAATGGAATGGTCCGACACAGGGGATTTGAGCTAGTCTGTTGCATATCACAGTTTCTCTCGTTCTTGTGATATTCTCAATAAATCGCAAGTTGCCATCAAACAAGGAGGTCATGATGGCTACAATAGACAACGTCACTGTTGCCCGAACCTTTCACGAAGCGTGGGCCGAGCGAAATCCAGATCGCGGTGCTGCTGTAATTGCAGATGATTGTAAATTTGTCGATGTTCCAAGAGATGAGATTCAACATGGACCCGAAGGCTATCGTCATGATTATGAACGATGGCGCACCGCATTTCCAGATGGAACAGTGGAGATCACCAACGTTATCGCTGAAGGTGATTGGGTCGTTGTTGAGTTTACCAACAGTGGCACAAATACTGGACGACTAATCGCAAGATTGAAGTTCAATATTGCAGCGTTATGCAGATCAAGAATGGAAAAGTCATCAGTGGCCGCGATTATTATGACGTAACCACAATTTTACGCCAACTCGGACTCGCATCATAATGCCTGTTAAATGTGAATGAATAAAATGTTATAATAAACTTAAAACTCCTTCGTCGGCTGTTTTATACAGACTGTATAATCATTGTTAGGCATGAATTGGAGAGACATGTGGATTGGGATGAAGAGCAGAACCATTTGACTGAACAGTTGGAAATTCTGAGAAAGCTTAGAAAGCGCTTCGGTGAAGGGGTTATTGAAATTGCGAGCAATGCTAGATTAACCGTTCATAAAAAATGGATGGAGCAACTATCAAACGGTAAATCCGGACGACCATCTGAAATATTTAAACACTCCGCCTTCAGTGTAACCTCAGCAGAAGAAAGTCTTTTGGAATACGAAGTGCTTGAAGATTCGGACGAAAAATTTGCCGTGAAAATCACAAAATGCAAATATGCGGATTTCTATATTGAAAAAGGTGAGCCGGAAATTGGCTATGCCATGCACTGTGCGCTTGATTTTGGTGAAGCGGAGGCACACTCCTCGGAATTCATCCTATAACGCGCGAAAACCATTATGCAGGGAGATAGTAACTGTAATCACCGTTACAAAAGGAAGAAATAGGAACTTCCAAGAGTATTTGGTCCTTTGTCCTGTAGGATTTTATCGAGTCAGATATACCTAAAAACGGCATGGCTCGGATTCCTTCAGCCTTCGGCTTTCGGCAACTGGCAACTTCACATGACGAACGTTACAGATATCTCCAACAGATCTTTAGAAACCAGGGGACATGAAAACCACAAGGGAAACCCACTGTTTCACTTATTTTGGGCAACCTTGAATCGACCGATTTTTGGGTATTGTAACGCTAATCACAAGCGGATGGGAGTCATCAAAGGTTGGCTATATGGCAAGTATCATGCAATCGGAGAACAATAACCGAGGCCACTCAATCTTAATACACTGCAAGACGCAACAATGTCTTGACCTTTTCAGTTTCTCGATTTACCCGGAGTCAGTTGGTGGCTACCTTTTGTTATCTTCCTCTACTACTTTGATGAGCAACTCGAAAACGTTTGGCACGGCTGATACTACCCTGTTCCAGTTCGGAATATACGGCACTTCCATCGGCGTTTCCAGAAACTGCTCGCCCGCGCTCTCGATGCACTTGACGAAGGCCTCAGCCTGGCTTCCTTCCTGATGCCTATCATACCTTAACCCATTAATCGCAGAGTCATATTCATATCGGGCGATGAAGTCTTGGGCAATGCGTAGGTAGCATGATTTCAACGATATAAAGAACTCATTTGTCAGCGTATACCCCCTGCTTGCCATGGTTCTGAATATGCACTTGGCAATATCCGTGCCCATTTTTAGTAGCCCCTTGTTAGGATCTTCCAGCGTAAGTGGTTGATGCTTGTGTTCGTAATTATCAGATAGATCCACCTGGCAGACCCTGCGCAGGGCGCAATTGCGGTGAACCTCAGCGAGAACTCCAACTTCTATTCCCCAGTCCCCAGGGATCCTCATACGCCTTGCAAGCTCGATATCCATTGAAAATTCGCCAGCAAGGATATACCGGAAGCTATCGAGATAATCCAAAAATTCATTCGACCCCAGGGTTGCTTTCAAGGAACGAATAAGAGGAGTGACAAAGATACGAGTGACGCGACCATGCATCTGATCAGTGACTCTACTGTAATATCCTTTACAAAACTCGAAGCCAATAGTCGGATGCGCCACCGGGTAACAAAGTCTAGCGAGGAGTTCTCGATCGTAAGTGGCAATATCACAGTCATGTAAGGCAATAACATGACTGTCTTCGAGCGCAAGGATATATCCGTAAGCAGTCCAAGCAGATCTGCCCTTGCCGTCTTCACCGACATCGATCCCATTTTCAGCCAAAAGATTGTAGATCTTTTTGATTTTAGGGCCCGTACACCAGATCAATCTTGGTTTCTGTGGAAGAGTTGAAAAGAACTCTCTTGCGTCCGCAAAATCCTTTGCATTTGATTTTCCAGCAGTAACTACAATGTTCTTCACATACTTAACATCACGCAGCATTTCTACAATCCTGGGCAAGCCAGCACCATGAAGTTCAGTCGGAATATAAGGAAGAACTAGGGAAATAGGTCTGTGTTTTGAAGCCCCCTCAAGCTCGGCTTCAAGCTCCATAAATTCACGATGCTTGAGCCTATGAAAGGTTGCAATTTCTCCATTTTGGAAAAAATCTGACATGTCTCCTCCTTCCGATACGTGCCTACAAGCCCTGTGACTGTAGTACTGACTCTTTGACGGAATGGAAATTACTGCGATCTCTCATTTTGCCAAGAATTGTTAACTTTTAGGCTATATAGGTCAAGCACAATATCTACAGATTTGGAGAGTAACCCACGGTAACGATTTATTTGGGCAAGCTATAATCTGGCAAACCTGAAGCTTAGAACCAGAAATCGAAACTCCCTGAATGCAAAGCCAATCTCAAGACCTTGTTAACTGCCTGCCTGAATCCAACACAATAATTTTGCCTCTGAAGCAGTCCAGGAAACTGATTTTCGTTGACTTTTCCGTCGGCATATCATTAACTGAGAAAAATATATCCTACCAAAACAATCTAGTATCCTCTATTTAAGAGGTATATTAGAAAACCTCTCAAAATGTGCTTGTCCAACTCCTAGCGGAAGACATCTGGTGTGCTGGGTACATAATATAGGCGCCGTTTCGATCAACTATCTTCTCTAGTAAAAACCTTCACCCGGAGTGAGAATGAAATGCCCAAAATGTCAGTTTGACAATCCGGGGAGTGCCAAATTTTGTGTCGAATGCGGGTGCAGACTGGAAACCTTATGTCCGAAGTGTAGTTTCAGTAATTCGGCAAGTTTCAAATTCTGTGCTGAGTGCGGTCACAATTTAAGCCTTCCCTCAGAGAAAGCCCCCAAAGAACTATCCTTTGAAGAGAAGATAGACAAAATCCAACGTTACCTGCCAAAAGGCGTCACGGAGAAGATTCTGGCCCAAAGGGATAAAATTGAGGGTGAGCGCAAGCAGGTCACGGTCATGTTCTGCGACATGGAGGGATTTACTGCTTTCACAGAGAAACTTGGACCTGAGGAAGCCTATGGCATCATGGATCAAGTTTACGAAATCCTGATTCACAAGGTCCATGACTATGAGGGTACAGTTAATGAGATGACCGGTGACGGGATAATGGCCCTGTTCGGAGCACCTATTGCCTTGGAGGACGCCCCCCAGCGGGCGATCCGGTCAGCGCTGGCGATACACAGGGAGATGGCAAAGTTCAGTGATGAGGTGAAACAGGAGAGAAAAGGCATACGGCCTCTCAAAATGCGAATCGGCATACACACGGGTCCAGTGGTAGTGGGTACCCTGGGCAACAACCTGCGGGTAGAGTTCAAAGCAGTGGGGGACACGGTCAATCTGGCCTCCAGGATAGAGGGGCTGGCAGAACCGGGAGCTACTTATGTGACGGAGGAGACGTTCAGTCTGACCGAGGGATTGTTCCAATTTGAGGCCTTAGGGAATAAGAAGGTCAAAGGCAAGGAAGAGCCGGTCAGTGTGTACCGAGTAATCGCGCCCAGCACGCGGAGGACAAGGTTTGATGTTAGTGCCGAACGGGGTCTTACACCTTTTGTGGGAAGAGAAAGAGAACTTGATCTTCTGCTGGATGGTTTCGAGCGCGCCAAGCGAAGTCGCGGGCAGGCATTTTCCATCATGGCAGAGGCGGGCGTAGGGAAATCCAGGCTTCTGTATGAGTTCAGAAAGGCCGTATCCAGTGAAAATGTTACCTTTTTGGAGGGTAAATGTCTCTCTTACAGTAGAGGTACAGCTTACCATCTGGTCATAGATATCCTAAAGTCCAACTCCGATATCCGCGAGGGGGACGAAGACTATGAAATTAGGGATAAAGTGAAAAAAGGTATAAAAATCCTGGGGGCAGATGAAGAATCTACACTCCCATATCTACTGGAACTTTTGTCTGTCAAGGATAGCGGTATGGGCCAAATCCCTATGAGCCCCGAGGGGAGGAAAGCCCGGATCATTGATGCCATAAACCGAATCACCCTCAGAGGTTCAGAGATAAAACCGTTGATCATGGCATTTGAGGATCTTCACTGGATTGATAAGAGTTCAGAAGATGTGCTCAGGTATCTTTTGGAAAGCATATCCGGGGCAAGGGTGTTTATGATATTTACCTACCGGCCTGAGTTCGTGCACACATGGGGCGGGAGATCATATCACAGCCAGGTGAACCTGAATCGGCTTTCCAACAGAGAAACCCTAACCATGGCGAGCCACCTATTGAATGCAGAAGACATAGACAGCGACCTTGAGGACTTTATCCTGGGGAAGACAGAAGGGATTCCTTTTTTCATCGAAGAATTTATAAGATCCCTTCAGGATTTACAGATCATAGAAAAAAGGGATGGCAAATGCTCCTTAACGAAAGGCATCCAGGACATAACGGTTCCTTCTACGATACAAGACCTAATCATGGCCCGGATTGACTCGCTGCCTGACGGTGCGAAAGAAGTGCTTCAGACAGGGTCGGTCATCGAGAGGGAGTTCAGCTATGACTTGATAAAGCGGGTGATGGGTCTCCAAGAACAGGAATTGCTAGCCCGCCTTTCTGTCCTGAAGGACTCGGAACTCCTCTTCGAGAGAGGGATATATCCTCAGTCCACATATATATTCAAGCACGCCCTCACCCAAGAAGTTGCTTTCGAGACTTTACTGAAGCAGAGGCGGCGAGATATCCATGGCCGCATAGCCGTTGCAGTGGAAGAATTACACGCCGATCGGCTTGAAGAACACTACGAGATGCTATCCTACCATTACGAGCGGAGTGGAAATACAGAAAAGGCCATTAGTTATTTGATACTAGCTGGCGAAAAATCAAATAGACATTACTCAGTTCAGGCTGCAAACGGATTTTTTCACAGGGCACTTGAGATGATGCAAAGCGCAAATATCACGATGCATGCTGAAACCGAGGTTCAATTGTACCTTGGACACGCGAGATCCAGCTTACATATCGGCGACATCGACTCAGCGGCGGATGGATTTCGAAAAGTCATTGAAATAAGCCGAAAACATGGGATGCACGTGCAAGAAAGAAAAGGGCTATCGAGTCTAACTTCCATTACGTATATGTTGCCAGTGAGAGTGGAAGCTGAAAGAACCCTCAAGGAGGCAATGACTTGGGCGGAAAACCACCAGGACAAAGCATTGGTAAGCACCGTTCTATCCAATATGAGTCAGGTTGCAGCCGTTCATGGCCAGCCGGACGAGGCAAGGCAAATGGTGCTCGATGCAGAGCGGATAGCCATGGAGATAGGAAAATCCGGACCTATCTTTACAGCTCGGGTTATACGCTCCTTCATTGAGAGAGTGATTGGTAATCCACGAGAGACAGTAAAGCTGACAGATGGGATGATAGAATCGCTACGCACGGCCTTTTCTCTCCCTGCCCTCCCGAACGTCATGTACATAAGGGGACTTGCTCTCGCGGAGATCGGACGCATTGAGGAGGGCATTGAGATGATGAGGGATGGACTTGAGATGCTTGAGAAATTTGGTGCTGTTTACCGGCTCGGATCTCTCCTCAACAGCCTTGCCTATTGTTATAGCGAGATTCATCAACATGCACATGCTTGGAGGCTCAATGTGAGAGGCGAAGAGGTTGCCCGCCGACAGATGAGAGAATATCCTCTGGGGCGTCATCTGTACGGTGAGATCGTGGCCCAGGCCAATGTTAACCTTATGGAAAATCTTTTCGATCAAGGGAAGGTGGATGCGGCTTGGGATCGGATAAATTCCTTCAAGCAAGAATCAAGAAGTAGGGATTATGACTTGTTCCGCCATCGGTGGGAATCTCGAATGAACTATCTCGCTGCGCAGATTCTTTTATTTCGGAATGAACTTGGTGAAGCGGATACCCTTATTAACCAGGGAATCAAAACGGCGCGGACTTTACAAGCCAAGAAGCGGGAAGGTGGTTTCTTACGATTGCTTGGCGAGATTCAGATAAGACGCAACGAACCCGAAAATGCAATAGCAAATCTGGCAGAAGCTATTGATGTCCTCCACGAGGTAGGAAACCCACGCCAACTGTGGCAGGCCCAGACCTCTCTCGCATCGGCCTATAACAAAATGGGAAGACGCAGCGAAGAGCAGGAGTATTGGGGTTCTGCAGCCCAGGTTATCCACAATACGGCAGGGAGGTTGTCCGACCGGCAACTTAGAGAAGGTTTTCTTAAAGCAGAACCAGTTCGGGAGATTCTTTCAAAAGCGTAGGGTTGGACAGTAAAGGGTATTAGAAACAATCCTTCACTTTTGAACATTGATTATCTAGCCATACCGAGACGGCAATTTTCTCTTCTTCGGACAGCAAGATATTGTGCTTGGTCAAAATAGTTCAAAATTAGTCTAGCGGTGTAGAGTAACGACTCATTTCGAAAGTGGCAACCGGTGCGATTTCTAAGTATTGCAATGTCAGTCACAACGGGATGAGGTCCATTCGAAGCAACCACACCATATGGCAACTGGCCTCAAACATAGTGGAGGAAACTGCATCCGTAATCGATAGATTTATAGCACTCCCATTGTGAGCTATGGAGACTTCGTATTTTGAATGTTATGGCTCCGATACAATATTTTAAGCCGTGCTCAAGGGGGGTAATACCTGAGGACAAATCAATCAGGAGAATGTAATGAACCCCAAAAAACTCGTCATCATTTTCGTTCACTCATTTATTGGCTGGGTGTTTTGCGCTGCAACAATGGGAATCGGTATAGTGATGACCTCATTAGACAACACGCTGATCATCCATGTGATTGGAGCGCCGATTTTCTTCGCAGTTGTGTCGATGATATATTACTCCAGATTTATTGAGGAGAGCAAAATATTGTTTGCATTTCCACGGGTCATGGGGCTTTTCTTACGTTCCGAGGCTCCCGGCCTGGTCTTTTCAGTGAC
>SMTZ1_10000963_pt1 | contig 28158 bp, 26 predicted proteins | sample DeeMarSWOR136_30_FD_25667 | JGI IMG/M metagenome (IMG submission 25667)
ACCGGTTTATTATAATTTTCAGAAATAATGGTTTCATCACTGGCGCCGAAATCGTTTCCATAGGTGAAATCTGCTCCCTGCTTTTTCAAAATTTCAGCGGCTTGATCATAAGAAATACGTGGAAAGGGAACATCTACTTTTTCCAGCCTAGCTAGATCACGCTCCAACTTTTCTAATTCGTTACGCCGGTTTTTCAATACACTTTTAACCAAATGAGTGACAAAATTTTCAGCCAATTGCATGTCATCTTCCAGGTCATAAAAAGCAACTTCAGGTTCAATCATCCAGAACTCAGTTAAATGTCGCCTGGTTTTCGATTTTTCAGCACGAAATGTAGGACCAAAACAATAGATTTTTCCGAAGGCCATGGCTGCCGCCTCGCCATACAATTGCCCCGATTGCGTCAGATAGGCATTACTGCCGAAATAATCGGTGGAGAAGAGAGTGGTACTACCCTCAGCTGCATTGGGTGTAAATATAGGTGTATCAATTAATACAAATCCTTGGGAATCAAAAAATTCCCTTGCTGCTCGTATAACCTCATGACGGATGAGTAATATGGCATGCTGCTGCGATGAGCGTAGCCATAAGTGACGATGATCCATTAAAAAATCGACACCATGTTCCTTCTTGGTTATAGGATAATCCTGTGCGAGTTGAATGATTTCAAGCGAAGATACCTGAATTTCATAGCCTAGAGGTGAGCGGCTATCCTTATGCACCATACCGTTTACACGGCATGAACTTTCCTGCTGAATAATATCTGCATTAGTAAAAGTTTCCTCAGAAACATCGCCCTTAAATACCACACATTGTATGGTCTCCGTTCCATCTCGAATTAACAGGAAGCGTAATTTACCACTGGAACGCTTGTTATACAGCCATCCTTGAATGGTTACCTGTTCATTCTCGTATTTGCCGATCTGATCAATGTATACAACCTGCGTCATTGATACTATCCTTCCTTATAAATGCTATCCTGAGGTATATGGATATATTCTTTGGGATTTTAATTTAGTAATTACCTCGTTCTGATTCAACAGTTAACCACTCTTCTCTCCCATGATAAATTGCTCCACTAAATTTACATCTTCTTTACTGCCGATAAAAAGCGGAACTCTCTGGTGTAATTCTCTGGGATTGATTTTTAAAATATCACTCCGGCCATCGCTTGCTCTGCCACCGGCCTGTTCAACGATAAATGCCATGGGATTGGCTTCGTACATCAAGCGTAATTTTCCGTGTGGAGTTTTACTACTGGCAGGATAGAGATAAATGCCTCCATATAGTAAATTGCGATGGATATCCGAAACCATAGTACCAATATAACGCGAATTCAAAGGTCTACCTGTTTCTGGATCTGTTTCTTTTATATAGCGAATATATTGTTTAATAGTATCGTCCCAGTAATCATAATTACTTTCGTTAACACTATAAATACTCCCTTTTTTGGGTATCCTAATATCGGGATTAGAGAGTAAGAACTCACCATAACTCGGATCGAGGGTAAAACCGTGCACGCCATAACCAGTAGTATAGACAAGCATGGTACTGGATCCATATACCACATACCCGGCACAGATTTGTTTTGCACCCGCTTGTAGCAGATCAGCAAGTGTTCCAGGGGTGCCGTCTGGCGTAATCCTGCGATAAATGGAAAATATGGTACCTACACTCACATTGGCATCTATATTTAATGAGCCATCGAGTGGATCAAATAAACATACATATTTACCTACAGGAAATGGTTTGGGAATGGGAATCAGATCTTCCTCTTCCTCCGAGGCCATGCAGCATAAATTGCCACCATGATCTAGTGCTTTTACCATTGTCTCATGGGCAAAAACATCTAATTTCTGGACCTGTTCACCTTGCACATTGATTTTTCCGGCAGCTCCGATAACGTCCAGTAAACCCGCTTTATTGATGTGATAAGATATTCGTTTAGCTGCAAAGCATAAATCATTCATCAGATTGGTGAATTCACCCGTCGCTTCGGGATACTTACGCTGTTCAGCAATAATGTGCCTGGTCAGCGTTATGATTTTATCCGTCATGTATTTACTTGGTTAAAATAATGGGTTTGACTGCATTGCGCATTACTTGTACGGTGGTACTACCCAGAATTGCTTCACGAATTCTTGAGTGCCCGTAGCTTCCCATGATCAGAGCGGTGTGCTCAGGTGATTCCTTTGTCGCCTGGATAAGAATTTCAACTGGATCGCCTGCTTCATGGTGATATTGTGCTTCAAGGTTATACGGTTTCAGATAGATTTTGGCCTCTTCTAATGTCGCTTTTCGTTCTTCTTCATCATCGTTAACATTAACAACTACAAGGGGCAGCTTTAAAGTACCTGCAAAATAGGCAGATAATTTCAGCGCTTTATTGCTGGATTCACTGCGATCATAAGCACATGTTATGGAATTAAAGGCATTGTATTGCTTGTCTACAATCATCAGCGGAGTCTGAATCTGACGCGACGCCGATTCTAATGTGGCACCAAGCAGGCGATCTCCCCAACGGGCATAATCCCCCCTGGCACCCATAATCACCATGTCAACCTGTCGCGCCATATCACAAATCAATTCAACGGGAGATCCTTCCAGTTTCCCGGTTTCATAGCTGACTTGAGCTTTGCCCAATTGTTCTCCCAGAGTCTTTAATAAAGCATCTGCCCGTTGATTATGAAATTTATAAGACTCATCATGGAAAATATTGGAAGGTATTACCGGCATGTATCCCTCACCCCCGGTGTTTAAAACCCATTCATAAATTCTGACATCGACAATACTGTATACCCGTAGATGAGCTTTCAAGCGTTGTGCTAAATCTTTTCCATGAGCAACCACGGAATCGGTAAAAACAGATCCATCCACTGCCAAAAGAATCGATTTAATCATAACCTCTCCTCTTTATTTTTTAACCCCAGTCTTCAATTTTGGATTCACGGGTCATTAAATCACGCATGGCTTGAATTGGGGGTTTCTCTTTAAAAAGCGCCTGATAGACGTCCTGTGTAATAGGCATTTCAATATTTTCCCGCCGTGACAGCTCATAAGCAGATTGAGTAGTACGCACACCTTCAGCAACCATAACCATTTCAGCCAATATGTCCTGCAGTTTTCTTCCCTTCCCAATTTGCTCACCAACATACCTGTTTCTGGAATGACGACTCATACATGTTACGATCAGATCCCCCATTCCGGATAGGCCAGCAAAGGTATCTGAGCGAGCACCCAGTTTCACACCCAGGCGATTTATCTCAACCAAACCACGTGTAATCAATGCCGCTTTTGTATTATCTCCAAATCCGGCACCATCACAGATTCCGGCTGCAACGGCGATGACATTTTTCAACGAGCCCCCCAGTTCAACCCCTGTAATATCACTGTTGGCATAAACCCGAAAGTGAGGTCTCATGAATACATCCTGTACCAGCTTAGCCGTTTCTAAATCTGCGCTGTCTGATACAATGGCGGTAGGAATTTCTCGACTGACTTCCTCAGCATGACTGGGGCCGAACAGAACAGCAATATTCTTTGATTTGATGTTTCCAACTTGTTCCAATATTTGAGATACTCGTAAAAGCGTCTCATTCTCAATACCTTTTGCAACACTAACCCAGATCATCTCTGGTCGTATTTGATCCTTTACTTTTTCAATCACAGAACGAACGGCATGGGAAGGAATGGCAACAACAATTATTTGTGCCTGGTCGATAGTTGGTTGTAGTGAGCTTGTAAATTTAATGCTGCTGGGAATAAAAACACCAGGTAAAAAACGTTTGTTCTCCCGGGTTTTTAAAATCTGCTCGATATCGGATGTTTCAATTGACCAGCAGGTGGTTTCGTGTTTGTTTTGGTCTAAAATAATAGCCAGTGTCGTTCCCCAGCTTCCAGCACCCAGCACGGTAACTTTCAAGTGATCCCCTCCCTTTTTGTAAATGATAGTTTATTTTCTTTACCCTGTACCAAACGCCGAATATTTTTTTTATGTGTCAGGACTATCAATACAGCCAGCAATATGCTCAGGATTATCATAGCAATTGGTACTTCGAAATGCAAGAAGTATTTTTTCAGAAAAAGAATTATGGGAAGCAAAATGGCTGCAGTTGTTGAACCCAGAGAAACATAACGGGTTTTGCTAACCAAAATAATGAATACAATAAGGCATATAAAAACCGGCACCGGTTCAAGCCCTAAAAAAACACCTGCAGCGGTACCAACCCCCTTACCTCCACGAAATCTGGCAAAAATGGTCCAGACATGACCCGCAACAGCAGAAATCCCAATAATAATCTGATAATGAATTCTGCTATCAGGAGAAACACCAGCCTCCGGGATCAAGCTGATCAGCCAGTAGACAGGGGCAAAGCCTTTAAACATGTCTATCAGTAGAACAATCAATCCTGCTTTCCATCCTAATACACGAAAAACATTGGTAGCACCTGCGTTCCCACTGCCATGATCACGTATATCGATATTTTTAAGTAGTTTTCCAGCAATGATAGCGGTAGGAATAGAACCAAGTATGTAGCTTATTACGATGATAAGGATAATCTGTAACATACTTTTAATTTATCTTTGCTAAGCCTTATCTGAGAAAAAGCATCAAATCAGTTTCGCCCACAATTTACAGATTTTTTTAATTTGGTGATATATCCAATTTCATTTTTGTAAAAAATAAGTAATTTTTTTCTTGCAATTAATGAAACAATTATATAACATTGTCGTAGAATATATACAGTATATACGGTTATAACACAATTAACGCTTTTCTGAAATACATTTAGTAACAGATTTTTAAGAAAAGCGGGAGCTTTAACAGTAATGAAAATTATTATCTCAAACGCTTCACAAGATCCTATATACGAACAAGTTAGTAAACAAATCAAAGCTCAAATCATTTCTGGTGAATTGAACGAAGGTGATCCCCTTCCTTCCATTCGAAAACTTGCCAAAGAGTTGCAGATAAGTGTTATCACGACCAAAAGAGCTTATGAAGAACTTGAAAAGGAAGGATTTATCGATACCGTTGGTGGAAAAGGCTGTTTTGTGGCGATGCAAAATAAAGAATTACTGAAAGAGAAGAAAATGAAAACCATTGAAGAGCATTTGAGTGATGTTGTAAGCGACGCAAAAAAGCTGGGTGTTAATTTTAAAGAACTTAAAGAGATGCTTTCAATTTTATTTAATGAAGAGGGGTAATTATGCACAACGTACTTGAAATAAAAAATTTACGCAAAGATTATGGCGATTTCTGTCTAGATGATATTTCCTTTTCTCTGCCAGAAGGATTTATAATGGGTTTAATCGGGCCTAATGGTGCAGGTAAGACAACAACCATCAAATTGATTATGAACTTGATAATGAAAAATGGCGGATCTATAAAAATATTCGGTAAAGAACACATTGCACATGAGGTAGAAATCAAGTCCCGAATAGGTTTTGTCTATGACAATCCCAACTATTATGAGCATCTCAATCTAAGACAAGTAAAAAATATTATCGCTCCGTTTTATAAAGATTGGGACGAAGCTATATTTCGCGAGCTGGTCGATAAATTTCAGCTGCCGCTGAAGAAAATATTAAAAAAGTTTTCCCGTGGCATGGTAATGAAATCTGCTATTGCCATTGCCCTATCGCATCATGCTGACCTGATAATTATGGATGAACCAACATCGGGCCTTGATCCAATTTTTAGGAGAGAGCTGCTCGATCTGCTATATGAACTTTTACAAAATGAAAAAAAGTCAATTCTGTTCTCCACACATATTACTTCAGATATTGAAAGAATAGCAGATTATATCACCTTTATATTGGGAGGAAAGATTATTTTCTCTACCAGAAAAGACGAGGTGCTGGAAAACTATGCTATCATTAAAGGGGGCAAAGAACTGTTAAATGAGGAGACGAAAAGATTTTTTCGCGGTATGCGTATAAGCGAATACGGTTTTGAAGCACTAACTGATAATGTGGATAATATCAAAAAGGCTTTGGGTTCGGATATTGTGATCGATAAAGCCACTTTGGAAGATATTATGTATTTCAGCAATATGAAGGATCACCATGCTTAATTTAATTAAGAAAGACTTTTTTGCCGGATACCTTTTTCTTTTTGGGATCATAATTTTGGCACCATTCATAACCTGGATGGAGATATGGGCCATGATCGATGATTTTGGAGGTTTAATTTTGGGAATTTTTACCCTTATCACGATGATACTATGCATCGCCTCGGCCTTTATATTCATGGCAGTAGATTCCTCACCAAATACCGATATGATATATGCCAGTTTGCCGGTCAAAAGATCGACTATCGTCGCAGCTCGTTATATTACATCGTATATGATGATGCTGATCTGTTTTCTCATTATTATCCTTACCTGTTTCAGTTCTGTGTATCTATTTAATAAATCCGACCAGGCGTTTAATATCTTATTGAGCTTGCGCGGAATAGCCAGTATGTCATTGTTTCTGATTTTTATCTTATCATTTATCTTACCGTTTGTATTCACGTTTGGTGCGGGTAAGGGCTTCACAGTCGCACTAATAGTGCAAATTATCCTGGTAATATCTCTGCCACTCATAAAATTCATTTTCAATCTAGTGAGTGGTATTATTGAATTTGATATTGCTTTATTCAGCAGATTCTTAAAATCAACTCTACGATGGATCATTGCCTTACCCGCATACCAGGCGTACATCTTAATCATTTTTATAATTATCATAGTAATTACTATATCATTAAAACTCTCCATCCGATTTTACTATAGAAGGGATCTATAAGGTGATAACATGGTAGTAAGATTAATCTTAAAAGATATATATGCATATAAGAATACAATTTTCCTGCGCATAATTTTGTTATGGTTATTATTTGGTGTACTTGTTATATATCGTTACTTTCCCTGGGAATTATCTCCAATTACAATGCATGCATCTATGACCGTAGCTATCGCGTCCACATTATTCTCTTTTTTTGATAAAAATCGCAAAACAGAAATACTAACCAGCAGCTTGCCTGTAACGCGATCCATGATTGTAAGAGCGAGATACCTTACATCCTTGCTTATTGCATCGGTTGGAATATTACTATGGTTATTTATTGTTTACGTTGCTGAATATGTATATCCCAGTATGAGAACAAATTATGCTCAAATCTTCAATTTCAAAATTTTATTAATAGTCCTGTTTTATATCGTGGTGCATAACACTTTATTTTTACCCGCTGTTTTCAAGTTCAGGTTGCTGGGTACAATATTTTCATTTGCACTGGCATTAATTGCCTCTATTATTGCTACCAGATATGCTTTCTATCATGATAAGGGATTATTCAATCTGTACCTTGAGAGGACCGATGCTTATGCGTTAGCGATAATTATTTTAGCACCGGTTATATCCACAATTGTATCAGTATTCATATTTAAAAAAAGAGACCTTTAAGGATAAATTCAGATAAGATTTCAACCTCAAAATAGGGAAGGAACTCAATGATTGTGCGTTTAATAATAAAACACTTATATGCTCATAAGAAGATAATTCTACTTGGTCTTTTTGCGCATCTGGTAGCAGCAAACGTTCTTCTGTATCGCTACTACACCTGGAATGTCTATATGATGTACGGTTATATGGTGATATCCTTTTTCAGTGTGTATTTTATGTTTATGGAAAAAAAAGGTGGCAACGAAATCTTTACTTGCAGTTTACCAACGAACAGGTTTTCTATAGTCTCAGCGCGTTATCTAACTGTTCTGATTATTGCCCTTGCCGCTATGTGTCTCTGGTTTATAAATGCCTATATAGCTGATTTAATGTATAGTTACTCCAGGACTCATTTTGAACAAATAGTATATATTAAAGTACTTTTCATGGCCTTCCTTTTCCTGACACTATGTCTTAGCATTTTTCTACCCGCATGCTTCAGATTTGGGATAATGGGCATGATATTTACATTTATTATCGCTTTGGCAATCGCCATTACCTCAATTCCTGTAATTTTTTATCCCTATAAAAGATCATATTCAGCTTATTTTACAGACGCAGATTCTTATCTTGTTTTAGTGCTTGCTTTGGTTATGCTTACCTTACCGCTGATATCATTTTTGCTTTCGGTTAAGATTTACGAAGCAAGGGATATATAGTTATAAAAGATAATACTTGTAGTTATTTCTAGATAAATATGGAATTTTGAATATAAATTAAGAGGTTTGTGTAATATAGATTATTTTATAATTTTAAATATAAAACGGAAAAATTTCCCACTTAGCAAGCTAACCATGTGCACTTCTTGCAGGATAAAATCAAATTGAATATCTCCCCTTCCCTATTATTATTAGGGAAGGGGGACCTCGATATGCTGTATAAAGATATATAATTATCAATGTCCTACCTGCAACAATCCCTTCTAAGGGGTCACTTTTTGCCTATATGTTTTTAAGCTAAAACCAGCAATACGAATACAAATTATTGATAAAATCCGCTCCTGCTGTTATATTTCAGATCATCCAAAGGCACTAATGGTCTTGACAAATCTTTATCATCTCAATTTTTAATAAAAGGAACCACTATGGAATTTAGTACTCTTTTACTATGGATTTTTGCAGTAATATGTGTAATTGCTGGCTTAGCGGGTTTAATTTTACCAGCACTTCCAGGCCAGCTTTTAATTTTTATCGGGTTGCTACTCGCCGCATGGGCTGAAGATTTTGCATATGTCGGCGCTGTAACGATAGCAGTTTTAGCCATATTAATGATATTGGCCTATGCTGTGGATTTTATTGCCGGAGCATTAGGCGCTAAGCGATTTGGCGCCAGCCGCATGGCAGCCCTGGGAGCGGTGGTTGGTGCGATTGTGGGTATATTCTTTGGCTTCATCGGGGTATTAATCGGACCCTTTATCGGTGCTTTTTTGGGTGAACTAATGGTACAAAGCAAATTTGAAACAGCGGGACGCGCCGGTATCGGAGCCTGGATCGGTTTAATAGTGGGAACAGCTGCCAAAGTGGCGCTGGGATTTTCCATGTTGGGAATATTTTTATTGGCACGCTTTGTTTAAAATTAGCAAAAAAAGATCCTCGATTTTTGCCAGCTATTGACCAATAATGACCAAAACCAATTACTTCCTTAATAGCTATCGTATAAAATATTACTCCATTGAAAGAAATAGGGGGATGGAATACTCATAGAATCATCATAGATACCAAGCCAGTCATTATTACCTGGAGAAGTAATGTTGCCATCGCCATTAGTATCCCCCTTCAAATCATCATCTTTGTAACTTGTGAAATATACACCGCTTCCGTCATGATTGACAAGAGATGATGCCCCGTCTTGAAGCAACATCGTGCTCCCGGCTTTAAACTTTAGTACTACATTGTTGGCCAATGTTAGCGAATACCCTGAATTTATCCACCAATCATTGTCATCGATCACAAACGCTACCTCGGTCTCTTGCCATGAAACATTTCTGGTAACATGCTGTGTATAGACAAAGATACCATTGTATACGTTTTTCTGTGTTGAATTAGCAGGATTGTGAAAAACATTTGAATCGTCAATATTATATTGGTCTGTGATCGACAGGGGACGAATATTGTTATAAAAAGTGTTGTTTCTTATATCAGTACCGGCTTCAGCGCTCGATGCAGCAAGAGCTCCATACCAGCCGGTACCGTCGCTGCCGTTATTATATGCAAAAGTGCAATTTAAAACTGAGGCAATCGATCCGGCTTCAATAGCCAGGGTATAGGTATAGCTCGTACTTCCCCCATAATAAAAATGGCAGTAATTAAAAATTGAACCGTTTTGGCCATTGGTGTTAATATGACCCCAGTCATTTACCGCCGGACTTGTTGCATTACCGTCTCCATTTGTATCACCTCCATGGTCATCATCTTTTATTGAGGTAAAAATAATCGGATTTGATCCCGTTCCATTAGCGACGATAGTTCCGGAACTTCCTAACATTAAATAGGGACCGTCAGGCGTGAATTTTATAATAGTCCCTGGTTCAATAGTTAACGTGTTGCTAACGTAAAAATCCCACTTTCTAATCACATATATTGAATCCCCGCTCCACGTCGTAACTTCCGTTATATCTTCAGTTATTTCCACGATATTACTTCCGTTACCATTATCATCAGGTTCCGTTGGGGTAGAGTCTTCATCACCACAAGCAACGTACAAAACGACAATACTTGCATAGAAAAAATATTTAAAATATTTTCTTCTCATCGAAATCTCCTTTTGTTATTAAGGGATTTTGTGCATCAACACAGTTGATTTACTCCAATGCTATCCCTCGCCTCAGGCAAACGGTTTATCGATAGCGGGACTCTGCTGGGAGAATAATGTTGCACCATCCTCTGTTATATACATACAATCCTCTAAACGCACCCCAAATTCTCCATAGATATAGATTCCCGGCTCGTTGCTGAAACACATTCCGGGTGCAAGTTTTGTCTTATTCCCTCGTACTAAATAATGCCACTCATGTCCATCTAGCCCAATGCCATGCCCCAGGCGATGTACAAAGTACTCATAATCTGTTCCAAATCCACCTGTGGCAATAATGTCTCGGGCAACAGCATCAACCTGCTCACACGTGGTACCCGGTTTTGCAGCTGCCAAGGCAGCATCTTGTGCTTCACGGACAATATTCCAGATTTCCCTTTGCCGTTTGTTTGCTTCACCGAATACAACGGTGCGACTTATATCTGAACGATACCCTTCCACACTGCATCCCCCATCCATTAACAAGATATCCCCTTCTTTCAATTTTTGTAATTTTCTGCTGCCATGTGGAAAGGCAGAATATTCTCCAAACTGGGCGAAAACGCCCCCACGGACTCCTAAACGGGTAAAAGCATCAGAGATAATATCTGAGAATTCGTGTTGTGTCATACCTTCTTTTAAAAAATCCAATCCTGTTTTATATGCTACAACGGTTATATCATTTGCGCGTTGCATGAGTGCGATTTCACTCGGTGATTTAATCATACGACAGCTAACTGTAATTGGATCGGCAGTGACAAATTGAGCTGTGGGCAGTTCTTTTTGCATACCATCGTACAGAAAAAAGCGCACGCTCTCCTCTATTCCCACACGACCACGATTGATTCCGCGGTCCTTAAGAACCTGACCAACCAGGGCATAAGGATTTTGATGTTCTTCCCATGTCCTGATATCATCTTCAATCTCTATTAGCTCCTGTGCTTTTGCTTGCTCAAACTTTGGTACAATATAGGCAATTTTACCTCGAGCAGGAATGATAAGGGCAAACATGCGCTCACTACGACCCCAGCGAATACCTGTATAATAGTACAGGCTTGTTCCGGCTTCAATACAGATCGCGTCGATTTTATTTTCGAACATCATTTTTCTGGCTTTTTCAATACGAGATTCATATTCTTCATGAGAAATCGGTACAATATCACCTGTCATTGGACTTAAATTAGACAGTCCATGTGCGTGTAAAGTTGGCTCCTGTTCACCGGAACATGCCTGCACTGTAACTAATGACGCGACGCCTAGCGATCCAACGGACTTTTTTATGAACTCTCTGCGTGATGACTTCATTTATATTACCCTATTATGTTTTGTTACTCCTGCTTCTCAGGGTAGAGAACGACTCTGACATAATTGTCTTTATTTAAATATTTTTTCGCTGCATTTTGAATGTCAGCAAGTGTAAGACTTTCTACCATACGGGGATAATCCAAGATATCGTTGGGATCCTCTCCATGAAAATATTTGAATTCCAGATTGTTCACCCAAAAGTTATTTTCCTTACTGTTGCGCTCATAATCACGTAGCTCTGTCTCTTTAACCTTTTTAAGATAATCTTCTGTAATACCATAGTTTATCATACTGTCTATCTGGGTATAAACCTCCTTGGTTAGCTCCTCTACCCTATCAGGATTGCAACCGAATTGGATATCGATGCGGTAGCGCTGAATGGGATAGTGGGGATAACTTCCAGAGACTCTGACCCCATAGGTACCACCAAGATCTTCTCGGACTCGTTCACGCAGCTTGATACGCAAGACACTTAACATAGCATCGCCATGAAAACGATTCAAGCGATTCCATTCGAACGGTCCTGTAAAAACAATAGCGTTCAGACTTTTTGGTTCAGCTCCCTTGTTAACAGATTTTTTAACGATTCCTTGAGGATACCTGTAGGTTATATCGGCCCAGGTTTCCTTGCGCCTTATAGCCGGTAATCCACCAAGGTATTGTTCTACCAAAGGTTTCATTTTATCAACCTGAAAATTTCCTACAAAAAAGCACAAAAAGTCGCTGGCATCGGCAAATCGATCCTGATAAATAGCCATAGATTTAGCCAGGTTCATATCCTGAAACGTTTCAACGGTCCAGGGTTTAAATCTGGGATGATTTTGTGTTATCACAGCAGTTATAGTATCAAAAAAAGCAGCTTCTGGACTCGCACTTCTGTTCTGATACCATCCTTCCATCCGCGACTTAACCGAAGCAAAAACCGTAGAATCCTCACGTGGTTGAGTGAAATACAGATAGATCAGCTGAAAAAGTGTCTCCAAATCCTCTGGTGAAACATTTCCTGTAAAACCCTCCGTTAGATTACTAATATATGGTGAAACTCTGACAACTTTATCAGCCAACTCTTTATTCAACTGGATCTGTGTAAATTCCCCTACTCCACTTTCAATAACAAGGTTCGCTGCTGTCTGGGCTGCGGTTAAATTTGAATCCGGAACCAGGGAATGCCCGCCGGGACTGGTGGCAGAGAATAGAATCTCATCATTTTTATAATCAGTTGGCTTCAAAATAACACGCATTCCGTTACGCATTTTCCATTCTGTTACATCTAATTCTTTATGATATTTTTCAAATAATACTGGTGAGGGCTCCGGTAACTCTTCTACCAATGGTGCTTCTAAAACATCATCCACATAGGGTTCCACTGTAGTTTGGGTTACTTTATCGAGGACGGCACTTAATTCTTGTTCAGAAGGTATGTTGATGCCCTCTTTTTCTGGACAATCCGCGCTTATAACCCTGCTCTTATCACTTATCCACTCACCGGCTAATGCATTTACTTCCTCAAGAGTAATTCCAGGTACGAATTGCTTATATATCTCATATTCATACTCGATTCCTGGTATCGGTTCATCGTAAAGGAAACTACGAATGTATTCTGCGGCAAAAGCACTGGATTGGGTCTTATCTCTCTCTTTATAAACTTGTTCCATCGAACGAAGTACTGCTTTTTTCTCGCGTTCCAGCTCAGTGGCTGTGAATCCGTGCTCCTTCACACGCTTGGCTTCAGTTAAAAGGGTTTCTAATCCGCGAGGAATACCATTATCTCTTACAGCGGCCTGGAGTATATAGAACTCGCTGGTACGAATGAATTGCCCCTTTCCTGAAAAAGCGCCCATGAAAGGAGGATCCTCTTGTTTAGCTAGCTCAGCCAGTCTTTGGTTAAACATCTCATTATATACGCGCTCAACAACGCGATGACGATAATCCTTAACCGTTTCTTCATCCTGTAGCGGTAACTTATAATATATCCCCACTGTGGAACGTGGAAGTTCTGAATCGGAGGCAATGGCGAAAAGTGTTTCATCATGCCCAGGAATGGGATAATATTTTCGCTCTCTGCCATCTTTTGCAGCGGGTATATCGGCGAAGTTATCATGAATCAATTTCTTAATATATTCTAAATCAAAATCCCCTACAGCAATCACTGCCATGAGATCCGGTCTGTACCAATCCTTATAAAACCGCTTGGGTATTTCATAAGTAAAAGTGTCTAAGATCTCTTTTTTCCCTATAGGTAGCCGTTCGGCATAATGAGATCCGTGTAAAATAATAGGAAATTGTTTATCCCTTATTCGGGCAAAGGCACCACGCCCTAAACGCCACTCCTCGATTACCACACCTCTTTCCTTCTCAATTTCTTCATCTTCAAATAATAAGCCTTTGGACCAATCCCTTAAAACCAGAAATGATTTTTCTATAATTTCTGTGCTATCTGTGGGAATATGCAGCATATATACAGTTTCATCAAAACTGGTATAGGCATTAACTTCAGGCCCAAATTTCATCCCGATCGACTCAAAATAGTCTACTAATTCATGCTTTTTGAAATGCTCGGTGCCATTAAAAGCCATATGTTCCACAAAATGAGCCAATCCCAGCTGATCCTCATCTTCCAAGACAGATCCAACATTTACAGCCAATCTTAATTCTGCGCGTTTCTCCGGTTTAACATTTTTCTTGATATAATAGGTCAAACCATTATCCAATTGCCCTTTTATGATGGCTGGATCGACTGGTAACTTATCCTGTAAATCGATTTCCTTCTTAGCATCATCATTGGCAATGGCTAATAACGTAAAGGTGAAAAAAATTGTTGTGAAAAGTGTGGCATAAAACTTTTTCATGTTATTTCTCCTTTTTTGTATGTCTACCAGATTTTAACTCTCATATCCTCGGATCGGTATAATTTATCACCCTCCTTTATATCAAATGCGGCATAAAATTCAGGCATATTAGCAACAACTCCTACGACGCGATACCTACTTGGAGAATGCGGGTCGGTTAATATACGACGGCGTAATTCTTCATCACGATACTTACGTCGCCAAACCTGAGCCCAACCCAGGAAAAAACGTTGATCACCGCTCAGGCCATCGATGACTGGAGCCTCCCTGCCATTTAAGGACATTTTATAAGCATTATACGCAATAGTGAGTCCACCCAGGTCTGCTATATTTTCACCGAGTGTTAATTCACCGTTCAAATGTAGAGTATCGAGTGGATTATATGCAGCATATTGTTTTACTAATATCTGTGCTCTTTCTTTAAATCTCTTTTCATCCTCTTCAGTCCACCAATCCCGAAGATTACCTGTACCATCGACGCGACGTCCTTGATCGTCAAATCCGTGGGTTAATTCATGGCCAATAACAGCCCCTATGGCACCATAATTGACCGCATCATCAGCTTGCATGTTGAAAAATGGAGGCTGAAGAATTGCAGCGGGAAAAACAACTTCATTCATACTAGCATTATAGTAAGCATTTACGGTCTGTGGCGTCATAAACCACTCATCGCGGTCGATCGGCTTACCTAATTTTTGGATATCTCGTTCATATTCGACTAAATTTGACCTTTTATAGTTAAGGAGCAATTCTTCTTTATTTATTTGCAGTTTGCTATAATCCTTCCATTTGTTAGGATAACCGATTTTGGCAACGAATTTCATTAACTTTTCCCGTGCCTGCTGTTTAGTCTCTAAACTCATCCAATCAAGCTGATTAATACGATCCTCAAAGGACAACTGTAAATTATGGACTAATTCCACCATACGTGCTTTTGCTTCTGGTTTAAAATGCTTTTTAACATATACCTTACCAACTACCTCACCTAAGACAGCATTAACCGCGTCCACTGCACGTTTCCATCGCGGTTCTGGTTTTTCAATTCCCCTGAGTGTTTTACTATAGAAATCAAAACTTAAATCAACAAAATTTTTATTCAGAATGGATGCCGATCTATTTAATAGTTTATATATAAAATAAGTCTGCCAATCTGCGATTGAGGTCTGTTTAAATATCGTATTGAAATTTTCTAAGTAACTCGGTTGGCGGACGACTAGTGCTTGAATCTGGGGAATTCCTGCTGCTTGAATATATACCGGCCAGTTGAAATCAGGTGTTAAGGCATCCAATTCCTTTATTTCATATTTATTATACGTTTTAATCCTGTCTCTATTCTCAACACGTGTCCAATGTCCTTTTGCCAATTTTTCTTCTATTTCCATTATGCGTTGCGCTTTGGCACCAGCATCTTCAACACCTGTTAACTGTAACAATTTTTCTATATATACTACATATTTCTCTCGAATTTCTTTGAACTTCTCATCTTCTCTGAAGTAATAATCCCGGTCGGGTAAGCCTAATCCGGATTGGTGAATATAGCTGATATATTGATCGGACTGTTTTAAATCTTGATTTATATAAAAATATAGAGGGGTCTGAATACCTGATTTTATACAATACGCAATATGCTGTACCACATCTTCTTTAGATTTTAATACCTTTATTCGTTCCAATTCATCCTGTAGTGGACCAATTCCCAGTTCCTCAAGCAATAAGGTATCCATATAGCTCAAATAAAAATCACCAACTTTTTGTTCATCTGATCCTGCTACTTGGTTCTTAAGATTGGCTGCTTCTTCAATAATGACTTTTAAATCCTCCTGCGCCCTATCGTCTAACTCTGTAAACGCACCATAATTGGATTTATCCGCTGGAATTTCTGTTTTGTTTAGCCAGTCGCCGTTTACATACTGATAGAAATCATCTTGTGGGCGTACACTCGTATCGAAATTACTAATATCTACACCGGAGTCGGGCTCTTTTGAACACGCGATCAATAACAGAAAAATAAAAGAAAATATAAGCGATATACGTACCATTAGAAAACTCCTCCTTTTGAATTATTTAAATAAAATATTTTTTTAATATACGCAGTAAACTCTTACGACTCAATTGGTAACCTTTGAAAATTTACGAATCATTACAGTCGTAAGTTACATTTAAAAATTACACCTGGGTGCATAATTCCGGCAATGCGATTAATTATGATTAAATAGATTAATTATGCCAATCGCCTAAAAGTTTTCGTATCAGTACAATTTGTCCCAAATGATAGGCATTATGATCAATAATCAGTAAAATCTCTCTTAAATAAGTATGTCCCTGTCCATGTGGAATTTTCTCATTCAGATCAATAGCGGTATTCTTAACGATCTCTACAACCTGAGCGCGATCTGATGTGCATCTTTTTATGGTGGATTGCCACATATCCTCGTTTAATTGAATCCCTTCTTCCGGCCAATATCCTTCAGGCCAGGGTGGTGAGTTCCAACTTTCATCAAGGGTATATTTTATGATATCTTCCTGTGCGATGCGCATGTGTTCTAATTCTTCCCAAATCGAATGTACACCTTTCTCAGGCTTGATATTACGGATCTCGGGCTTTATTGCTGATAAGGCACTGTTGCAGGTAATATGTGCCGGCCCTTTTGTTAAGAATTCAAGTAAATTATTTCGTAATGATGTATCATACATACTGTTCTCCCATACTATCCTAAACCTAACCTACACATTTATACATTTAATTTGCCTTCTATTCGATATTTTAACGATTTTTTGCAATACCTACTATCCATATAAAATAAAAGGGTACTCCCAAAAGAACCGTAACAATGGCAGCGCTTGATTCTAAGGGACGATTACTATAGGCTATAATCATCAGGACCAGACTACATGTTAAGAAGAAAATCGGAACGTAGGGGTATCCCCATACTTTAACAGCTGATTCATCTCCAATGTGTTGTTTACGCGCTATAAATAGACCCGCGATAGCCAGCCAGGGAAAAATTCCTAAAGCGAATCCAATATAAATTAAAAGTTGTTCAAAGGAGCCTATGATAACCATTAATATTGCAATGGTACCTTGAATAATTATTGACCTTCCTGGCACTTCGAATTTTGGGTGTACCTTTGCGGCAAATGGAAAAAATAATCGATCAAGTGCCATGGCAAAATATACCCGTGGTCCGATCAAAATGAATGCGCTTAATGATGAGAGCAGCGCAATACCGATTAATAATCCCAGCGTATTGCTCATCCATTCGCCAAAACTATTAACAGCGGCAAGTTCGACAACGGTAATTACCCCCTTTAATTGGTCATAGGGGGCGGCATAGAATATGAAAATATTGATGGCAAGATAGATAATCATAACAATGGCCGTGCCCAATACCAAAGAGATGGGCAGTGTTTTTCTGGGTTCTTTCAGTTCACCTGCAATATAGGCACTCGCATTCCAGCCACTATATGAAAACATAACCAACATCATTGCCGTACCAAATGCCATGCCACCAAAGTCTGAGCTGATTTCGTAGGAAAAATGTGACCAATCACCACTACCGAAAGCAATACCCAATGAAGCCAAGCCAAAGACAATAATTATTTTTATAGCCGTGAGCAAATTTTGTACAAGTGCTCCTACTTTAAGACCCAGGTAATGGATTATAGTAAAAACAAATATAATCCCTATAGCGGCTATTTTTTGATAGAGGTTCAGTTGTGAAGCATCAATATAATCGAGACCAGATGATAAGCCCGCTGAAATATAAGCTACAGAACCCAGGGCCGACGCAGCTATCGGTGCTGAGAATCCCACAAGAAAACTAGTCCAGCCCGTCAGAAAACCAATAACCGGATGATATAATTGTTTTAGGTAGATATATTCCCCACCTTCCTCCGGCATCCTGGTTGCCAGCTCTGCATAACATAACGCACCAGAAACAGCTATAAAGCCACCCAATAACCAGCATAAGAGAACCCAGGTGGAACTGGGTAAATTAGCGGCCATAATCCCTGAGGTGGTGAAAATGCCGGCACCGACCATATTCGCCACAACAATACTTGTAGCGGTGATCACACCGAGTTTACGGCTGATGTGTGCTTCTTTGTTATTGTTATTGTCAATAGCAGGCAAAATTGCATCCTTTATCTAAAGGTTGACTATTTTTATGAATATTTATTTGGGCTTGTAAATAAAAATATTATCTCTGGGTAAGAATGTCTCGATACGCAGTAGCTCATAATTGGCATTTTCAACGGTCTTTAATATTTCATCCTTGGTCATAAAATGATGTCGGCCATGTTCCCATTTGTCCGGATCTCTTTCTACAATAACAACAGTTGCAGTAGGCTTGAGACTGGCTTTCAAGTTTTGCATCAGTTCGACAGGTTTGGCAAAATCATGAAAAGCAATTACCATGATCACCATGTCTAATTCATTTTTGGGGAATTTAGGATCATCTACTTCTCCCAATACCGTCTTGATATTATTATAACCTTCCTCTTCACAACGCCTTTCAATGATTTTTAGAACTCTTTCTTTAATATCATTGGCATAAACAAATCCATTACTCCCCACCCTTTTTGCCAATTTAAAGGTAAAATACCCTTCTCCCGCACCAACCTCACCGATAACCATCCCCTCTCTTATTCCCACGGTATCCATTATCTTTTCAGGCTGTTGCCAGGAGTCTCTATTATCATCCAGAGCAATACAAGAATGATAAATTAATGCTAATATATAGACTATTGTGAGTGATACTTTCATCTGTGATTTACTGCCTGTGTAAAAGGTTTTTATTTATTTTTCCTATTTATCTGCTATTCTTTGCTTGATCATATTGATTTCATTTTCTGGTAATACATCGCCAATATTTTTCAAGATAAACTCTTTCAAAATATCTCCTTACTTTTCTTATTAAATACTCTCAAAACTTCTTAATATAGGAAGTGTGAGGCAGGTTGGCCCTCCTTCTGCTTTAACACAGATTTCTTCACCTTCGTAGATTATAACCTCACAACCAGCGCTTTCCAATCTTTGTTTGGTTACAGGATTTCCCTGCAACATAATGCATGTACCTGGTTTTATAGTCAGAATATTGGGTGCCATTGATGTAAACTCCTTTTCGGGCACCTGAATAAATCTAAAACCCACATCTTTCATAAACTGCCAAAAAGCGACTGAAATTAACGGTTGATATAGTACAGCTAATCTTTCCTTTACCACACTGATTAATGATAATAAATGCAAACAACTATCCGGGCCCCGATAATACGGTAATCCAACGGGTACAACGGATATTCCCAATTTTGACAAAATAATGGACAATTGCCTTAATCCTTCAATATTCGTTCTAAAGCCTACGCCCACAGCCAAGGTCTTTTCATTGATCCACAACAAATCACCACCTTCTGCGCAGGCATCTCCACTTAAACGATCAAAAATGGGAATACCAAGCTTTTCTAACCTTTCTGCCATTACCGTTTCCTCTCCAACACGCAGGCTTTTCCCCATTTTAAGCATGATGGCTCCCTTATTGGTCATAAGGACCGGATCAAAAACAAAAATGGCATCTGCACGCTCAGGTTGTAAGCAATCATGATATATAATTTCAACACCAAAATCTTCAATGATGCTCACAAAAGTATCGTGTTCCCTTTGAGCATTTTCTAAATCGGGTTTTGCCGAGTAATGCCATATAACAGGATCTGCAGATGCAAACACCTCATCTGGTCGTTTAACCAGTACGCGTCTCAAGGGCGCAATCATACTCTGGCCACCATATGAACGATTCATCGGTTATTATAAAGACCTTATATCTGATACAGTATTTTAAAGTATCGCTTTAGATATTGGCCAAATATGTTATGTATCATCATCGCATTGAGAAATGTAAAATCTATGCATATGGTACATTAATACCCGGCTATCGTTGTTTTTTATTTTTTTCCTTTAACTTTGGGATTTCCCAGGGCACAATTACTCTTCCTGGTTGGTTGAGTTCATCCTGAACACGCATCAGCGCGATACCTGCATAGCGTTTTGCCTGCTGAATTTTCTCAGCCCATACATCGAATGCTGTATCAAAAGTAGAATTTTGACTGCTGGATGATTCTCTTATAAGCAGTTCGCCATTTTCTTCTGCGACAATCCACATATGTGCTGAAAAGATATCCGATTTATTTGCGAATATTAATGCACCGATATCACCAACCTGCAAATTGGTTTTCACTTGCTTAATATACGCGGAGGGTATGTAATCAATCGTTATCTCTCTATCCGCTTTAACATATCTCAAATCTTCGATGCCCTTATCCTTGAAGAAAGTCAGGTGAGAAATCACTCGGGTCAAGTGTTGCGTATAGGGTCCGCCCACTTTTCTTGTGATATCTTGCAGCAGCCACGCATTTTCAGGGAGCCAATCCCCCATGGTGTAATGATTGCGTGTTCTCATACCTATTAGCCCATCTTTATAGCGTATATGTTGCAGATTGTTGAAAAAATTATCCCAGCTATCTGAAATAGCTAGAGCCAAGATGTGCTCACAGAAGGCCATACAATTAGTTTCTTTAAAATTCACTAGGGGATAAGTTTCCAGCAAGGCATATGGACCGTCTCCAACACATGTAAAACTATAAGGGGTGCCCAAAAAGAACTCAGAATAATCATTCATCCTCTCTGTTATGGTCATTTTTTTCTTTGATATATGTATTAAGATAGAGTCGATTTGTTTATTTGTCATGCTGTAAAATCTATGGTCGCTACTTGAACACATAGAAAAGACGATTAGACATAGTATTAATATATTCAGAAATATTTTATTCATAAGGCTACCTCTCTGGTAAAATGAAGAAATTGCGCAGATATGGTATGGATCCGATTCGGGAATTAACGTAATAAAGTCAAGAAAACCCCCGCTGCAACTGCTGAACCGATGACACCCGCAACATTTGGTCCCATGGCAGGCATTAACGGATTTACCTGGCCATCGGTACTATCAGAAACAAACTTTTGTACCACTCGTGCTGCCATCGGCACAGCAGAGACACCTGCTGCACCAATACAGGGATTAATTTTCTTTTTTTCTGGTAAAAACAGATTTAAAACTTTAGCAAATAAGATTCCTCCAGCTGTACTGAAGGCAAATGCTACAGCACCCAGTAGTAGAATCATTATTGTATCATATTGTAGAAAGTTTTCACTGGCCATCGTTGCACCAACCGATATACCTAAGAAGATAGTCACGATGTCGATCAATGCGCCTCCCGCAGTTTTTCTTAGTCTATCCGTTACACCACTTTCTCGGATTAAATTGCCAAACATCAACATTCCGATTAATGGTGCACTAGAGGGTACCGCCAGTGAAGCAAAAATTCCGGTACAGACAGGAAACAGAATAACGGCGGTTTTTGATACAGGTATGGCTTGTGGCATTGAAACAGCACGTTCTTTATGTGTTGTTAAGATGCGCAAAATTGGAGGTTGAATAATTGGTACTAAAGACATATAGCTATAAGCTGCCAAAGCGACTGGTCCCAGCATATGGGGTGCCAGCTGGCTTGATAGAAAAATAGACGTTGGTCCGTCGGCTCCGCCGATAATCCCAATACTCGCAGCCTCCTTATAGGTAAAGCCGAACAGGTAAGCAGCACTAAGCGCAGCTATAAAAATACCTAACTGAGCGGCTGCGCCCAATAAAAACGTGATCGGCCTACCCAGAAGTGGTCGAAAATCTGTTAACACACCAACTCCAAGAAATATAATAGGTGGGAGTAATTCGGTTTTAATGCCGGTTTTATAAATCAGTGCTATAATGCCCTTACCATAAGAACCCATTTCTGCTAAAGGAAAATTAGCCAAGAGAATACCAAATCCTATAGGAATTAAAAGCAGAGGTTCATATTCTTTTTTTATGGCCAGATAGATTAATAAACCGCCTATAACAAACATGATCCAGTTTCCGATATTCATATTTGCGAAACCGGATTGTGCAATAAGCTCAAGAACCGTTTCCATCAGAAAAACCTTATGAAATAACTAAAATCGCTTTTGAAGAATCAATTTCATCGCCAATCTCGACGTTAATAGCTGAAACCACCCCGTCACGTGGCGCTTTAATATCATGCTTCGCTTTCATCGCTTCTACCTGAACAATAACCTGACCTTTCTTAACCTGGCTTCCAACTTCAACCAGGATATCAACGATATCGACAGAACCGGCAAAAGTGGAAAAGACCTTTTCACCATCTTGACTTGGGACAGCGGTTTTAACCGCTTCAAATGTGGAATTTGTATTTGTTAATGAGCCTGTCACAGGTTCTACTGTAATGAAGAACGTGCGACTTTTTCCATTTTCTTCTACCACGCACTTTGTCGTAACTGGTTCGGTTATAGCGGTGCTCATTACAGGAGCACTTTGAACTGCAGGGGCTTCCTTCTCTGCTTCTTCTGTCTTTATTAACGGAATATCGATTTTAGCCTTACCGGTTAAAAGACGTATGCCTTCATTCACTTCGATTTTCTTACCTGGTACCATGGCAGCTACTACCAGGAAAATATTTACCTCACTGGTTGGCAGGCTACGTTCTTCCAGGGCTTTTTTAGCAGCCTCAATATTATTAGGGGCGGCTTCCAGGGGATCACCATCAAATACAGGCATCTCCAGTTGTTCGGAAGCTATTTTTACTACATTTGGATCTGGTGGTAAGGGTGTTTTACCAAAATACCCCAGTACCGCTCTTCCGTACCCCGGATCAATTTTTTTCCAGCGCCCGTACATTACATTATTAAATGCTTGCAACCAGTATTGCTGACTACCGGGTGTGACGCTGGTCCATGCACCTCCTGCTTCAACAACGATCGGGAACTCTGCTAAAACCTCACTATACTTATTTAGAATTCCTGCTTTAACCATCATATGCACATTGGGCCCAATGGCTCCTCCAGGCATTGGAAAACCTAATACTCTTGCATCGGCTGTGGTCGTTGTGGGATTAAAACTATATTCTTTTAAACCCTCGTTCAAAAGGTTTTCAATTTCAGGCATTTTCGAAGCATCTACTTCTAAAGAAAATCCAGTACCTTTCAAGGCGTGTGCCAGTGAACGAAGATCGGGTTGCACTGTCCCGCTGGCCATAGGGCGTACGGAAAGGTCGACACCATCAACACCGCCCTGAATGCCCGCCATATAGCAAGCGACAGCCATACTGGCCGTATCATGGGTATGCAACCATAGAGGCATCTCTGGTGGCATAATTTTCTTGAGCCTGATAACCGTATCATAAATGGTTTTTGGATCGGTGGTACCACTGGCATCCTTGAGACACAGGCTGTCGATGTGTACATCGCTTTCCAGTAATTTGCGACCGATATCAAAATAAAAATCAGCGGTATGTACTTTATCTGAGTGGAAAGGCAAACCCATAAGTGCAATACTGGCCTGATGATGCATGCCCGCTTCAACGATCGGTTTTCCTGTTTTCACCAAATTTCTAACATCGTTCATATAATCGAAATTTCTATCCCACGTCGTTCCGTATTGCTTCATCAATTTGGCCTGCAGGGATAAAGCTTCGATCGATTGCGTCGTCAAGGTGACTCCAGATACGGATCGCGTTAAAATTTGCAAGTCTACATCCGGCCCGACAGCTTCCCTCATTTTTTGCATGGTCTCAAAAGGATTTTCCCCCAGATAGAATACAGGCGCTTGAAACCTGGCTCCCCCCCCAAATTCCATATGTCTAACACCGGCCTGGGCAGCAGCTACCATTGCCGGCAAAAAATCATCCAATCTAACTTTTCCTCCAAAGGAACTCTGTAAACCATCCCGAAAAGGGGTAAGCATGACCCTTATTTTTTTAGATTTTTTTGTAAAAATCATTTCCTCTCCTCAATTTTTGTTATCTTTGTACCCGGATAGAATTTATATATTGTTGAGGTAATGGCGGCAAACAACGCTGTATCGCTTCCTATATCACCTTCCGGAAAAAGTATGTTTATAATGCGCATTACAACAGCTATTAGAGACAAAATCAAAAATACAGCGATAAAGGCAGAAACACATATAAACAGCAGATTAGAGACTTCCATAGAAAGCGTCCCACAAATTAGAAAATTTCATACATGTAGCATATAATGAAGTCACTATGTGACAATTTTAACATACACAGTAATAACTGTCAAGTGACAAAAGCCAAATTAATATGCAGGTATAACAAGTCTTCCCTGATAGATGGGATTTTTGATCCCCTGCAAGTATAATTCTAAATTTTGCCCGATTGCTTTTACTTTACCACGGCTTAATAATACCGGATCACCCTCTCTAAGGTCGGAATAAATTTCTACTACTTTACCTATGACCAGAGAGCGTTTCAGATAAAACTCACGGAGTTGATCATATTTATTATGCACAAGCAAGTTATAATTTTTTGCTAAATATTGAATTAATTTATAAAACATAGCTGTTTGAGTACACGCATTTCCAGCGCCTGTAAAATCCCATAAGCATCCTGCTTTTGGTACAAAAATATCGCTTGCAAAATGAGGAGTCTGTTGCACATTAAGCCCAATCCCCAGGATCGCAGCCATTACAACTTCATCCTGAACCTGTGTTTGTGTTATGACGCCACCCACTTTACTATCCTGAATCACTATATCATTAACCCACTTTATCCAACTTCTCCCCTTTAAAGTCCGTACGGTATCAAGTGCTTGAATTACCGAAATTGCCGCAATGATGGTAAAACCAACATGAAAATGTGCTATTTTACACCTGGGGGTGAGAAAAACAGAAAGATGCAAATTTCCAGGAATGCTCACCCACGAGCGATTGTGAAAACCCCTAAATTTTTCACCCGAAGCAGCTATAAGAAGCATATTGCCGGGAAGCTGTTTATCCTGCCGGCACAGGTTAGATAATAGCTCAAAATGCGAAGATATGGCGTGTTTTACAATAAAGAGATATTTCCAGTCGCCGATTGGCTGAATATTCGCCTGATATATGTTTTGCAGGTTAAAGAGCGCTTGCGCGAGAAAATTGCTGTCATCAGTAATATGTTTAATCGCTGTTGGCTGCCATATAACTGGTTGCCAGAGGAAATTTCGGGCGATTGCTGTATCATCGGTATATATAATCATCAGGTACAAAAGTCTATCAATCGCGCTTTGCAGAAAATTTCAACACCTTTGGCTTGACCAATTTAGCAAAATCCTTATACGACAACTTAATGAGTTCACGATGCGATCCGGCATTAAAGGCGATTTCTTCATCCTCGGTAAGTGATGCTGCGACATATACATCCATGTCATATAAATTACCAAAAGGTGGCATTGCTCCAATTTCACAATCGGGAAATAAATATTTGAATTCCTCTTCACTGGCTAATTCCACACTTTTAGCTCCTGTTCCATCTTTAAGAAGATCGAAGTCCACGCGATAAGAAGCAGGTAAAACGGCCATAGCCATTTTATCATCAATCTTTACCATTACTGTTTTAGCAACATCCTTTCCAGGTATATGGGCTGAAGCGGCTATTTCCTGGGCTGTGTATGCAGTTGAATGAATACACACCATGTACTTAACTTTGTTTTCGTCTAAAAATTCTTTTAATTTTTTTACCGGCATAGAGAGCTCCCTGAATAATCAATTAACGGATATAAAATTAATGTAGGTAATTCAAAGTATTTGATAGGGAAACAGGATACATGATGCATCTCCTCTCACCTTTCCCAGTTTACCCTTATCGTTTTAGCACCATCGGCATAATGAAACGAGTAGACACCTTTATATGATCTCGATAAGGCTTCACCGATCCTCCGGGCAAGATGAATCCCTGTAGTTGTCACTAAAACTTGATCCTTTCTTCTTTTAGTAGTGATAATTCTTTCCAGAGCGTGCGCATTTTTCTCCTGTTTTTCAATATTTTTTATGAGATTTAAAATTTCATCATAGTGTTCTTGAAAAAAATCCCCTTTAAGTTTAATAAATCCTGCAGGATATTTATCCAATATCCGCCGGCAAGCAGGGCATGTGCTCCGATTTACTTCCTTTGTTGTTGTATTCCAGGTCCAGCGACCATTCTCAAATAAGGCACCGCATTCAATACACAGCGTTGGTTCGGGTATTTTTGACTTTTCTCTATATACGTCATGGCGTCGTTCCTTTAATAACCTATCCTGTCTGCCATATTGACTTTTTACCATACGGTGATCCTCCTTTTATGAGCCGCAGGTGCACAATTCTTAGGAATGCATGAATATATATCTTTCTGCGATATGCTGGTTCATACCACCAGCAATCGATCTTTTCCTGACTGGCATAAAAAGAAGTGAGCAAAAACATTTGTATACTCAATAGAACAATTCGGGAACATATATCGACTATTGTGCTATCAACGGGCATTTCTTCAAATCCTGGCGCAGCTACAGGAACGTGGCAGGAACCGTATGCAAAATAGGATTTGATATTCTGAACCATGTTTAAGCCGACACCTGATTTTCCGATTGCCCCCGTCCTTCTGTTAAGATGCGATCTAAATTGATTGATTTTGAATAAACTCGATTGTTTTAACAGCCTTTTTAATTCCCTTATATTTTGATTGTATAGGATCAGGTTCTTTTGAGGTTCATAATTTGTCTTTAAGTAGTTACAGAATATATCAATTCTCCCCTCTACTTTGCTCCCCTTAGTAGAAAAAAAATGCGCGATAAGTGTCTCCAGGCCAGCCCAGATATTATTAAATCTTGTTATGGCTCCTACGACCCGCGTGATTTTTTTAGATCTCTCCTCATAAATGGGTTTATATAAGTCTTCAACCATCCTATTTGTATGATCTAATCCGTTTATATTGAACTCCACATTTTTGAGTCCTGAAGCTAGATGTAACCAATGGGCAATATTTTTAGATATGAAAGGATCAAGCCCAGCAACAGTAATTTGTAACAGAAATTTAGAGAGATCGAAAGAATGTTGACCAATCTCTTGCAAATTAAATTTCGTCATTTAAGTACAGCACTCTAAACAGTCTAGAAAGTACGCATCATCCCTGATCAGGACATGGCATTCACTTCATCAACCGTTTTTTGTACAGCGGCCACGGAATTCTTAAAGGCTTCCTTTTCACTGGACGTAAAATCCATTTCAATTACTTTCTCCACACCATTTTTCCCCAGAATTACAGGAACGCCAATAAACAAACCATTCACGCCATACTCACCAGTTAATAAAACACAGCTGGCAATTATTTTGCGTTTATCCAAGGCGATCGATTCAACCATATCAAGAGCACCCCATGCAGGGGAAACAAATGCTGAACCTGTACCCAGAAGTTTAACGACTTCACCACCTGCTTGTCTGGTTCTATCTTCAATCGCATTTAATTTTTCCGCTGAAACAAACTGCTCAACAGGCATACCAGCAATGCGACAGGCACTTCTGATCGGCAGCATGCTGTCACCATGTCCACCCAGCACCAAGGCTGTTACATTTTCTACGGAAACATTAGCTTCCATGGCAACAAAATGACGATAACGTGCCGAATCAAGTGCGCCAGCCATTCCCATAAGTTTGTTTTTAGGTGGTTTGAGATTCTGATATAGACGGTAGACAATGGCATCCAGAGGATTGGCGATTGATATGATAATGGCATTGGGACAATACTTTTTTATGCCATCGGATACTGCGTCGGTAATCTTCAAATTGGTTTGCAACAGCTCTTCACGTGTTGGGATCGA
>SMTZ1_10014635_pt1 | contig 28153 bp, 30 predicted proteins | sample DeeMarSWOR136_30_FD_25667 | JGI IMG/M metagenome (IMG submission 25667)
TTCCCCTTCTTGCTTACATTACTCAGTCCGGAAAAGTAGTGACAGCTGTCAGCATGTGTGAGCCATGCCGGTCAACACGTTTTCACATCCAGGAGAAGACTCTTGTGTGTAACGCTTGTTATACCATGTGGAACCTGGAGAGTCTCAAGGGCATCAACGGGGGTTGTCTTAATTATCCACCGGATGTCATCCCGAGTACGGTCGAAAATGGTCAAATCAAGATCGACGAAAAAGTCGTGACTCAGTGGAAGCCCAGGGTTTAGTAAGGTCAAGTAGGCAGAAGGCCGAAAGCACCGGACACTAGGGGGTAGGCAGTGAATTGCTCTTTCATCGGACCCCGCTTACTGTTGAGTACCGACTGCATTCTGGCCCTAAAGAGGTGAATAATGCGACTCAAAGATATTTCTATTAATAATCTCAGGAGGCGGAAGGGTAAGGTCTTCTTCCTCATTCTGGGTCTCACCATCGGGATTACCACCGTGGTCACCCTCATCTCCATCACGCGAATGATGAACGAGGATATTGCCAACAAACTCGATGCATTTGGAGCCAATATTGTAATCCTTCCTCGCTCAGATGATCTTTCACTCTCTTATGGAGGGATGAATGTGGGAGGGGTGGCTCTGGATACTCAAACCTTGAGGGACTCAGATGTCCCGAAAATTCGGCAGATCGAAGTTCGAGAAAACATCAGCATCGTTTCGCCTAAGATTCTCGGGGTCGTCGAGATAGAGGGAAAAAATGTCCTGCTTATGGGTGTTCTTTTTCCAGACGAGATCAGATTGAAGAAGTGGTGGAAGATCCATGGAAGCATTCCCAAAACTCAAAACGATGTCCTTTTGGGAAACGAAGTGGCGGTCAAGTTATTCAAGAGCGCTGGTGATACGTTAACCATTTATGGGAAGGAGGTCAGGGTTTCAGGAGTTCTGGATGAGACCGGATCGCAGGACGACTATCTCATTCTCGGAGATTTGACTTTTGTTCAGGAGTTGACAAAGAAGGCAGATATCAAAGGAGTTGCCCCATGCTAAGGTCACGGCGATTAAGCAGACGCTCCAGACCAAGATGGAGGCTTTAGACCATTTCAAGAAATTTTCGATTGGGATTTCGGTCATTGTCCTTCTCATCGGCGGTTTGATCGTTTTCACCAATATGATGGCTTCGGTGAATGAGAGGAAGAGAGAGATTGGGATCTTTAGAGCCATTGGGTTCCGGAAATCCCATGTGGTCCGGATCATCTTTCTAGAGGCCTTGATTGTTGGTTTGATGGCAGGAATAATGGGATATCTTCTCGGCTTGGGGATTTCCCAGGTTATCGGCCCAATGATTACGGGGATGAAGGGAGGAAGGACATTCATCGATCCCATGTTAGCCATTGAGGTCATCTTTCTTTCTGCAATTATTGGAGTTCTTTCCAGCGCGTATCCAGCGCTTCATGCCTCAAAAATGGACCCCACGGTTAGAGGTTTGAGGCAAAATACATGATTAACAATCTTAGACTTGGGATTCAGGTGTTGCCTCTGACCTCAAGCGAAGCGATCCTCAAACGGAGATTATCAATGAGCCTGATTGAGATTAACAAATTAAGCAAAAGTTACGAAAGTGGAGAGGAGTGCGTGTTGGCCCTCGTCGATATGGATCTCAGTGTCGAAAGGGGAGAATTTATTTCTGTGATGGGGCCATCGGGTTCCGGAAAGTCCACCCTTCTGACCATACTGGGCGGCCTCAACCATCCAACAGAGGGAGAGGTGGTCGTAGATGAGATTCCTATCTACAAACTTCCTCTAGAGAGACTGGCTGATTTTAGAAGGGAATATCTGGGTTTCATCTTCCAGTCCTTTCAACTCATTTCCTACCTCACTGTCGTTGAAAATGTTATGCTCCCCCTCTCGATTACAGAAAAGTCAAACCAGGAACAGGTTAAAATGGCTGGAGAGATACTAGAAAGGATGGGTCTGAGCGGGAAGGAGAGGAGACTTCCCGATCAACTCTCCGGAGGCGAACAGGAAAGGGTAGCGATTGCAAGGGCATTGGTCAATTCGCCACCCATTCTTCTGGCGGACGAACCCACAGGAAATTTAGATTCGAAAACAGGAAAAGAGCTCATGGAACTCTTCAAATCCCTCAATGAAGAGGGACAGACGATCATCATGGTGACCCACAATCCAGAGAATACGGAATTCTCGACTCGAACCGTGTTTCTCAAAGACGGAAGAATAGAAGGGAATGATTTAAAAATCTGAAATGTTCGACGGTTTAAAGCTATTTCCCAAATAGTAAACATCGTGGGCCTCAAACTTCCCTTGTAACACCGTATCGAATCACTTTAAACCTGAATAATAGTGATCATGTTTTTGGTAAACGGCTTTTTCAATGCCTCATAAACGAACGTTTTTTTGACCTAATAAAAATCGCTCAATTTAGGTATCGGTAAGCCTCAGGTCCTGATGTCATCTTAGAGCATTCTTGTCCACATTAGGTTTTTTAAAAGCCCATATTTTGGACAGCAAAATGAATCAATTAAAAAATCAGAACCGGGACCTGGTTTTGAAAGCATGCGAAACTTGTCCAAAAAGCTAATAATTTCAAAGGGTACCTCTAAAAATTTTGGTTATTTTGGACAGTACTGATTAAACAAATTGTCTAATATGCCATTGTTTCTAAATCTATCTTTCCTTTTGCCTTTGATGTATACTTATTATATTGGTAGTAAATAATAGCGATCCGTTGAACAATAAAATTTATGAGCAACAGGAAAATTATTGATGCCATTTTGAGCCTCTTTCTATCCCTCACTTTCTTGCAAACCTTTGCTAATGCAGAAAGAAAACAGATCGGTTTTGCTATCCCCTTCCCAGATCTACCATTCAAACAGATGCTTTCTAAAGAGGAACAAGTCTATTTAGGAATCTCCCAGAAAGAGAGTTTTTCCTTTAGAGAGATTCGTGGGACTTTATTCCTCATAGAATTCCTCAGTACCTATTGCTTCAGTTGCCAGAAACAGGCACCGATCTTCAATGAGATCCATTCATCAATCGAAAAGGACCCAAAATTAAAAGGGAAAGTGAAGATCATCGGCATCGCCGCTGGAAACACCCTAGAAGAAGTGAAAAATTTCAAGAAACAGTATAGAGTTCTCTTTCCCATCCTTCCTGATTCAAAATTTGATGCCCATAACGCCGTGGGAAGTCCCCGTACTCCTTTCACGATATGGGTAAGGAGAGATGTTCAAGGAAAAGGGGTGGTGGTGAGTACCCATTTAGGCCCGCTTGAATCTGCGGAGAAAGCCTTGGAGGAGACCAGGGCTGTGCTCCAGTATGATCTCGCTCTATTGAAGCCGAAAAAGGGGGCAATCTATGAAGGTGACGCTTTGAAACCGCCTCTCGCAGAAGAGGAGTTGATGGCAAAGGCAAAAGAGGGAATGGAAGCTTCCGGAGGGAGGGTCCTTCAGATTAGAAAGATTTTTTTGAAGGATGGAGATCAGATCTATATCGGAGAGGTCGATTTTGGTGCCCATCAAAAAAATCTTTTTTCAAAACTGGCTAGCCGCCGGGCCGTTTGTGATATCTGCCATGATACCTTTTTCATCTATACCTTCGATTCTGAGGGAAAGGTGATCGATATTGTCCCTATCCAACTTACTAAAATTGACAATCTCAATTGGACAGAAGATGATGTAAAGAAATTGAAAAGCAGGATGTTGGGAAGATCCATTTTTAAGCCGTTCAATTTCGACCCAAAAGTAGACTCGATTTCGGGAGCCACTATTACTGCTGTCCTTATCTTCGACAGCCTTGACAAAGCGAAAGAGATTTATGAAAAGCTGAAGAAGGAGGGATACATTAGATATTGAAATTGAGAGATTTCTATCATCAAAGGGGGACCCGGTTGTGTATTGGGTCCCTTTTTTCCTTCTTGATCGTCCTCCCCCATTTTTCTCATTCAAACGAATTATTTACATTTCATCAGGTCTCCATGGGGACGATTGTTGAAATTACTCTTATTGGAGAAAATAGGGAGAAGACTGAAAAGGCAGCCCATCAGGCCTTCCAGGAGATCAAGAGAGTCGAACAGTTAATGAGCCCGAAGACTATAACGGGTGATATCTTTCGGGTTAATCAATCTGCAGGAAAGGAATGGGTGGAGGTTTCTACCGAGACATTGAATGTCATCAAAGAGTCAAAAGAAATATCTAGACTATCAGAAGGCGGATTTGATATCACGGTGGGTCCCCTCATTGAACTCTGGCGGAGAGCAAGGGAAAAAGGAATTCTTCCCTCAGAAGAAGATCTGAAAAGAATTTTGGATTTAGTAGATTACAGAAATGTCCTGATTGATCGGGAAGGAAAAATCTTTTTAAAGAGAAAGGGGATGTCCATCAATCTGGGTGGGATTGCCAAAGGATATGCCGTGGACAAAGCGTTTGAGGTTCTAAAAGTCCTCGAATATAAGAATGTGATTGTGAATGCCGGTGGAGATCTAAGATCAGGAGGATTGAAATTGGATCACCCCTGGTCTGTCGGGATTCAGGATCCAAGGATTCCCCAAAAAATCATGGCGACATTATCGATCACGGAGGGGGCCGTTGCGACATCAGGAGATTATGAGAAATTTTTTATATACCGGGGCAAACGATATCACCACATCCTGGACCCGAGAAATGGGTCCCCCGCAGAAGAATGCCAGAGTGTCACCATCCTCTATAAAAAGGGGATGATGGCTGATGCCATGGCCACGGCCATCTTTGTCCTTGGACCTGAAAAAGGGTACTCCCTATGCCAAAGAATTGAAGGGATGGACTGTCTCATGGTAGACAAAGAAGGGAAGATCATTCTCTCTCCTGGTCTGAAAGGCCGTATTTCATTCATTCCTTGAGGTCTAAATGATCTCACCCCTTTCCAGTATTCATTTTCCGGCATGTCATTAGACTTTTCTGGACCACCGCCAGACGCAACTAATTGCACTTTATTTTTGAAGAAGTTATAATTTTGCGGCCGAAAATTTATGACAAAGCTCGTCTGATCTTGATAAAATCTCCAACATCCGACCGTTTCAGCCCAAATAGACGGAAATTGACCTATGTCATTGTCCTTCTCATTCTCCTCGGGGCTTATTTCACTTCCATGGCTGCTGGAGTTCAAGAAGAGTTTCCTGTTTCCCCTCCTCCTATGACAGAGGGAATTTTCCCCTGCAGCAACTGCCATGCTTCTATGGAGGTGAACCGAAACAAGAGGGAACTCAAGGACGAACATACCGATATCAGGCTCCATCATGCTGAGACAATGCGTTGGTGCCTGGACTGCCACGATGCAAAAGACCGCGACAAATTGAGGCTTTACAATGGAGAACTCATCAGCTTCAAAGAAAGCTACAGGCTCTGCGGCGAATGCCACGGGAATGTTTACAGAGACTGGAAAGCAGGGATCCACGGAAAGAGGACGGGGTATTTTGCGGGAGGGAAGAGAACCTACCTCCTCTGCGCCCATTGCCATAACCCTCATGACCCTGAATATAGGCCCATCAAGCCCGAACCGCCTCCTGTCAAACCCTCGGAAAGGCGGCCGGAGCATTTCTTGGGAAAACGATGAGAGATAGAAATCATACCCGGCGCGAATTCATGCGCAATCTTTCGCTTGCAGCTCTGGGAAGCCTTTCTCTTCCCCTTTTTTTCTCGGCCTGTTCCAAGCAAGAGAAAGAAGACTTTCTCCAGAAGCATTTTAAGGAGATGTCACAGGAGGAGAAGAGGCGCGTCATTGCAAAGCTGGAGCAGAGATATCTGGAACAATACGGCAAGGAATTTCATGTCAGCACCCAGGAAGCGGTGCCCGGTACGCTTTGGGGATATGGGCTGGAACTTTCGAAGTGCATCGGCTGCAGGAGATGCGTCTACGCCTGTGTCAAGGAGAACAACAATTCCCGGGTGAGCCCCCAGCTCCATTGGATCCGGGTGCTCAGGCTCAAGCGGGGAAACTTGATCAATCTCGAAGACTCTGAACATTACTACGATCCGGAGATCGTACCCGAAAAAGGGTACGTCTATCTTCCTGTTCAGTGCCAGCAGTGTGAGAATCCACCCTGCGTGAAGGTCTGCCCGGTCCATGCCACCTGGAAAGAACCAGATGGGATCGTCGTGGTAGACTATAACTGGTGCATCGGTTGCCGTTACTGTATCGCAGCCTGCCCCTATAAAGGCAGGGTTTTCAACTGGGCAGGGCCAAACATTCCAAAGGAGGAGATTAATCCCTCGGTCCACTACCTCGGGAACCGACCGAGGATGAAGTGTGCGGTGGATAAGTGCACCTTCTGTATTCAACGGGTGAGATCGGGAAGGTATCCAGCGTGCGTAGAAGCCTGCCCAACGGGAACGAGAAAATTCGGAAATCTTCTCGATCCCAAAAGCGAAATTCGTTACATCATTGATCGAAAGAGGGTTTTCCGGCTCAAAGAAGATCTGGGTACAGAACCAAAATTTTACTACTTCTTTGAGTCATAGGGAAGAGGATGGGAAGGCTGCGGGAGACGCTCAAGGAGACATGGCATTTTTATAGAAGGACCCTCACCCTTGTAACCCAAGGGGGCACGATCTACTATGCCTGGTGTCTTACCCTTCTGCTTTTTATCATCGTAGGCCTCATCTTCTATTCAAAACAACACGATGCCGGGTTAATCGCGACGAACATGAACGACCAGGTTTCCTGGGGCCTCTACATTGCCAATTTCACCTATCTGGTCGGTGCAGCGGCGGCCGCGGTTCTCCTGGTGATTCCGTCTTATATCTACCATTTCAAACCCATCAAGGAGATTGTCGTTCTTGGGGAACTCTTCGCTGCTTCTTGCATCGTGATGGCCATTCTCTTTGTGATGGTGGACCTGGGAAGGCTTGACCGTTTCTGGCACATGCTCCCGTTCATCGGAAAGATGAACTTCCCCCAATCGCTCCTGGCCTGGGACGTTCTGGCACTCAATGGTTACTTATTCCTGAATCTGCTGATCCCTGTCTACCTCCTGGTCAAGTTTTACTACCGAAAGGAACCGCATTGGAAGTTTATCCTTCCCTTTATCTTAGCATCCATCCCAATGGCAGTCGCCATTCATACTGTTACGGCCTTTCTGTACAATGGTCTTGCCGCGCGCCCTTTTTGGAATGCCTCGATTCTTGCTCCAAGATTTCTCGCCAGTGCCTTCTGCTCAGGTCCCGCCATCATCATCATCATTTTTCAGGTCATCCGAAAGGTATCCAGTTACAACATTGCGATAGAGGATGAGGCCCTTTTCAAGATTTCGGAGCTGATCGCCTATGCGATGTTTCTCAACCTCTTCCTTCTGTCCGCTGAGTTGTTTAAGGAATATTATTCCCAAACCGTCCACATCGCATCCTTCAAATATCTGTTTGAGGGCCTCCACGGCCACAATCAATTGGTGCCTTGGATCTGGGCTGCCATGGCGATGAATGTCATAGCCTTTTTTATCTTCCTCATCCCCTCTACACGGAAACGACTGACCACCCTCAATCTGGGTTGCTTGTTAATTATTGTTGGAGTTTGGATTGAAAAAGGGCCGGGTTTCGTGATCCCTGGGTTCGTCCCGGATCCTCTGGGTGAGATTTATGAATATATCCCTAACCTATTGGAACTGATGGTGTCCTTTGGCATCTGGGCTTTTGGTCTTCTCATGTTCACTCTTCTCATGAAGGTGGCCATTCCCATCGAGACAGGGGAGTTCAGTCACACGGTTTATGAAAGAGGGCTGGTTGCCCAGAAGCCTTATGGATGAGGACGAATCATGCCAAAAAAATTCATTGCAATTAAAAAGAAGTATCGTTATATAACCGTTTAGGGGGAAAATCCACCGATTAAAGGGTCGAGAAATGAAACCCTTCTTCATTGGATTGGGGCTGGGGGTTTTCCTCTTACTCCTCTTCATCAACTTCGGCTTGGGCTCTAAAGCCGGCCAACCGATCTCCTTCAATCATAAAAAGCACATGGAACAGGGGATGGAGTGTATCGCCTGCCATCTCCATTTCAAACACCAGACCTTCTCTGGCATGCCCAAACTAGCAGTCTGTTTGGAGTGCCACAAAGATCCTATCACCCAAAACCCTGAAGAAGAAGAAATCAGAGGAATTCATAAAAAAACAAGAAATCCATTGGAAACGGATCTAACAGCAGCCTGATCACATCTCCTTTTCCCATCGCTGCCATGTGGTCCTTGGAAAAATGGAATATAAAAGCTGCCATGGGGATATCGGTCAAAGTGAAAGACCTCCCTCCAAACCATGGTGAAGTTTCAATGAAACCGAAGATTCGAATCGGAGTTTTAGGAGGGGGATTCGGCGGATTATATCCCGTATTCTATCTAGGGATTGCGCTGAGATTCAACGATCTTAGGTCGGGATCCTGCTGATCGAGGCTTTGGACAGGATATTACCCTCTTTTCCAAAATTTCTTTCCGATGTAGCTACATTCGGTGGTATTTTGGGAATAAACATCCGTTGTCTGAGATCCCTTGCTCAGGTCTCGTTTTTCTGATATACGATATTTATCATGAAAAATTTTCAACAACATACTCCCCAAGAGATCCGAGCCTTCATTCGAAAAGGGACATGGGATAAACCGACGGCTGGTCTGGCGATGGGCTATGCACAGGCCAATCTGGTTATCCTTCCAGAGAAATACGCCTTCGACTTTCTTCTTTTCTGTCAGAGAAATCCAAAGCCCTGTCCGCTTCTCGAGATCCTAGAGCCAGGAAAATTTCGGACAGAAATTTTGTCTTCAGATGCCGATATCCGTACTGATATCCCAAGGTACACCATCTACCGAAAAGGAAAGTCGGAAGGTACGGTACAGGAGATCAAGGGTCTGTGGAAGCGTGACTTCGTCTCCTTTCTTTTAGGTTGCAGTTTCTCTTTTGAAGAAGCCTTGCTCCGGTCAAAGATCCCAATCCGTCACCTAGAAGAAAAGAAGAATGTTTCGATGTTTGTTACCAACATCCCCTGCAAGTCTGCTGGGGTCTTCCATGGGCCGATGGTCGTCACGATGAGACCCATCCCTCATGATAAAGTCACCCGAGCCGTTCAAATCACGGCTCGTTACGCTTCTGTTCACGGTGCGCCCATCCATATTGGTGATCCCTTAAGGATAGGAATTAAGAACATCCTTAGACCCGACTTCGGAGACTCGGTGACGATCAAGAAAGGAGAGATTCCAGTTTTTTGGGCCTGTGGTGTCACTCCACAGGCTGTTGTCATGAAGGCCAAACCTGATCTCTGCATCACCCACACTCCTGGCCATATGTTTATCTCCGATTTACTCAACGAAGAATTAGCGGTTTCTTGAGATTTTCCGCTTCGTCCTGAATACAGTCCAATACAGAGCTTCACTCAGAATAACAGCGAGAGACGTCTGCACTCTTACTATTTATTAATCATAGGCCATCACTATAATTCCCATCAACTCCATGGCATTGAGAAATGTAGGGTGCGTTCCCCGAGCGCGCTGTTTAAAGGCGGCATCGCCTGCCCGCTGGTAGGCAGGGATGCGGTTACATCTTCGTCTTATTCTTCTGGTTCACTTTTCGTCTTTGAAGCCATCTCTTCTTCCAATGCCTCATCAACCATTTGGTCTACATCTTCTCCCGTATCTTCTCCTAGCTCCTGTCCCATCCGTTTTGCCCATTTGGCCATGCTCTTGGGATCCTTTTCATCGAGATCACCCCATTTAGATGGGTCGGCCAAACTTTCCATGCGGCTCTCCTCTGAACGGATCACTCTCACTCTCGAAAGGACCCGGGACATCTTCTTACTTTTGCATTTTTTGCATTGAGGGACAAAGACCTCTTCCGTCTTGATCACAAGGAATTCAGAGATCTTCCCGCAATCTTCACATCGGTATTCGTAGATTGGCATATTGACGGCCCCCTTTTTCTTTACTCGGAACGTAGATTGGCAGGGTGGGAAAGAAGATGCAAAAGACGGGCGAGGAAGCGAATTGAGCAAAAAAACTGAGATCAAAGTCACAGGTGAATATCTTTTGCGCAGCCATCGATCTGACCTATTTTAATTTTTAGTCTATGCTTTGTAAAGAGTTTGGTTTATATTGTGGAGAACAGACTTGGACAAAATATAAAGGAGGTCATGTGAAGATGACATACACGACGATTCTCTTTGATGTAAAAGATGGTATCGCTTCCATCGCTCTAAACAGGCCTGAGGAGCTCAACTCCATTAACTTAGAGTTGGCCAGAGATCTGATGCATGCCCTATTGAAGTGCGATGAAGATACTGCAATCCGGGCAGTGGTGATCAGAGGCAATGGACGCCTCTTTTGCGCTGGCGGAGACCTGAAGGCTTTTACCACCCAGGGCAAACGTTTATCCTATTACATCAAGGAGGTGACGACTTACTTCCATGCAGCCCTGTCTCGATTAGCACGTATGGATTCACCAGTGGTCGCTGCAGTGCATGGATTTGCTGTCGGTGCAGGAATGAGCCTTGCCCTTGCCTCCGACATTGTGATCGCTGCCGAGTCTGCTCGCTTTAATGTGGCTTACACCCGAGTAGGTTTGACGCCCGACGGGAGCTTATCCTACTTCTTACCTCGGTTCATTGGCTTGAAGCGAGCCATTGAATTAACACTTACCAACCGAATACTTTCTGCGCAGGAAGCGCTGGACTGGGGATTGGTTACGCGGGTTGTACCAGATGGAGAACTATTTTCGAATGCAAAGTCTACTGCCATCCAGCTTGCGGCCGGAGCGCCAAAAGCCCTTGGGGCAGCAAAGCGGCTGTTGCGTGAAGGCTGGAATGAGACATTGGAGACGCAGATGGAGCAGGAGAGTCGGGCTATTGCAAATATAGCCGGCACTTCGGACACTCAAGAGGCGATCAGGGCTTTTCTCGAGAAACGGACGCCGAAGTTTAAAGGGATATAAAGGTTCTTGGGTGAAGCTCAATGATCAAAGAAACCCTTGAATATCTCTTTGATCATTTACAGAATGATTGTCTTCCAATGTTGAAGGGAAAATGGTAAACGGGACGTAAATCAGGAATGATCATGCGACGAGAGGTAGTCAAAGCCAATATCGTTGTCTTTATCGCCAGTTTCTGCACACTGGTCATTGAAATCGTAGCCGAAAGGACTATGGCCCCTATGTTGGTGTTTCCCTTTACACCTGGACGAGTATCATCGGTGTGGTCCTTGCCGGTATCAGCATTGGGGCTTACTTAGGGGGGCTAATTGCGGACCGACATCCACGGCCTTCCACACTCGGATGGCTTCTCTTTCTTTCGGGCTTAGGGGCATTTTCGATTTCACCTCTGAGGAACAATTGCAACAATACCTCAAGGAACGGTGCCCCTTCATCCTCACCGACGATTATGTGCCGGTGGATAATCTAATCGCCCCGATCTTCGGAGAAAGATTCGGTTATCAGAGATGAGGGATCGGTTGACTCCCTTTTGGTTAAACCTCTCTTCTTGATGCATTCTGATCCAGAAAAAGTAAATGGTTCAAGAATCCTCTCATGTTGACAAAAGAGATTTCATTTAATAAGATGAGCCATCATTGTGGGAAACTTTATGTGGTTTTTTGTTGAGATGGCGGAAAGACCCTCCAGGGAAGATCAGCTGGAGATGATCAAGTCTCTCTGTTTTTTCCGCCACATGCAGTATCTCCAGTTTTTTATCCACTACCACTGCGATAACTGCACCCACAATTGTCCAGGGGCCTCCTCGTAAGGTAATGGAGAGTTGATTTATCCGGACGGAAGGATTGCTTCTAAGGGTTAGAGTTTCATTGGTGGCTCCGGGCATTATTGCAATAAGGGGGCCTTTGAGGAATAAGTTCTACGGAGAGGGGGTGAGGAGAAAGATTTATTTCTCAAAGATTGCGCTAAGAAAACTGGGAATCACGCCTTCGAATTTATGGTCATTCATCCAGCTACCACTGCTTTCTCCTGTCGAGGTTTCGGAACTCGACCAGGCAGCCCAAGAATACCAAGAGAAATATGGTCTGGCATCTTTAAAGAAGGCAGGCAGGGAACAGGGAAGATTTTTCTCAGGGAAAAGGTTGATGAGAGCTATGACTCCGAAGGATCCCTTCAGGGCATATAGGGTCTTAATGGATTACCTTTCTCTTTCCATTGGTGCGGAAGGTTCTATGGAAAGTTTTAAAATAGGAAGTTATGCCAAATACAGCTATCGTGAACGTCATTTCCCTTTTGGGTTGTCTGATGGGAAGATTCTGCCAGGAGAAAAATATTTCTGGACTTTTATCCAAGGGGTGGCGAGCAGCGACCTTTGTCATAATAAACAAATGCGTGCCGAAGTTACAAGAGAAAAACAAAGGGTATATGTTCTCTCCAGAAGTGTAGATGAATGGGGGGACTATCTTTTGGATAATATTGATAAGCTGTTTTAATTTTGCCAGTAATAAAATAAAGAAAATAGCGACAGAGAGGTTGTCCTTATCTTTGCCTTAATGAAAGAGCTAAATCAGGCCTATCGGTGATGATCCCATCGATTCTCTCTTCCTGAAGCCATTTCCAAATCATTTCTTGATCATTCACGGTCCAGACGAATACGGCTTAACAGTCTCCAGTGGGGGACCAGAAAATCTGCCTTTGCTTTTTTACATCTTCCCAAAGGGAAAAATTCTGAAAATCTTGTGTGTATTGGATTTTTGGGTTTAGATATTCCCAAGATTAACCCTACCTGGATATTAGGATTATTCTCTTTGATTTTCTTTATGCATGAATCGTAAAATGATGTCATCACAAATTGGTCCTTTTTGAAATACCCCGTTAACAATTCAATCACTTCTTGTTCATAACCTTCTTCTTTTAATTCAACATCCAACATAACTTTCGCACTTGTATATTGCAGAACCTCTTCAAATGTAGCGGGGCGATATCCCTTATTCTTGGCAATTTTCAAAATTTCTTCGAAAGTTAATTCCCTAATCGGCATGCCTTCTAGGAGTTCATCATGAAGGGCAATCAACACATGGTCCTTCGTCCTTCTCACATCGAACTCAATCATATCAGCCCCAATATCGATTGCTTTCCTAAATGATTCCAATGTATTCTCTTTTGCATAAGCTGAGGCACCCCGGTGAGCAATGATGATAGTGTTTCGCATTTTGATCTCCCCGGTATATTTAGGCTTATTTAAGCAGGAAATTGCGAAGATGGTGAGAAGGCTATCCCGCTGTCTTGGTTTCCTCGACGAAGAAGGGGGTGCAGAGCATACTCGCACTCCCCTTTTTAATCCAAAGCCTGACCAGGTTGACGGTCTCGCCGTCCAGATTCACAATGTTCGGTAGCTTTTCCCCATAAGCAATGTCACGTCTTTTGAACTCATAATAAAAAGGGTTGCTGCTGTAAGGGTCTGGAACTAAAATAATTTTCTTGGGGTCATAGGGATGTTTCAGGGGTGATCCAGAAAAAGGAACATGGGTTTTTCTCAATTCCTTCAAATTCTTTGGCCTTTTGTAGGTCTCGATTTCAAACCTCTTGACCTCTTGCGGAAAGTTTTTAGTCATCATCCTACTTTCTCCCGTTTAAAGATAACTTTATAAAAATATCACTGTCCCATCTTAAATTGCAACTCTCAATGGACCAAAAGAAATTTATTCCACCCGGCCTCTTGCAAGGGATGCAAAGATGCCGGCGAAGCATAGCGCATTCCGGTTAGACGCATCCATGAAACAGACCTAGCACATCGTCAAAAACATTTCAACACAAGAAAATAATAGAAGGCTAGAAGGAATTTGACAAACCAAACTAAAGGAGATAATTTGAAGAACGATGAAAGAAATTGTTGAAGTAGCTGTTGCCCTGCCTGTTTCCAAAACATTCCACTACCGCATTCCGGAGAAAATGAGAGAGTCTCTTCAGGTGGGGATGAGGGTGCTCATACCTTTCAAGGGCCGAAAGGTCATCGGTTTTGCGATCGACCTTCTGGATCATCCCCAAAAGGATATAGAGGAGAAATTGAGAGAGGTTGAGGATCTCCTCGACGAGATCCCCTTGATCGACCCCCAGATGCTCCGCCAGGAGTTCATCTGAAGAGCGAGCTGATTCTGCGTCTCACGAAAGATGGAAAAGAGTCTCTGAGCAAAGGAAGTTTGGAACCCATCCAGGAGAAAGTTCTTAAAGAGATTGAGAGGCATGAGGAAATAACTCTAAAGAAGGGAATGAAAATCATTCCAGGAGAGGTCTCAAGATCTCAACTCTTTTATTGGAAGAGGAAGGGCCTGATCCGCATCGATGCGGAAGTAAAACAGAAGGAAGTAAAACCCAGATTTGAAAAGGCGGTAAAGTATCAAGGAGGCGAACCCACCAGACGGCTTTCAAAAAAGCAGACCGAGATACTGAAATGGCTAGAGCAAAGAAGAGAAGCCTCCTATTCTGAATTGAGTAAAAGGTTTAAGTCGCCTTCGAAAGCCCTTCAACCCCTTGAGGTCTCAGGGCTTATTACCGTTTTGAATCGAGAGGTCCTTCGTGACCTCTCGGCTCATCCTGAATTGAAGCCCTATCCGAAACCGGAACTGACTTCTGATCAAGAAACCGTTCTCAACGAAATCCTGAAGGGGATTCATTCAAAACAATTTTCTCCTTTCCTCATCCACGGTGTTACAGGAAGTGGGAAGACGGAAATCTACCTTCGGGCCATTGAGGAAGTTTTGAGGCAAGGAAGGGAGGCGATCGTCCTCGTTCCGGAGATCTCCCTGACCCCACAACTCCTTTCTCGATTCAATGATCGCTTTGGAGAGAACCTTAGCCTCCTTCACAGTGGTCTTGGAAAAGGGGAACGATATGACCAATGGAGAAGGATCTGGAAGGGAGAGGTAAAGATTGTCTTGGGTGCTCGATCCGCGATCTTCGCGCCTCTTAAGAATGTTGGGATCGTCATTGTGGATGAAGAGCATGAGCCTTCTTACAAGCAGGAGGAGAAATTGAAGTATCATGCCAGAGACCTTGCTGTGGTACGGGCAAAACAGAATGGGACCACACTCCTTTTGGGATCGGCCACTCCTTCGTTAGAATCATTCTATAATGCCGAAGGAGGAAAATTTCATCTTCTCAACCTTCCGGAGAGGATTGAAGGGAAACCCCTTCCTAGGGTGGAGATAGTGGATATGAGGGGGGAAAGGGGTCCCCTTTCAGAAAAGGTTAAGGTGGCGCTTCAGAAGAATATTAGAGATAAAAGACAGAGCCTCCTCTTTCTCAACCGAAGAGGGTTTGCTAATTTTATCCTCTGCCCAGATTGCGGTCTCACCTTTAAATGTCCAAACTGCAGTGTGACACTCACTTACCATCTGCGCGATCGTTCGCTTCAATGCCATTATTGCGATTATCGAATTCCGGCGCCTGGGGACTGTCCGCAATGTCAGGGACATCGTCTACGAGGAATGGGGATTGGAACAGAACGTTTGGAACAGGAGATCAGTCTATTATTCCCTGAAGCACAGGTGAGCCGAATGGATCGTGACACAACCTCACGGAGACGCTCCCATCAGCAAATTCTGAAGGGACTGGAATCTGGGAAGATCAACATCTTAGTAGGAACCCAGATGATCGTCAAAGGTCATGACTTTCCTAATGTTACCTTTGTAGGCGTCGTCGCTGCGGATACGTCACTCCATTTTCCCGACTTCCGATCAAGCGAGAGAACTTTCCAGCTTCTCACGCAGGTGGCGGGAAGAGCGGGAAGAGGGGAAGCCTTAGGGGAGGTAGTGATCCAGTCTTATAATCCGGATCATTATAGTATTCTGAAAGCAAAGGATCACGACTTCACCGGGTTCTATCAAGAGGAAAGCCAATTCAGGAAGGCAATGAATTATCCTCCCTTCTGTAGGCTTATCAATTTCAGATTGACTGGGAACAGTGAGAAGAGAGCAAAGGCTATTGCTGAAGAAATGGGAAGAATTGGACAATCCCTGTTGAGAGGAGGCTACGGAAAGGGAATTGAGATTTTAGGCCCGAGTGCTGCCCCTTTTGCCAAGATGAAGGGCAAATTTCGATGGCAGATGTTGGCAAAAGGGAAGAGTCCTAAATTGCTCCACCAATTTGCGAAAGAGTTGTCCTCTCGACTAGAGGATGAAATAAAGAGGCAAGGAGTGAATTTGGATATTGATGTCGATCCGATATTCATCCTATAATTAGCGCCTTAGGTTTGAGGCCGTAGCTAAGAAACCTCTGAGGATAAGCGTTTGAGGAACAATATTTTTCCTCTATCCTCCAAGCTAAATCATTGACAGGGAGTGAATGATGATCGATCGAATGAAGGGCTATTTCCATAAAGAAAAGGAGAAAATGTCAAAGACAGCACGGGAAACCTATTTAAAGGAGAAGCTCTCCGAAATTCTTCGTTATGGATATCGTCATTCAAAATATATTCGATCGAGATTTGATGTGAGAGGATTAAGGCCCAAGGATATAAAGAATCTCAAGGACTTGGAGAAACTTCCCATTACAAAAAAAGGGGATCTGGTTACGGCTCAAAAAGAGACTCCTCCCTTAGGGGGATTTGAGATCATTCCTAAAAAGGGGTTGAGAAGAATCTACATGTCCCCCGGACCGGTATTTGAACCCGGGGAGTGGGACTACAAGGACCTCCGTTGGGCTCAGGCCCTCTACGCCTGCGGGATAAGGAGGGGAGATATCGTGTTAAATACCTTCAATTACCACATTACACCGTTAGCCCTCATGCTTGATGAGTCACTTCAGATGTTGGGCGCTACGGTCGTACCCGTCGGTCCAGGTAACATTTCCATCCAGATCCAACTAATGCGGCAGCTCCATGTGACAGGATTCCTGGGAACACCCAGTTTCCTTATGGCCATTACCGAAGCAGCAGAAGGCATGCACCTTGATCTTAAGAACGCTCTTTTTCTTAAGGCCGCCTTTGTCGGTGCAGAGATGTTCCCAGAATCGCTCCGGCAGAAGTTGGAGGGGAAACTCGATATTCTCGTCCGCCAGGCTTATGGCACGGTGGATGTGGGATGCCTTGGATATGAATGTCCAGAGAAGAAGGGGATGCATATCCCAGAGGATGTGATTGTTGAGATCGTGGATACAGAAACGGGTAAACAGTTGGAGAAAGGTGCTACCGGGGAAATTGTGGCTACGACGTTCAACAAAGTCTTTCCAATGATTCGCTTCGCCACTGGAGATCTCTCTTATTTCGTCGAAAGCCGCTGTCCCTGTGGTCGCACGTCGATGCGTCTTGGAAAGATTTTGGGACGGACCGATCAGGTGACCAAGGTTTTTGGGATTTTCATTCACCCCTGGCAGGTGGACGAAGTCATGGCGAAATTTCCAATGGTGGCTAACTACCAAATTGTGGTGAGCAGAAAAGACTATCGTGATGAGATGACGATTTATATCGAACTGAAGGAGGAAGTTGCTGACAAGATCAGCCTGAGGAGGGGAGTTGAGAAGGAGGTGCAGGAAGTTCTAAAAGTGAAGGGTGAAGTGGTCTTTACTGTAAAAGGGGGCATTCCGGATCGAGCTAAAAAGATTGATGACCGTAGAATTTGGGAGTAGAAGGGATGGAAACGGCAGGAAAGATTAAAGTGGGTGGTATTATGGCCAGTACTGGCCTGGCAACGGTGAGCATTCTTTCGCTCCCGGATCGGCCTGATGTTACCGGGACAATCCTTGATGCCATGGGAAAGCAGAATATCAACATCGAATTTATCGTCCTTACCATCGACATCGAAGGAAATGGAAACATGACGTTTTGTATCGATCAGAAGTATTTGGAGAAGGCAATAGAAGTGTTGGAAGGAGTCAAACTCCTGATCGAGGCGAAGGGAATTTCTTACCTACCGAATATAGCGATGCTCAGTGTCTTTGGACCCCATTTTAGAGAAAGACCGATGATCTCGGGTATGATGTTCCATGCCTTGGGATCAACGGGGATCAATGTTCTGGCGATCAGCACATCGATCTCCAGCTGTTGCTGTTTGATTCAAGCGGATCAAATAGAGGATGCTATGAGGGTGCTTCACGAAACCTTCGAAGCCCCCCATCAGGTCACCAAGTTCGCTCCCTGAACCACGTAGGGTTCAGGGGTATGCTCTGGAAAGAATGGAGAACCGTTACTGTGAAGTCTGCGGCACTATCCTGGACCCGCACTTCTTTGAATTCTGTTATCGATGCAGAAAATATCTCTGCTTTGATATCACTGGGAAAGAACAAGCCTGCGCGAAATCTCACCCTAGCCATATTGGGTATTATTATTGTCAAACTTGTTTAAATGATCTTTTTCTTTGTAGAATTTGTGGCCAGTATAAGACAAGAAGAGGGCGTTTCCCACTGAAAGACAATCGGTGCGATGAATGCATAGAAAAATATTGATTGCGAATTAATCCCCCCAATGCCCCTTTACTGAAGGGGGGAAAGGGGGTTTAGGGAGTGGTTATGGAAAAAGCTCTTGAGAAATTGGCTGAGCAGCTTCTTGCCTTTGACGAAGCTTCCCTAGCCAGCTTGAGGGAGAAGTATCGATTGAGGATTGAGCAATTTGATGGGACAAAGGACTGGGAAAGAGCGGTGATCATCTATTGTATGATCAATGCTGTCAGCCTGAAGAATACCCTTTTCAATGAGAACGTGTTGAGGCGAAAGAAGGACAAAGAGAAAAAAACGCGCGACCAGGCGAGAAGACATCCTAGTCTAAAGCGAGTAAAATAATGAAGCTTCTTCCGCTCTTCATCTTCTGCGGCCTTTGGTTCCTTAATTATTCCACGCGAACGATCTTCTCACCCATTCTTCCTCTGATCGAAGAGATCCTTTCCATCTCCCATGGGCAGGCAGGAGGACTTTTCACCTCCCTGGCGATCGGTTATAGCATTACCCTTTTGATTGCGGGCCGTTTTGCTTCGGTCTGGGGTTATAAGAGGACAGTCGTTGCTGGATTCATAGGCATTGGCCTTGTCTTCCTCGGACTCCAATGGGTCGAGAATTACGTTACCTTCCATATTCTCTTCTTTCTTATTGGTATCGCTACCGGAACCTATATTCCATCCATTTTACCGATCATCACAGACATGTACGATTACAGACACTGGGGCAAGGCTATTGGATTGCATGACTCCGCAGCGAGTCTCTCCATCTTTTCCATTCCTATCCTTGTAGCCTTTGGTCTCCATTTCCTTTCTTGGAGAAGGCTTCTCCTCGTCTTAGGTGCGGCCTCGCTGCTCTTGCCCATCTATTTCTGGAAGGTTTCTACTGAACCGAGACCAGAGACGGGACAACAAAGAAGGCCAGTTTCCGAGCTCTTCAACAAAAAGACGCTTTGGATTATGGGCCTTCTCTGGATTTTTGCTTCAGGCTCCTCCTCCGGGGTTTATTCAATCCTTCCACTTTACCTGATTAAAGAGAGGGGGATTGATTTCCACTTTGCAAACACCCTGTTTGGAATCTCCCGTGTGGGTGGCATCTTCATCTCCATCCTCAGCGGTTTTTTGGCAGATCGTTACGGATACCGGACCGTGCTCATATTAAGCCTTTTCACGACAGGGCTGAGCACCGTAGGCCTCTCGCTATCCTCTACATTACCCTTGATTCTGACTACTTTGCTTCTTCAAGCCACGTTCTCCCTTGCTTTCTTTCCCGCAGGTCTGGCTGCCCTCTCTAATCTAACTCCTCTTTCAGAACGCTCGACGGTCGTCGGGGTGACGCTCTCCATTGGAATGATTTTTGGAACGGGATTTACCCCTTTCGTACTGGGCATCATCGCAGACCATTTAAGCTTCCAGGTGGGGATCTTATGGCTTGGGATCTTGACGACCTTCTCTTGTTTAGGCGTGAGGCTTTTAGGGGAGAAATAGGAAATCGCTGATTGCCTATGGCCTGTTCTAAAGATGAGGCAATTAAGGCGCCGAATGATTATGGTGGTTGGTGAATGGCACTTTCATCCCAGCTGAGTCTTTTAGTCTATCCTGCTCGGCTTCACCACAATAGGTACCCCTTCTTTACCCGTCACCTACTACAGGTTGTGGTAAGTTAGGTTTTTTGACTTGACAAGATCCAACTCATATGTTAAGATGTGAAAACTTGTACCAAGGAGGCTGGGATGGAACTTAACGAACCGCTTGCAGGGGTGGAGCACCCTCCCCATTTGATCATCTACATAATAAGAAGGCTTCTCTCGCCTCGTTTTCTTCTTAAGGTCACTCTTTTCTTCGTCATGTTTACCCTCTCCTTTCACCTTCCCCATTTCGATCTTGAATTCAAGAGCAAGCAGGAGGCGATCAAAGAGATCCTTGCTATTCTGGAGAGGCACCCCACAGGCTTGGCTAACGTGACCAAGGAGGAGCTGGCAGAGGTTATTTACGAGGAATCCCTTCGTTACAATCATGAACCCAAGTTCATTCTGGCTCTCATCACTATTGAGAGTCAATTCAAAAACTGGGCTGTCTCCTCAAAGGGTGCAAAAGGTTTAATGCAGATTATGCCGCATGTCGGACAGTTCCTAGCTCAGGAGATGGGGATTGAATGGAGCGGGGACCGCACGCTTTTTAATCCTTACCTAAATATTAGGATGGGATCCTATTACCTTAATCAGTTGATGCATCATTTTGAAGATCCGGGAATCGCTCTGACAGCCTATAACTATGGACCCTTTTCCAAGTTATTATCCATACTGGGATAAGAGGTCCCTCTCTCATCTTTAATAGAAATCCATAAGGTTTTGTGGTAATTTATTCTCAGGCCATAATAAGTCTTTTTGGTTTAATGGTAAAGGTAAACCTTGCCTGCTAAAGGCAGGGATGCCGGTTGGGGTAAAGTAAGATGTCATTAGTCTTCGTTCTTTCACACCGGACCTTCTGAGCAACTACTAAACTGGCTTCGTAGCCTTTACCCAAAAGACCGCTTCAATAATAACATGAGTTTCACTCCTTCCTATATCAGCCTCTTTGAAAAAGGCCAGCTTGACCAAAGGGTCCAACTTCTCCAAGAATTCCTAAGAGAGTGCCATCTCTGCCCCAGGGAATGTCGCATCGACCGTCTGAATGGAGAGATTGGTTATTGCGGAGCTGGTTCAGAGCTCATGATCTCCAGCGCATTCCCCCATTTCGGTGAAGAACCTCCTCTAGTTGGACATCATGGCTCAGGAACCATCTTTCTCACCCACTGCAACCTCCGTTGCATCTTCTGCCAAAATTATGACATCAGCCACCAGGGAAGGGGTGACCGTATTACTGCCTTAGATATGGCTCGGGTTATGGTTAAACTTCAGGAGATGGGATGCCACAACATCAACTTTGTCACCCCCACGCACTATGCCCCTCAAATCACTGCCTCCCTTCCCAAAGCGGTAGAGATGGGCCTGCGTCTTCCAATTGTCTATAACTGCTCTGGATATGAGTCGATCGAAGTAATTCGGCTCTTGGAAGGAATCGTCGATATCTACATGCCAGATGTAAAATATATGGACGAGAAACACTCGAAACGGTTCTCCAATGCTCCGGACTATCCAGAGGTGATCAAGAAGGTTCTAAAAGAGATGCATCGTCAGGTCGGTGATCTCACGACCAATTCTAAAGGGATTGCAGAAAGAGGGCTTTTGATCAGACACTTGGTGATGCCTGGAGGTGTGGCCTCTTCGGAGGCTGTTCTAAAGTTCATCGCAGAAGAAATCTCAGTTCATTCCTACGTGAACGTCATGGCCCAATACCATCCTCAGTACCGGGCCGATGAATATCCTGAGATCAGTCGCCGGATCACCCATAAGGAGTTCTTGGAAGCCATTCAGTTGGCCAAGGGCTTCCATCTCTATCGAGGGTTCTAAGTGGAGTCAGAAAAGATCCTCAAAGAGCTCCAATCCCTCAAGAGGAAAGTCGAACGTCTCTCCAAAGAGATCGAAACCCTCAAGGCACTATCCTTGGAAGATCCCTCTGCCGTCGAAGACATGCTCAAGATGAGGGGAAGCAAGGTCTTTCGAAAGAATCCCACCGACCGTCTCTTTTTCCCTTCAGCGCTCTCTCCCCTTTATAAGAATCAATTCTACGAGATGATGAAAAAGTACTCCTTTCGCCTCGTTCTAAGAGATATGATCAAACACCAGGATCGATTTCGCATTCAGGACCTGACCCACTACTGTTCTCCGAGGGTGGCTCAGGGGTACAGCGACCTGCTCTATGAGATGGGGGCTATCCTATATGATAGAACAGGGAGATACCGAACACGGGTCTCTCCCATTTACAGTTTCGGGCCGACCCTGGAGTGGTTCATCGCTGAGATGTTCAAAAGAGAGTTTGCCTCTCCTGCAATCTATGGGGTCAGTGTGAAGAAGACCCCGTCGGGCGGTGACTATGACGTCATCGCCTCCTGGAACAGGAGACTGGTCTATGTGGAGGTAAAGTCTTCACCACCGAAGGGAGTAGAATCAAGCGAGGTAAAAACCTTCTTTTCTCGAATCGGTGACCTACTGCCCGAAGTGGCCATCCTCTTCAATGACACTCAGTTAAGGATGAAGGATAAACTGGTCGTGATGTTTGAGGAGGAGTTGGAGAGGCGATATGGAAGAGAATCGAAAGCCCTCTATCCCGTGGAGAGGCTGGTGGAAGAACTTTTCCATATTCAGCATCGTATCTTCATTGTGAATAGTAAGAAGGATGTCGTTGAGAATTTTCATATCTGTCTCAAAGACTATCTTCAACAGGGAGCCAAAGAGCCATGAAGAATAAAGAATTGGCCGATTTCTTCGATAAGATGGCAAACATCCTTGAATTTAAGAGCGAGAATCCTTTCAAGATCAGTGCCTACAGGAAAGCTTCACGGGTCCTCGGGGATCTCACAAAAGACATAGAGGAGATTGCTCAGAGCGGGGAGTTGAAGAAGGTACCAGGGATCGGCGAGGGGATGGCCCAGAAGATCGAAGAGTATCTGAAGACAGGGAAAATCTCCAAGTATGAAGAGGTAAGAAAAGGCGTATCGGATGAACTGATCGCCATGATGGATATCCCAGGCATGGGACCAAAGACCCTATCGATGGTTCATAAAGAAAAAGGGATCGGTAATCTCTCCCAACTGGAAAAGGCGATAGAGGACGGGTCCCTGGTTGGCCTTCCAGGGATTGGTGAGAAGAAGGTCGAAAATATCAAAAGGGGAATAGAACTACTCAAGGTGAGCAAAGGCCGGATGAACCTGGGGATTGCCTTTCCTTTGGCCAAAAGGATTGTTGAGGCTTTGAGAGAGAAGACGGGATCGAAAAAGATCGAATGGGCAGGGTCCCTTCGAAGAATGAGGGAGAATATTGGAGATATCGATATCCTGGCCACAGGCGCGAATCACGGGAAGATTATCTATGCCTTTGCTCATCTTCCTGAGGTCAAAGAGGTTTTGGCTTCGGGAGAGACGAAGGCCTCAGTCATCGTCGAGGGAGGAGTGCAGATTGACCTCCGAGTTGTTGAAGAAGGCTCGTATGGCGCTGCACTCCAGTATTTTACAGGATCGAAGGGCCATAACATCCATCTGAGAGGGATCGCTAAGGCCAAGGGTATCAAGATCAATGAATATGGTGTCTTTAAAGGCGAGAGGAAGATCGGAGGAAAGGAAGAGAAGGATGTGTATAACACCCTGGGAATGGATTGGATTGAACCGGAACTTCGCGAAGACCGGGGAGAGGTCGAAGCTGCACAGAAGAAGCGGCTTCCCAAACTGGTTCAAGAATCTGAGATAAAAGGCGACCTTCATGTCCACTCCAAATGGAGTGACGGCACCCCTCCAATTGAGGAGATTGCAAAGGCTGCTCAGAAGAGGGGTTATCAATATGTTGCGATCTGCGATCACACCAAGTCTTTGAAGATCGCCCACGGGCTTGAGGAATCGAGATTGCTGAAACAGATGGAGGAGATCGATCGGATTAATGAAAAGTTAAAAGGCTTTCAAATTCTTAAAGGCACAGAGGTCGATATCCTCCCTGATGGAAAGTTAGATCTCTCTGATAAGATACTGGAGAGGCTCGATTTTGTTGTAGCAGCTATTCACAGCGGATTCAAACAGGAAAAAGAGAAGATGACGAAGAGGATTGTTCGAGCCCTGGAAAATCCTTTTGTACACTGTTTAGCCCATCCTTCCGGAAGACTCTTGGGAGCAAGGGCTCCTTATAAGGTCGATATCGACAAGGTGATGGACGCGGCGAAGAGAAACGGGAAAGCCCTAGAGATTAATGCAACCCTCGAACGCCTCGATCTGGATGACATCCACAGCCGCAAGGCAAAAGAGATGGGAATCACGCTTGCAATCGGGACCGATGCCCACCATCTGGGCCAGTTGTGGATGATCAGTTTAGGGATCGGTGTGGCGAGAAGAGGATGGCTTGAAGCTCCGGACCTTCTGAATACCTTTTCTCTTAAAGAAATCCAAAAATGGTGCCGTCGGCGGTGAACCGAAGAAGGGTGACTCGGAGACGCGGAGATAACTTCTCCACCGCGTCACACCGTCACCCCGTCATTCTATTCTCCACTATGCTCGTCGTAGCCGATGCAAGGCTTGTTTAATCTTTTTGGCGAATTGGGACAAAGGACTATTGGAGGCTATCGAGCTCCTTTTCATATTTCTTCACCCAGCCGTCGGCACCGCACTCTTTGAAAATTTTTATGGCTTTGCCGAGATTCTCCTGGGCTTTCAATCGCTCTCCTTTTCGTTTGAACAGTTCTCCATAAAGAGCATAACCTTTTCCCAGGTGGAACATCATCCGGTTTCTTTGATCAGCTTCGATGGCTTTTAGAATCCAATGTTCTGCCTCAGATATGTGCTGATCATCAATGTTCAGCAGAATCTCTCCTATATATCTTTGAATCCAGCCTTCCACTAGTTTTACCTTATTATTTCGAAAATGAGGATACAAACATTCTAAGTCCACATCTTTTTCTTTATTCATCACCCTTGATCTCGCTAAAGCTACTTTTCCAAGACCCACCCAGGAAGGAAGCAATCGATTATTCTCAAAAACCCAACTCGCTTTTTGGTAATTTTCTTTAGAGCTAGAAAAATCTCCCTTTTCAAAGTAGATTTCCCCCAGGTGATGTCGTGCACATCCATGCCAAGAATAGAAATTAATCCTTTCACAAAATTCGATCCCCTTCAACAAGTTTTTTTCTGCCTCTTCCAGTAATCCTTTTCCGTAGCATGCAATTCCATGGCCTACGGACGCTATCGCTTTAGAATAGATATCCCCACTCTCTTCGGAAATGCGGAGAGCCTCATCAGTAGTCTTGAATTGCAGATCTATTTTCCCATGGTGGTAATAAGAAAAATAGGCCAGGGAGCTTTTCGTTGCCGCAATCGCCCAAAGATTTTTGGAGGCCAAATTAATATCAAGACCTCTTTGGAAATAGTTTGCTGATTTTTCAAATTCACAATCCCAACCTAATGCTGCCCCAAACCAAAAGCTTGCTAAAACTGAGGTAAGATTATCTTTTACTTCCTCCGATGTCTTCAAAGCCTTTCCCAGAGCCCTAGACGCCTCCACATAATTTTCTTCAACAAAAAAATGATAAGTTCCCAAGATGGCATATATCTGGCAAAGTCTTTTCTTGTAATTGTATTTGATGGCCAAATTAATAACAGGGTCGATGGCTTCTTTTGCCTCAACGTTATAGCTCATTTGAGCCATGTAGAGCCCGAAAATAGTCCTGGCATCAATAATCTGTTTTTGAATATCATCTGTTCGGGTTAATCGTTCGAGAGACGTCACCCTTTTTTTTGAATGGGTAATCGCATCATTTAGCGAAGCTGTGTTTTCGGCCTTCCTGCTTGCCAATCTTGAATACTCAGCCGATTTCAAATAATTCTCACTCAAGAAATAGTGCTCAGATAAGACTTCATAATACTCACTTAGATTATCTCTGTATAATGCTTCGAAGGCATTCCCGATCTCCTCATGAAGCTTGTTCTTTCTTTTAGCCAAAATCGAGTCATAGACTACTTCACGAGTAAGTGCATGTTTAAAGACATAATTTGATTTAGGGTATATACCTCGTTCATAAAGAAGTTCTGAGCCCTTGAGCACAGATAGATGGGAGAGTAATTCCCGCTCCGGAAGGCTCATAATGCGTTTTATCAACGGATATGCGAACTCCCTCTCGATGACAGACCCTGCCTGAAGCACTTCTTTTGTCCCGCTAGGAAGTGAATCAACTCTGGCCATAATCACATCTTGGATTGATGAAGGGATGGTTAGTTGGTGGGAGTCTTTTGACAGATGATATTCGTTTTCTTTTCTTTCTATGATTTTTAGATCTTTAAGCGACTTCACAAACTCTTCGATGAAGAATGGGACACCTTCTGTCTTTTCAAGAATCAACTCCTCAATTAGTCTTTCTATTTCTCTTGTGCCCAAGAGATGGGTTACCATCTCCAGGCTTTCCCGGTTGGAAAGCCGATGCAAAGTTAACTGACTGTGATAGGACTTTGCGCCCCAAGTGTGAACAAACTCAGGCCGGTAGGTAAATATCAACATAACCCTTGACCCCGTTATACTCTCTAAAAGGTTTCTTGCCACATCCTCCGAACTATTATCCAACCACTGCAAATCCTCAAAGGCTATGACCAGGGGCCTTATATCCGACCCCTTGAGAACGATCCGCTTTAATGCCTCAATAATCCTATCCTTCCTTGCTTCAGGACTCATTGGGATTTCATCGATACCGCTATCTCTCACTGATAAAAGCTCTAGAAAATAAGGGAGGGTAGTAGCTTCATCGACTCCTATTATTCTTAGACCTCTTCGGACTTTCTCCCTGATCTCTAGATCCGCTTCTTCCTCCTGTATATTGAAGTTTGACTTCAAGATGTCTATAAATGGATGATAGGCTACACCTCTGCTGTAAGAGAAGCACCTCCCTTCCAAAAAGATGACATCCTCATTGGCCACAGCCTTTCTAAATTCATAAAGGAGCCTGGATTTGCCGAGCCCAGCTTCGGATATGATGGAAAAGGCCTGGCCCTTGCCTCCCTTAACTCTTTCAAAACCATCTAGTAAAAGCTCAAGCTCGCGCCCTCTTCCAACAAATGGAGTAAGGCCCCGCTCCGCACTGACATCAAATCTCGTCCTCCTTGTACTGGGAGCGATTACCTGGTAAACTTTGACAGAACGCTCCCTGCCTTTAATCTGCTTCTCTCCTAGGGCTTCAAATCTGAAGAATCCCTCCGTAAGCTTGAAGGTCTCCTCGGTCACATAGGTCGCCCCAGGCTCTGCCAAAGACTCCATCCTCGAAGCCAAGTTTACCGTGTCCCCTACGGCCTTAAACTCAACCCGAAGATCATTACCTAGTGTTCCCACAACCACAGGACCTGTATGTATACCGATCCGCATTTTGATAGATGGAATTCTACTTTCACTCTTTATCTTATCGCTGAATTTGCTCATCTCCCGATGGATGGATACGGCAGATCGGATGGCCCGTTGAGGAGCATCCTCCAAGGCGATGGGCGCCCCAAAAAGGGCTATGATTCCGTCACCGGTCAGTTCATTGACTGTGCCTTCATAGTCGTGGACTTTGCGGATGAGAATTTCGTAGACCTGATCCATTATGGAATAAATTTCTTCAGAACCGATCTTTTCGGTAAGTGTAGTAAACCCTTCCATGTCACAGAACATCACTGTCACCTGCTTCCGCTCACCTTCAATCTTATCTTTTTCAGCCAGAATCTTCTCGGTGAGGTCCTTGGGCAGGTATCGTTTTAGCTTGTTCAATTTCTCCTGGTAAGACAGGTCTCTCGAGCGTTGTTCGGTAGGGATTACTATTTTATATCCACATTCAACACAAAACTTGCTACTAAGTAGATTCATTCTTCCACATTTTTGGCAGGAAATTTCCAATCTATTGCCACATTCGCTACAGAACTTGGCTCTTTCGGGATTTTCAAATCCACAGCTCAGGCAGCGCATTCTTAAACCCCCTTGAATAGTGTGCAAATCAAATCAATTTGCTGGGGATTAGTTATCGGGGAAACTATATCAAAATCAGGGAGATGGCTAATCAAGTAAATCAATAAACTGCTGACTCAGCTACTTATTGATGGCCTTTTCAGCTCTTCGAAGGTATCCGCAGAGAGAGAGAAGAATCTTTTTCTGTAGACCCGGAATCGTATCAAGCAGATGGTCAAAGGACTTGCTGTTGACAATCAATAAGGT
>SMTZ1_10002373_pt1 | contig 28147 bp, 25 predicted proteins | sample DeeMarSWOR136_30_FD_25667 | JGI IMG/M metagenome (IMG submission 25667)
ACACCCTTGAACCCATTTCTGAGTAAGTCCACGAGGTCCCAACCAACGCAATAGACGGAGAGCAGACTGAGGTCGTGAATATGGAAATCCCCTTTCTTGTGAGCGTCTCTGATTTCCGGGGGATAGATGCGATTCAGCCAGTACTCCGAGGTGATATCCGATGAGATGTAGTTGTTCAGTCCCTGGAGTGAATAGCACATGTTGCTGTTTTCATTGATTTTCCAGTCCAGTTTCTGAATGTAGTTTTCTACCAGATCCACACTGGCACTGGCCACGATCGCTCTGATCTGGGCGTGCTGTTCTCTGTAAAGAATATACGCCTTGGCGGTCTTATAGAAGGGGGAATCCAGGAGAACCCTTTCCACGATATCCTGGATCTCTTCCACCTCAGGACAAGGGCCCAGTCGCAGTTCGTGGGCGAGAGTCAGAACGCGGAGGGTGAGTTTCTTGGCCTCCCTTTGCCCAAACTCACCGCTCGCCTTCCCTGCCTGAGCGATGGCTGACGTGATCTTTGACGAATCAAAAGGCACAACCCTTCCGTCTCGCTTCTTAATTTCCTCAAACATCTATCTACCCTCTTCAGGATTAACGTTGGACACGGTCTTCACAGATAGGTTCCAAATGATAGGGCCACTCGCTGGCCCTGGGTGTGAATTGGTTTTAAAAAAGAAGCGCAATGCGTGCCGCCAAGACATCAGCGCCACTGAAGATACACCATTTTTATCACAACATATTGGGTTGTGTCAAGGGGGAAATGCAATATATGGAGGTCAGGTATCCTCTGGACCACGGCCGTGATCCTCTAAACGCCTCATGTTCCTCCGTATCCTATGGTCACTTTTTTTCCTTCCACGATGACCGGGACCTCGCGGACGTTTTTGGAGAATTTCAGCATTTCCTCCAGTTTGCCCTTATTCGCTTTCACATCAATATACTCGGCTTTCTCACCATAAGCCGACCTGGCTCTGTTCGTGTAGGGTCAACCGGCCTTTCCATAAATGACAACTTTGTCTGACATAAATGCCTCCCTAGAAGATTGACGGATTCGTAAAAACTCCTGTTCGCCCTTCTATACATCAGGGCGAACGCTTCGCAGCATCCGTAAGTATCTGATTTTCCGTTCGTGGTGATGTATAGAACCATGAACGGACCATGAACGGAAGCGCGCCAGCCGACTTTTTACTAATCCGTCAAGATTGGAATAATGGAATATTGGAATATTGGGGTAATACCCATTGTCTATTTTCGATTGCAGATTGACGAATGCCAATCGTCAATGGACAATCGTCAATAGTCAATTACTCAAAAAGCCCATCAGCCTTTTGACTCTTCTCACAGCCCTTGGAAGCACATCGCCGATACTTTCCTGGAACCTCAGGTTTGCCACGCCGTCGAAAGGCGTTTCGCCTTGATTGATGATCACCAGCATCGCGCCTGACAAGAGGGCCTCCCGCGGCATATCTGCAGCGGGGGTCACCACCAGGCTCGAGCCCACCACCACAAAAAGATCGCATTTCCTGGAATGCTCGTAAGCCAGCATGAGATCCTTTTGCGGAAGGGATTCACCAAAATCAACCACGCTCTTGCCCAGCTCTCCACCGCACGTGCAGCGCATCCGTGCTTCCGAGCGATCAACCGTTTCCCCGCACCGCCTGCACCGGAGTTTTGCGATATTCCCGTGAAGTTCCGCCAGCATCTCCGGTCGGATTCCGGATTTTAGATGGAGATTGTCCACGTTCTGGGAGATCAAGAACTGGAGCTTACCCAAGTCCTGCAGTTCCAGAACCGCAAGATGCCCGGTATTGGGCTCCACTGCGTCCCACGCCACTTTCATAGGAGGAGCGGGAAGGCCCTTATCTCGCCTCGTCCACAACCCGTCGGGCCCCCTGAAATCGGGGAGCCCCGACTCTGTGCTGATACCCGCACCCGTGAATACGACCATGTGGTGCGATTGGTACATCCACTGGGCAAGGGTCTGAATTCTCTGATTCAGATCTTCATTCATAACAAAGAAACCCTGAATTCTCGACTTGGAACCTCTCTTTATCTCTTCTCACGCAAAGAGGCCCTGAGCCTCTTGCGAATCACCAGATATGCGCCTATAACCAGAACCAAACCGATGACAAATACCAGATTGTTGTCTCTGGCCATCCCATAGAAGACGGCTGACAGACCGGCGACACACACAAGTAGAAGCAAGACCTTTTCTTTCACTGTCCCACCTTGTCACGGCTGCTTTCCCTCGCAATGAGAGAGAAAGCTTCTATGCTAGACACCACCCTGCACCAAGAATGTATTTATACAGAAAAGACGATAAGACGTTAAGCTTGCCGAACTGGATGTCCCAGACCTACATCGGAGGACCTTAAAGATCAAATGAGCCCCAGAAGAATCACAAAAACAACCCCAGCCATGAGGCAAAAGATGGTTTGGTGATTTTCTCCGGCACAGGATGTCGGGATGAGTTCATCCGCCGTGATATAGATCATCAGACCTGCTGTCGCGCCGATGATAAAGCCGATCACGGGCGCCGGAATATTTTGAAAGATGTATCTCGCCAATAAATAGCCCATTAAAATGGGCACGGCTGTAGAAGATGAGAGCATAAAGGATTTCAGTCTTGCTCCTGAGCTGTGATAGTAAGGTGCAGAGGTGCAGATGCCTTCTGGAATGTTATGGATTGCGATGGCCAGAGCAATAACAATGGAAACCCTCAATTCCGTGACGGATCCGATGGCTATGGCCATGCCTTCCGGGAAGTTATGGAGAAATATGCCGAGAAGCAGATAGATCGACGTGCGCTCAAGGTTGCAGCCCTGCTCCTGGGAGCACAACTGGGGATGAATGTGAGGAATGAGTCTGTCAAGACCATACATCACGAGCGATCCCACGACCAACCCGACCACGCATAGCCCGATGGAAGCCAGGTGGATGCTCTCAGGAATGAGCTCCAGAAATGAGATGGCCAGCATCACGCCTGCGGCAAAACAGAGCATGTTGCAAATGTAATTGAAAGAGGGTCTCTTGAGTACCCCGAGGCCCGATCCAACGATGGGGCCCAGAACAGAGATGACAACGATAAAAACCACGGGATCCATTCTCCGGCCTAGACCTCCTTTTCAGCCTCAGTTTGGTTGGCCAACACGGTCTCCACACCGGCTTCTTTGAGCAACGCCACAGCCGTGCCCTCTTTTTCCTCGTAGAGTACAACCTGATCCGGTTTATGCTCGAGCAGCCACTTTCCTACCAGAAAACCCCGCTTCCGTTCCGCCTCCCAGTGAGGATTTCTAAGGTATTCCTGGTTGATGACTTCACCGCTGCTTCGCCTGATCGTTTCCAGCAAGAACCAAGGCGCCTTTGCCAGATGCGCCTCAACGCCTCCGCCAGGAGCTTTGACCGGGGTGAGACGGCGGATGTTTTCCGCCTGATGGCTTTGAGCCCGAATCCGAGCCATCACAACCCTAGGAAATTGCCGGTACAGGTCGGTTTCAAGGAGATGGGAGATACGGTCAGCCAACTCATGGGAGTGGGTCCTCAGGACCACATCCAGATCAACAATAAAACGGCCGCCGGCGTTTCGGCTCAAACACCGCTGGATCTTCTCCACCCGGGGATGGGCGTTCACCATATTGATGATTTCGCGCTCTGTTTCGCGGTCAATCGCCTCATCCATGAGGTCCCGAAGCGCTCGCCAGAGGAGTTGACCCCCGGACCAGAAAACAAAGACGGCCACGGCGCCCGCCGCCCACATGTCCAGGTTCAAACCAAAGGCGGCACCGATAAGGCTTGCGACGACCACGGCTGTGGACAGACCATCGGCCAGGTAGTCTCGGGCGTCGGCTAGCAGAGCCGGCGAGTGAAGCCTCCGGCCGACACGAAGTTGGTACAATCCGAAAGCCACGGTCAAAGCCAGAGAAACCAAGGCTACGGGTAGAGCCAAGAAAACATCCGGCAGTCGTTCCGGCCCGAGCAAAGCCCTTCGCGCTATCTCATAGCCTGCGAGAATGATAGCCACCGACGTGACCAGGGTGGCAATGGTTTCAGCCTTGTACAGTCCGTAAGGGAAAGAGGGGTGCTTCCGCCCGGCCAACCACAGCCCCACATAAGCAGCGCCTGACGCGATGACATCTGTCGCGGAGTGAATGGCGTCAGCGAGCAGAGCGGAAGAGCCCGAAAGGACGCCCGCTATCCCCTTTCCGAGAGCGAGCGTCAGGTTCAGAGCCACTGAAAACGCGGCCCGCTTGCGGGCCTGCCCGATTTCGACCTCACTGGTAACGGTCTGTTCTCCGCCTTCCGAAACGGGCGGAACCGTCCTTTCCTCACTTGTTATCATCTCAGGATGCGACTTCCCACGAGGGTGATCATGCATGGTTCACCTTATTAAACTCCGCTCTAAGCGTCAACCCTAGCTGAAACTTTCCCTTGACCTCAGCCCGCCGATCTTCTACTAGATGTCTTCATAGCTCAATATCTTAACATTTATCCGCCCATATTTGTGCCATATGGCATTGAAGAGGTTGCTTTGATCATGTCATCCTATGAGAAGATTTGCGTTATCGGGGCCGGTGCCATGGGGGCGGCTTATGCCAGCCTGTTTTACGACATGGACAGGAATTGCATCTCCTTGGTGGCCAAGGGCGAGCGCTATGACCGCCTCAAGAAAAAGGGGCTGACCGTCAACGGCAAATCCTACCTGTTGCCCGTGATCGGGCCGGGAGATGACGGACCGCCTGCTGATCTTGTGATCGTGGCGGTCAAAAACCACCACCTTCCTCAAGCCATTCAGGACATGAGACCGGTGGTGGGGAAGAACACCCTCTTCCTGTCGGTCATGAACGGGATTGACAGCGAGGAACAGATCGGCGCGGTTTACGACATGGAGAAGGTTTTGTACGCTGTCGTCGTCGGGATCGATGCGGTCCGCGAGGGCAACAAAGTGTCCTTTTCCAAACAAGGCAAGCTTTTTTTCGGTGAGGCCACCAACCGCAGCCTAACACAGAGGGTCAAAGACCTTCAATCGCTGTTCGATCGCGCCGGCATTGTCCATGAAACGCCCGAGGATATGATTCGCACTCTCTGGTGGAAATTCATGATCAATGTGGGCATGAATCAAGTATCCGCGGTATTGCGTTCGCCATACAGCGTCTTTCACAAATTTCCAGAGGCAAGGGAACTCATGGAGGCGGCCATGATTGAGGCGATCACCATCGCCCGAGCCATGAATGTCCATCTGGAAGAAAAAGACATCCAGGACTTCTATCCCTTTCTTTCGGCCATGTCCCCTGAGGGAAAGACCTCCATGGTCCAGGACGTGGAGGCGGGAAGAAAAACAGAGGTGGAAATGTTCGCTGGAAAAGTGAATGCCCTCGGCGAGAGACTTGGGATAGAAACCCCTGTCAACCAAACCCTTTTTCGATTCCTAAAAGTCGTGGAACAATTGCCCCGGTGAGATGGTTGCCATAGCTTTTGGAAACGGACGTGACTGACACAGGGCTTCAAATAGGACTAAAGGGTGAGAAGGAAATGCTCGTGGAGAGCCGCCATTTGGCCAGCGCGCCGGGGGGTACGGGTACTGAGGCGCTGTCAACCCATTTTCTTGTCCTCCTCATGGAATTGGCTTCTCGGGATGCCATAGAAAACCTCTTGCCGGAAGGCAAAATGACGGTGGGGACTTTGATTCGGATTCGCCATTTTGGTAACGTCCCCCTGGGATCAAGGATCCGGTCTGTGTCCGTCCTCAAAGAGATCGACGGCCGCAGGCTTGTTTTTGACGTGGTTGCATTCGATGATTCCGGGAAGGTTGCAGAAGGTCGGAACGAACAGCTTATCGTTTCCCAGGACAGGTTCCTTGAGAGAATTGAGAAAAAGAAAAACCCAACCGTTTCCGCCGCCCCAAAGGCCGAATCTTGCTAATCTACCTAAACCGCTACGCCTTGAAAAAATGAGTATTCCCCTCCGGCAAGAACTCAATGGGGTCACCACAACGAACCACTCCCCCCTCCAGGACACGGGCAAAGACCCCTTCCCGCGGCATGATACAGTCTCCGGCCTGGTAGTATATGGCGCACTTCTTATGGCATTCTTTGCCGATCTGGGTGATTTCCACAATCGCTGAAGGACCCAATCTGAAGCGTGTGCCGACGGGCACCTTCTTCCAGTCGATGCCTTCTGTGGCAATATTTTCCGCGAAATCACCGAAGGTCACATTAAGGCCGTCCGTCCGACATTTTGTTATTTGCGCCGCATCAAGAAAGCTGATCTGCCTGTGCCAGACCCCGGCATGGGCATCACCGCCTATACCGTGGTCTTTGATGATCAGGGCTTCACCGAGTGGGGTTTTCTTGGTCCCCTTCTTCTTGCTAAGAGCAATGGATACGATCTTCATAGGCGATGCCAATTCGGTCAGGGATTTGGATTTTCTATTCGCCATGCACCTTATCAAAGCACTTTACCAGATGCGAGTAAGTCCGACAGGGTGATGGCATTGAGTTTTTCATACACGGTCTGCGCTATTTCGATCCAGAGGTCTCGCGTCACACAATGATCCGAGCGCTCACAGGATTTGGGTCTCTTGCTGCACTCTGTAAGATCCGCACCGCCCTCCAGAAGCGCCACGATCTCTCCCACAGTCATTTTTTCCGGAGACCTGGCGAGTCTGTAGCCACCTCCGGCACCACGCACGCTTTTTACGTACCCGGCTTTTTTGAGAGGAATCATAATTTGCTCGAGATATTTCAAAGAAATATTTTCCCGTGCCGCGATATCCTTTAATTGAATATAGCCATTTGAATAATGCTTGGCCAAGTCGAGCATGAGCCGGGTGCCATAACGGCTTTTCGTTGACAGTTTCATAATGTGCTTCCTTGTTTAAATACCCGCAGAATCCATTTCAGCCGAGCCCCGATCCGAAATGGCATTGAAGCGGCTGCTCTGCTTTAAATCCTATCAATACGATAGAATTTATTCCATCTTAGCCATTTGTCAAGCTCTCGAGGTCAACCTCGGGTGCCCTTATCGTTGCGATAGCCTCATCGGCCTGACTGCCTGAGTTCATCTTCCACATCCTTTGAGGCAGATTTAGACCACATCAAATCAAAGTGCGCTCTTTTTTCATATTTTTATTTCCTAGCTCTTTACTAGGAGTAATAAGTGACTATGTTATCACAAAATGGTTCGGGAGGAGGTGTGCCATGTATTCTAAAACGGTTATGGATCATTTTAAAAACCCAAGGAATGTCGGTGTGATAGAGAGTGCTGACGGTGTTGGCGAGGTAGGGAATCCCCTGTGTGGGGACATGATGACCATCTACCTCAAAATAGAGGACGAACGCATCAATGACATCAAATTTCAAACCTTCGGCTGCGGCGCAGCCATTGCCGTATCCAGTATGTTGACGGAGTTGGCCAAGGGAAAAAGCTTGGAGGAGGCGAAGAGGATTTCCAATAAAGACGTGGCAAACGCTTTGGAAGGGCTTCCAAAAAACAAACTCCACTGCTCTAACCTGGGTGCTGACGCCCTTCACATGGCCATTCAGAACTATGAAGACCGCAAATCCGGCAAGGTGAGACCTGAACCGAAGCGTAAGGAAATACACGAACACACCCACGGGGAAACGTGCTACTGCCCTTACTGCGACGCTGAACTGCCCGAGGGGGAAACCTATTGCCAGGCCTGTCAATTAGACTCTCATAAACACCATTGATTTTTTCGTTGAAAGAAAGGTGGTCCTTATGAACATCTTAAACTTAGATCACATGTCGGCAAATCCGCTTTTGCATGAAGTGCAGGAGGCCATGATTGAGGCGATCAAAAAGAATTACGGCAACCCTTCGAGTCAGCATAAACTGGGGGACCAGGCGGCTGAGGCCCTTGATAAGGCGAGAGAGACCGTCTCCCATCTTGTCAACGCGGCAGTCCCTAAAGAGATCGTTTTCACCTCCAGCGGGACAGAATCCGTCAATCATGCGCTCAAAGGTGTGGCCCTGGCCAAGGCGGACCAAGGCAAGAACATTGTCACATCCAATATCGAGCATAATGCGGTCCTCAGGAGTCTCCGACGGCTCAAAATGATGGACTACCAGGTCACTTCCGTTCCGGTGGACCAATACGGCCGCGTGAATCCCGATGATGTGGCCAAAGCCATTCGGGATGATACGGTCCTCGTCTCTATCATGCACAGCAACAACGAGATCGGAACGATTCAGCCCATTGAAGAGATCGCCAAAATCACCAAACAGAAAAAAGTGCTGTTCCACACGGACGCTGTGGACTCTGTGGGCGTTGTGCCGATTGACGTGCAGCAACTCGGGGTTGATCTTCTCAGTTTTGCTTCCAACCCTTTCTATGGGCCCACCGGTGTGGGCGGGTTGTACATCCGTCGGGGGACAAAAGTTTGGCCCCTTCTGGACGGCGGTGTTCAAGAGAACAACAAGCGAGCGGGGACTGAGAATTTGATAGGCATCATAGGCATGGCCGCTGCAGCGGAGTTGGCTATGAGGGATATGGATTCGAGGCTCGCGCACTATAAGAAGCTCAAGGAGATGGTGCTACGGGAACTGCCCAACACCATTGATGAATACTACGTAAACGGCCACCCAGAGCACAGTCTGCCCAACTTGGTGTCTATATCCATTAAATACATCGAGGGCGAAAGTGTGGTTTTGATGCTGGATGAGGAGGACATTGCCGTTTCGACCCGTTCCGCATGTGCTGCCGGGGCGCTCCAGGCATCACACGTCCTGTTGTCCATAGGACGGGACTTTGCCGATGCCCAGGGCACAATGGTGATTACCTTTGGTGTGGAGAACTCGGAGGAGGACGTAAACCGCTTCCTGAAGGTTCTCAAGGACGCTGTCCAAACCTTGAGGGATATTTCCCCCCTTTATGCCAAGGCAGGCGCGGCTTAATTTATAGAAACTCGAAAAGCATTCCCGCCTTTTCAGGCGGGGCGTTTTTGTTTAAAGTCGGCGGCGTCAGCTTTGACATAAATTTTCTCGGACGTAAGTGCGGAGTTTGTTTCTTTTAGCAAAAGCGGGTGTTCAGTGTTCCGTCAGTAATTGGTCCAGTTGGCTCTGCAAGCTGGATTGAGACATAGCACCGAGATTCCTGAACACAGGCTCTCCATCCCTGAAAAAGATGATGGTGGGGATGCTGCGAATTTCGTATTTTTCTGCTGTCTTCGGATTGTCATCCACATCGAGCTTGAATACTCTAATTTTGCCTGGATTGGCTTTGGTAAAAGCTTCGAGGCCTGGGGCCATTTGTATGCATGGGCCACACCAAGGGGCCCAGAAATCGACCAAAGAGATCCCCTTTGCGTTCAAAACCGCCTGCTCGAATTGGGAGTCATCAATACGTATGGGGTCATTTTCCGACATGAGGGCCTCCTCGAAACAGTCTACTGAGCTCTTTAGTAACATATTGGCCGTATGAAAGTTCTGCGGTTGCTGGCCATGAGGGTCTCTTTTCAAAAAGCAAAGACCCTGAGAAAGAGTTGAGCTCGCCGTTTAGCGATGGTAGCTCAAGCGGGGAGTCACCGCAACCTTTTACTTATTTTCTTGAGAGGGAAAGACATGGAAAAAAGGCGCATTTTGCTCAAGAGACTTTTGGGTTTCCTTTGGCTCGCCTGTTTTTTCACGTTCATCCTGCCAGCGGGGACCCGGGCGCAGGAACCCAAGGAGAAGCCGGATCATGAAGCATTGGCAATGCTTTCCCACTACCTTACCGAGGCGGCATTAAACAACCCCGAACTCGAAGCCGCCTTTTATCGTTGGAAAGCCGCCCTGGAGAAGATCCCCCAAGTGAGGGCTTTGCCTGATCCGCGTTTTACCTTCGCTTACTTCATCGAGTCTGTTGAGACCAGGGTGGGTCCTCAGGAAGCGAAACTCGCCCTTGCGCAGACTTTTCCATGGTTCGGGACCCTCGGTCTCAGGGAAGACATGGCAACGCAGGAGGCAAGTGCTTTCAAGGCGCAATATGATTTCATCAAACTGAGAATATTCTACGAAGTCAAGAACGCCTTCTACGAGTATGCTTATCTGGCCCAGGCTGTCCAAATTACCAAGGCGAACATCGAACTCCTCAGGTATCTTGAAGGTATTGCCAGGGCAAGGTACTCCGCGGGGGCCACACCGTATGCGGACGTCATAAAGACGCAGGTGCAACTTGGAAGGCTTGAAGACCGACTGAACACCCTTGTGGACCTTAGAAGACCGATCACGGCAAAGCTTGCTTCTGCGATGAACATGCCCACCGACTCCGATTTCCCATGGCCTCCTGCCGTGCCTGTGATGCTCATCACCCTGACCGACGACGAACTTTTCAAACTGGTTGATGAACACAATCCACAGATAAAAAGGTTCGAATACCTTGAGGCTATGGAGAAGGCAGGCATAGAGCTGGCTAAAAAGGACTACTATCCAGACTTTACTTTCGGCATCGAGACCATTTTGACCGGTTCTGCCATGAACCCCGCCACCCCGGATAGCGGCCAGGACGCGGTCGTAGCCTCGGTGACCATAAACATCCCCTTCTGGTGGGAGAAGCGACGGGCTGCCGTTAGGGAACGGGAGGCCAAACACAGCGCCGCGATACAAGACAACGTCGCGTTCAGGCAGAATCTTCTGTCAAACATGCAACTCGCCCTTTATCAGTATCGAGATGCCCAGAGAAAAATAGATCTCTATCAAAACACGCTTATCCCGAAGGCGGACGAGGCCTTGGCCGTCACCCTCGAAGCCTTTCAGACGGGTACCCGAAGTTCATTGGACCTCATGGACGCCGAAAGAACGCTTCTCGAATTTGAGTTGGCCTATATTCGAGCCCTCGCCGACCAAGCGCAGAGGCTCGCGCAATTGGAGCTGCTCCTGGGCAAAGAGATCCCTTGCAGCATCCATGGCGCTTTGCTGCCCGAACATAGCATTCTAAAGGATTGAGTCTTGGAATTTTTGTCATGGAGGTTTTTTATCATGCGTAAATCAACAAAGATTATACTAACCCTCATTGTTCTTTTTGCTTTTGCCTTTGCCTCGATTTCTTTGGGTCTGGCCAGTGAGTCGAAACAGACCAAGTGCCCCATTAGGGGAAGCACCATCAACAAAAACGTCTATGTGGACTACCAGGGGAAGCGCATCTACTTTTGCTGCCCCCCCTGCATAAAGGAGTTCAAAAAAGATCCGGAAAAATACATGAAAGATTTCGAGGAGCAAGGCGTGGTGCTGGAGGATGCACCCGGCCCCAAAAAGCAATAAGCTGGGAGCACGCTCCTGAGGCAGGCCAACTGAGTGGCGATCATATTTTCACGAGAAAACACGGATGGCTAAAATGGAAAAGAGAGCGGGCAAAGCCAAGCTCAAAGTGATTGTGCCGGCACTTCTCATCGGGACCTTTCTTTTGGGATACATGTTGGGAGGAGGCCATAGAGGAACGATTCCTCCGGTCAAAGAAGCCGAGAGGCAAACCGAGGCACCCGAACAGGTCGAAGCGGGCAACGTAACCTATACCTGTTCTATGCACCCCCAGATAAGGCTTCCAGAGCCCGGCAAATGCCCTATCTGTTTTATGGACCTCATTCCGGTGAAAAAGGACCGTGCCAAGGGGGATTTCGAGAATGTCAGCCTCCGTGAGATCACGCTTTCCCCTGGAGCGCGGAAACTGGCAGAGGTTGTCGTCCAACCTGTGGAGCGACGTCATGTGAGTGTTGAAACCCGAATGGTAGGCAAAGTCGATTACGATGAGACGCGACTGGGGTACATCACAGCCTGGATGGGGGGGCGCATTGACGAGCTTTACGTTGATTATACTGGAAGCGTTGTGAAAAAAGGCCAGGCAATGGCTTCCATCTACAGTCCTGAATTGCTTACTGCACAGGCTGAACTCATTCAAGCGGTGAAAGCCATTCAGGATCTCGAGAAAAGCGGGTCGCAGCGGGTTAAGGAAAGCGCGAAGCAAACGGAGCGGGCTGCCAGGGAGAAACTTCGCCTCCTCGGATTCACGGACGAACAGATCCAGGCCGCGGCTCGAAGAGGAACCCCTTCTGACCACATCACCCTCTACGCATCCATGAGCGGCGTGGTCATCAAGAAGGACATCTTGGAAGGGATGTATGTGCAGACAGGCGCGCGGATTTACACCATCGCTGATCTCTCGAGGGTGTGGGTCATTCTGGAGGCCTATGAATCCGACCTGCCCTGGGTCACGCTGGGACAGGGCGTGGAGTTCCAGACCGACGCCTATCCTGGTGAAAGCTTCAGGGGCAAGGTGGTCTATGTGGACCCCATTGTCACCGAGAAGACAAGAACCGTGAAAATCAGGCTGGAGGTGCCCAATCCGAGCGGCAAACTCAAACCCGGTATGTTCGTCCGCGCTTTGAAGCGTTCCCAGGTGGAGGGGGAGGAGGGCCCTCTTGTCATCCCTGCATCAGCCCCCCTTATCACAGGAAAAAGAGCGATCGTCTATGTACAGGCTCCCGGAAAAGAGGGGATCTATGAAGGCAAGGAGATTGTGCTGGGTCCGAGAGCAGGCGATTACTATATCGTGAAAAACGGACTTGCGGAAGGAGAGCTTGTCGTCACCAAGGGCAATTTCAAGATAGACAGCGCCGTTCAGTTGCTGGCCAAGCCGAGCATGATGAGTCCACAAGGGGCCCAGACAGGCACCAGCCGTCAGCGCGACCAAGGCGATCTTCGGTCTTCTCCCCCATCGGACAGGGTGCGGTCCACCTTCCAACTGCCACCGCCTCTTGCTTCCAGACTTCAGCAACTCGCCACCGCTTATGATGACATCGAGCGCTCTCTGGAAACCTCGGACCTGGAGAAAATAAGGCAGGCCAACAAAGCCTTTTATGAGACCTTACGCAGCGCTGAACCAACCCCATTGGAGGGACCGGCAGCTTTGGCCTGGAAGGAACACACCATGTTGCTCAGAAACGATACATTCCTGGGTTCAGAGGCTGATACGAACGAAGAGGCGGCTCGGTTGTTCGTAACGCTCACCGAGCACTTCAACCGATTCAAAGACGATTTCCTTCAGAGGGAACCCTCACCTTTACCCTTTCCCTTTGCGGATGTCTCATCCGATTTCAGGAAACAGCTGGGTCTCGTCTTCGACCATTACCTAGAACTTCAAAATGCCCTGGCCTCAGATGATTCCGAGGCGGCCAAAGAAAAGGCAGAGCGTTTAAACAAGGCGGTCAAAGAGGTTGACATGAACCTCCTGGGTGGAGGGGCCCGCACGGTCTGGGTGGAGGCCCTTAAAAAGGTCAACACCGGGTTGAGCCAGATCCTGAGGGCCGGAGACCTTGAAGGATTCCGCAGCGGCTTCGAGCCCCTGTCGGTGGGTCTGGCTGAAGCGATTTACCACTTGGGATTGGACAGACACGGATCCGTATTTGAACTCTACTGTTCGATGGCCTTCGACGACAAGGGCGCCATGTGGCTTCAAGAGGATGAGGACATCCGGAACCCTTATTTCGGTGCCGCCATGCTGCAATGCGGTGAAGTGCGAAGGCGAATAAAATGAAACCACTCGATCTGTTCAGCAAAACAGGCTCTTCCGGCAAATGAGAAAGATTGATTACAGGCGAAAACGCTTGACCACAGAAAAAGGCTGTGAAGGGTTTTTTGAGTGACTGGCGGAAGGCCTTCGTCATTTCAGGGCGTTACGGAATGGGGGACCCCCTGGCCCGGTCCTCACCAATGGGGGCAGGAGAGGGATTGTGAAGTCTCTGCATGGGCTGCGCTTGCTTCCCTCGAGTGAGGACCGGGAACAGCGGAGGGGGGAGGCTTGCCCGTCAAGAATCAAGGTGGGCTAGCCCGCCTTGATTCTTGGCGGGCTTCACCCGTCTGTAACGCCCTGAAATGACCAGGCCGTGAGCCTCGGAATCGAAAAAAATCCTTCACGGCCTTCTATATCCGTCATTCATGCGAAGCCCCTTAAGCGATGCATACTCATTTGCCGGAAAAGCCGTAAAACCTTAACACATGATTTCCCATTCATCCATGTTACAGGAATACTCGATGCGGAGAACTGAAGATGGATCGGATTATCCGTTTTTGTCTTGAACAAAAACTCATTGTGGTCTTGATCACGATTCTGGTCATAGGCTGGGGCGTGATGGTCGCCCCTTTTGACTGGAATCTGCGTTGGTTTCACAGAGACCCTGTACCTGTAGATGCCATACCGGACATCGGTGAAAACCAGCAGATTGTGTTTACCGAATGGATGGGGCGCTCCCCTCAGGATGTGGAGGATCAGATCTCCTACCCTCTCACGGTCGCTTTGCTCGGTATTCCCGGTGTGAAGACGGTTCGCAGTTTTTCTATGTTCGGCTTTTCAAGCATCTACGTCATTTTCAATGAAGACGTAGAATTCTACTGGTCCCGATCCAGGCTGCTTGAAAAACTCAACAGCCTACCTCCCGGGACCCTGCCATCTGCCGTGCAACCGACACTGGGCCCTGATGCCACAGCCCTCGGTCAGATATTCTGGTACACCCTCGAAGGAAGAGACAGGGACGGCAGTCCAACCGGCGGCTGGGACCTCGATGAACTGCGGAGTGTACAGGACTGGTATGTCCGTTATGCGCTCCTGTCTGCGGAGGGGGTGAGCGAAGTTGCCTCCGTCGGCGGTTTTGTCAAGGAATATCAGATCGACGCAGATCCCGACGCCATGCGGGCGAACAGCGTCTCCCTTGAAAGCCTCTTTATGGCCGTCAAAATGTCGAACCTGGACGTGGGCGCCCGCACCATTGAGATCAACAGAGTGGAATACGTTATCCGCGGAATCGGCTTCATCAAGAATCTTGAGGATCTCGAAAATGCTGTCATCCGGGTCAAAAACAACTTGCCCATCAGGGTCAAAGACGTCGCCAAGGTAACCATGGGCCCCAGCCTTCGACGGGGCGTTCTCGACAAAGGCGGTGCCGAGGTTGTCGGAGGGGTCGTTGTCGTCCGCTACGGCGCAAACCCCCTTGAGGCGATCAAGAATGTCAAAGCGAAAATAAAGGAAATATCCCCCGGCCTTCCATCCAAAACACTTCCAGATGGTTTGGTCAGCAAAATTTCAATCATACCATTTTACGATCGAACCGGCTTGATCCAAGAAACGCTTGGCACCCTGGATACAGCCCTGACCCAGGAAATCCTCGTGACTATCGCGGTCGTTATCATCACGGTCATGCACCTGCGTTCCTCCCTTCTCATCTCAGGGCTCCTCCCCCTTGCCGTGCTCATGTGCTTCATTGCCATGAGACTGTTTCGGGTGGATGCGAACATTGTGGCACTCTCAGGTATCGCCATCGCCATAGGGACCATCGTGGACATGGGGATCATCATTTGTGAAAACATCTTGCGACGACTGGAGGAGGCCTCTCCTGGATCAAGCAAGCTTGAGGTCATTCACAAGGCGGCTACCGAAGTGGGTGGCGCTGTCCTGACAGCGGTGTCCACAACCATTGTCGGCTTCCTCCCCGTTTTCACCATGGAGGCTGCGGAAGGCAAACTGTTCAAGCCTTTGGCCTTTACCAAGACCTTCGCACTCATCTCTTCCATCATCGTGGCTCTCGTCATCATTCCACCCTTTGCGCACCTCCTCTTCACCAGAAAGGAGAGGTTCCGGGCTGTTGGTCTTCTGCGTTTCGTGGCCCCTGCTGCAATTATCCTCTCAGGGATCATGGCCTGGCTCCTTATCAAATGGTGGCTCGGCCTTTTGCTGATTTACTTGGGATCTCGCAGGCTTTTCGAAAAAAGGATCCCCCCGCGAATGGCGCTTTTTTGGGGCTGGATGGAAAACTTTTTTGTCGTGGCCTTTGTGGTTGTGATTCTCTCCAAGAACTGGCTCCCCCTCGGGCCCGAAAAAGGAGATGGAAGAAACATCCTCTTTGTTGGCCTGCTCATCGGCGGCTTGCTTGCTTTTTTCTATGTTTTCAAATGGGCTTACCCATACCTGCTCAGATGGTGTCTAAACAACAAGCTTCTCTTTCTGTCCATCCCTGCGGGGATCACCCTTCTTGGTGCCGTGATTTGGCTCGGGGTCCCCCACCTCAGCTCATGGCTCCCCGAACGCGTAAGGGCCTCGGCGCCTGTCGTTGCATTGACCCATGCCTTTCCCGGGCTCGGCAAGGAGTTCATGCCGCCCCTTGACGAAGGCTCATTCCTCTACATGCCCACAACAATGCCCCATGCCTCCATCGGTGAGGTTCACGATATTCTCAGAAAACAGGACATGGCCCTTGTGGCCATCCCTGAGGTCGAAACGGCCGTCGGGAAGCTCGGCCGTGCGGAGACCCCCTTGGATCCTGCCCCTGTGTCTATGATCGAAACGGTTGTCAATTACAAGCCGGAATACATTCTTGATGAAAGCGGAAAAAGACAGCGATTCCAATACAACCCTGACAAACTGGATTACTTCCGGACAGGGGAAGGCAACTTGGTTCTCGCACCGGACGGTTTCCCCTACCTTGTTCAAGGCAAGTTCATGAGGGATGATGAAGGCCAACTCCTTCCTGACCAAAACGGCAAACCTTTCAGGCTCTGGCGCCCTACCCTTGACCCGGAAATCAACCCGGGCCGGAAAGCTTGGCCCGGTATCCAAGAGCCGGACGACATTTGGAAAGAAATTCTGCAAGCCACGGAAGTTCCGGGCGTCACCTCCGCTCCCAAGCTGCAACCGATCGCTGCCCGCATCGTGATGCTTCAATCGGGAATGCGGGCCCCCATGGGAATCAAAGTGAAGGGCCCCGATTTGATGACCATTGAGTCCGTAGGTCTCGACCTTGAACGTCTCCTCAAAGAGGTCCCCTCTGTTGAGCCTTCCGCAGTGATTGCCGACCGCATCGTGGGCAAACCCTACCTGGAGATCTTGATCGACCGAAATGCGATTGCCCGCTACGGCATTATGCTGAACAAGGTCCAAGAGGTTATCGAGGTGGCTGTGGGCGGAAAAATGATCACAAGTACGGTTGAAGGAAGAGAGCGCTATCCGGTCAGAGTCCGGTATCTCCGTGAACTTAGAGATACCGTGGAAGGGCTCGAGGGGATCCTGGTTGCCTCGCCCAATGGGGAACAAATCCCCTTGACCCAGCTCGCCAGTATCCGTTACGTGCGAGGACCGCAGGTCATCAAGAGCGAAGACACGTTTTTGACGGGCTATGTCTTGTTCGACAAGAGACCAGGCTATGCCGAGGTGGACGTTGTCGACCAAGCGAGGGGATATTTGGAGCATAAACTGGAAACAGGAGAGTTTGTGCTGCCGGCAGGCGTATCCTTTGCCTTCGCCGGGAGCTATGAAAACCAGGTTAGAGCCCAGAAAAAGCTCTCCATCGTTCTACCTCTGGCCCTCCTTATCATCCTCGTTATCCTGTACCTCCAGTTCAGAGCCCTCCCGACCACCTTGATGGTCTTTTCCGGCATCCTTGTGGCATGGTCCGGCGGTTTCATCATGATTTGGCTCTATGCTCAGGAATGGTTCCTCAGCTTTGACGTTTTCGGGACATCCATGAGACACCTTTTCCAGGTGCACCCCATCAACCTCAGTGTTGCCATCTGGGTAGGCTTTCTTGCCCTTTTCGGCATTGCCTCGGACAACGGCGTGCTTGTGGCGACTTTTCTGGACCAGAGCTTCGCCTCCCGTCCCGTTGGAAATATCCAAGAGATCCGGGAAGCCACTGTTGTAGGGGCTCTCCGGAGGATTCGCCCTGCCCTCATGACCTCTGCCACGACCATCCTGGCTCTTCTTCCGGTACTCACTTCCACAGGACGGGGCGCCGATATCATGGTTCCCATGGCGATTCCGTCCTTCGGAGGCATGTTCATGGCTCTCATCACCGTTTTTGTGGTTCCTGTCTTGTACTGCGCCCGCGAAGAATTCCGACTGTCGCGGATGCGCCTTACGAAGCGCTTGAAAATGAGGCAAACTAGTTTGGCAGAACATAAGTAACTCGTCATCCTGACTTCTTCGGTTAACTACTTTTTACACAATCTCCGCTGCTGCGCTCCGGGGGACAGGAAGGCTTTTCTGAAGTGACTGGTGGGAGGGCGTTGTCTTTTCATGACTTATCCATGGGGGAAACCGCAGCCCTGAGCCTGTCGAAGGGAATGCGGAGGGGGCAGAACTCCCCCGTGGATAAGTCATTAGAAAAGACCAGCCCAGGAGCCTTCGAACGAAAGAAAACTCTTCCAGTCCCCCCACTTTTCTCCTCACTCTTCTGCCCACTTGACATATGCCCAGTGGTTTTCTATGCTCTCGCCTTAAAAAATCAACTTCCCCAGTCTCCTTTTTGCGAACTTCCGGAAAAGGGGACATTTCTCACCATCGAATCAACCAAGCTGTTTGTTGCTTGGAATACGGAACCGCCGAAATGCCTCTCTTCTTTGACTGGAGGCTTCAATGACCGAGCTCCACATGATCAATGGACCCATGAAAGGCCGTCCTTTCGAACTCGAGGAAGAGACGACTGTTATCGGCAGGTCCCCTGAATGCGACATATCGATCAATGAACCCTCTGTTTCTCGAAGACACGCAGAAATCACCCGAAAGGGCAATCTCCTCTACATCGAGGACTTGAGCAGCCAAAACGGAACCTGGGTCAACGGGCACCCGATCAATCCCGGCTTCCAGGTTGGAATAAAGGAGGGAGACACCCTTGCTCTGGGCAGTATCTGTATGAGTCTCGGGGAGCCTTTTAGCGAAGACGGTATGGTCGCCCAATACTCGATCAGCCTCTCTGATCTCACAGATGAGAACAGAAAAGATCTCCTCTACAAAGATCGGCGTGTCACAGACAGAGACAGGCTCGAGATGATCTATGATGTTTCCACGGTCTTGCTTCAGTCTCTGGATATTGACGAGATCTGCGAAGAGATCATGGGCGCCATTTTTTCCGCTCTTCCAGGCATTGAAAGTGGTGTCATTCTCCTGATCGATTACAAAACGGGCGAATACGAGACGCTCGCTTCCCGGGCAAAAGATGACCATAAAGGTTTGGAAACGAAATACAGCCGAACGATTGTGGGCCGGGTGCTCGATGAGGGCAAAGCCATCATCATGTCAGACACCCGTCATGAGGAAGACAAAGATCTTTCAGCGAGCATCATCATGATGCAGATCAAATCGGTTATGTGTGTTCCTTTGATCAGCAAGTCCCAAATCCACGGCGCCATCTATGTCCACTCCACGAGCACTTTACAGGGCTTCAAAAAAGACGATCTCTTTCTCCTCACCGCTCTCAGTATTCCGGCAGCCCTGGCCATTGAAAATGCTCTCCTTTATGCAGAGCGGAAGCAAGCTGAAGAAGCCCTTCAGAGGACTCGTGACGAGTTGGAGGTTCGGGTTCGGGAAAGAACCGACGACCTTACAAAGGCGAATGACCGTCTGAAGCAGGAAATCGCTGAGCGGCAACAGGCGGAGGAGAACCTCAAAGCCACACATGAAAAGCTCAAAGAAGCCAATAAGAACTTGGGCCTTGCCTATGCGCAAATGAGAACCTCAAAGGACCGGCTAGCAGTCCAGCTTTACGGGCAGGAGATTGCTTTCTTGACAGACGAAAACGGCCGAATATCAGGGGTGAACGAGAAAGCCTTGGAAGCGACCGGGCTCACAAGAGGCAAACTCCTCGGCCAAGATCTTGGAGGCCTTCTGGATGGTGCCTCAAAAGAGAACCTCCATCAAGAGATGAGGGATGCCTCCATCGGCATTTTCCATCAGACATCTCTTCGGTTTAGGCGAGGCCGTTCCAGTGCAGAAACCTTTCAGGCAAGGCTCATACCGCTTTACCTTGATAGCGGCAAAATGCTCCTCGTGCTGATGCGGACTCCGGAGGAAGAAGCATCTGAGAATGCGCCATGACGCTCTTTGTAGCTCCAAGCATAGCATCTAGGGTGAACGGCAAAAGTGGATGTCATTACGCCCACTGACTTCATGGCTGCAATAAGAGGAAATCCTCCCTTGCCCGCATTTAGTAAACTCACCTTTACCCACAAGTCGCCTGCTGGACACCGGGGGTGGATGTGCTCAGTAGAATCCCCAAGCGTTGTCTACCCGGGGGACAGGGAGGCTTTTCTGAAGTGACTGGTGGGAGGGCGCCGTCTTTTCATGACTTATCCATGGGGGAAACCGCAGCCCTGAGCCTGTCGAAGGGAATGCGGCCAAGAAATCATCCAGATCTCCCATTCACCCCCGGTGTCCACCAAAAGATGTGGGACATGCTTAGTTTGCAAAAGGGGGTTGGGGGGATTTTGAAAAGCTTCTTAATTTCAGTCGTTTTTGCGGAGACTCACAAAATGAAAGCAATGGTTCTTAAGGAATTCTGTGAAATCGAGATCGAAGGGGAGCCTCAGAGGCGGGCTGACTTACCCCTCAAAAAAAACGCTTTGGAGATGGCGGAAATCCCTGATCCTGAGCCCGCTGAGCGTGAGATTTTGGTGCAGGTTTCCACTTGCGGGGTCTGCCACACGGAACTGGACGAGATCGAGGGAAGACTCATTCCTCCCAGGTTTCCTCTTGTCCTGGGCCATGAGGTGGTGGGCAAGGTGGCCGCATTGGGGCCCAAGGCCAGCAAGTTTGCACTTGGAGACCGTGTTGGGATTGCCTGGATCTTTTCAAGTTGCGGCCAGTGCGATTTCTGCCGACAAGGCAACGAAAACCTTTGCGATGATTTTCAGGCAACCGGCCTGGATGCTGATGGTGGTTATGCCCAGTACACCGTGGTTTCAGAAGATTTTGCCTATCCCATACCGGAAAGCTTTTCCGACGCAGAGGCTGCACCTCTTCTCTGCGCCGGCGTCATCGGCTACAGGGCCCTCAGGCTTTCCGCTATCAAAGAAGGCGGCACCTTGGGCCTTTACGGCTTTGGTGCTTCCGCCCACATCGCCATCCAGGTGGCGAAGCATTGGGGCTGTAAAGTCTTCGTGTTTACCCGCAAGGGCCAGAAAGATCATCAGGATCTGGCCAAATCCTTGGGTGCGGACTGGGTCGGTGCCACGGGGGACACGCCTCCTGAGAAGCTCGACAGCGCCATAGACTTCACGCCCGTGGGCGAACCGGTCAAGGAAGCCTTGAGGGTCCTGAAAAAGGGAGGCAGGGTCGCCATTAATGCCATACGCAAAATAGAACCTCTCCCTCCCCTGGAATACGCCGAGTACGTGTGGCACGAAAAAGAGCTTAAAAGTGTCGCCAATGTGGCCAGGCGCGATGCGGTTGAGTTTCTGCCTCTGGCTGCGGAGATCGGCATCAAACCGGAGGTGCGGGAGTTCCACCTGGAAGATGCCAATGAAGCCCTGAGGCTTTTGAAGCAAGGCCGAATGCAGGGAGCGGGAGTGCTCAGGATTTTCGATTGACGATTGAAGATTGTCGAATGACAAAAACCCTAAATCAGTTCCAAAGTTCACCAACACTCGATTACGCCAGCGTCCTTCACTGGTCAGACGAGAATAAATGTCTAACCCCGAACCCGAGAGCCTGTTTCAAACAATGGGACTGGTAAGTCCCTCTTTACTCTTGACATTTGAAACTGCTTTATGTTAAAGAAAATTGGATTTTATTAATGTATTTTTGCTTGCTTTACTTTTCTGTATCTACCTCATGTGAGAAAGGAGGTGACAAGGGCCCTAATTGTTTTGTGCTTATGTGAGAGTCCGTCCCCCGGCAACGAATCTTCATAACCCTTTCTACCCTGTCTGTGGTGGTCCCCTAAGACTGCCAAGGTAGGGCGTTTCTGGTACACAAGCGTTAACTGGAAACCGTTCTTAGGAGGGAACTTATGAATTCATTGTGGGTCTTGTTATGGTGGGTGGTGATTGTTATTCTGGGCTACTGGGTTTACGCCAGGCATGTTGCCAAGAACGTTTTTGGGGTCGATCCTGGGAGGGCAACGCCTGCGAAGATGTACATGGACGGTGTAGACTTCATGCCCGCCAACAAAAACGTGCTGTTTGGGTTTCAGCTTAACTCCATTGCAGGGGCTTCACCCATCGTAGGTCCGATCATTGCCCTCCAATGGGGCTGGGCGCCGGCACTGCTCTGGTTGGGACTGGGAGTTTTCTTCATCGGTTGGCTCCACGATTTCTCCAGTGCCATGGTCTCCATCAGGAGTGACGGCGATACCTTCGGTGCTATAAGCTACAAGCTCATATCGCCCCGAGCCAGAAAAATACTTCTCACCTTTGTTTACTTCTATCTGCTCTTGATTGCAACCGCCTTTGGCAACGTGATTTGCAGAGGCGTCAGCGGAAGTGCTGTCCTTCCCTTCCCGATGCTCGTGATTATTGGTGTGGCGTTCCTGGTCGGCCACATGATCTACAAGGCGAGGGTCAACATCATCGCTACAACCATCGTTGCCATTGTGCTGATCTTCGTGTCCATCTGGCTGGGTACGGTTTGGAAAATCCAGCTGAGCTACACGACCGTTCTCATTTGCGTCCTGATTTTCGGTTATTTCAGCTCTATCCTGCCGGTGTGGCGCTTTATCCAGCCCTACAACTATGCCTCCGTGTATGTGGTTTACTTCGGAATCGTCGCTGGAATTTTGGGCATCCTCATCGGCCACAAACCGATTACCCTGCCGGCTTTCACGAGCTGGAGCATTGGCATGGGCCCGCTCTGGCCGATTATGTTTCTGACCATTGCCTGCGGAGCCATCTCAGGCTGGCACAGTCTGGTCTCCAGCACAGCGACCTCGAGGCAGCTTGAGAATGAACTGGATACTCGGCCGGTAACCGGAGGGGCCATGTTCGCGGAGTTCACCATCGGCATTATCGCGGTGATCGTTTGCGCCACGGCCTTTGCGGACAAAGCGGAATACATGAAAAATGTGGGTAACCAAGTTGGGATCTTTACGAGCGGACTTGGAGGGGCCATCACTGCCCTCGGACTGCCATTGTCTTATGCCGGCGCCCTGGCCGGCACCATGATCATCATCCTGGCCCTGACCATTATCAACCTGGTCTTCCGGTTTATGAAAGTGGCCTCGGCTGAGCTTCTGGGTGATGCGGTAGGGATTGCCAAGAACCCCCATGTGGCTACTGTCGTGGCTCTGATCATCACCTTCATTTTGATCAAAACGGGGACCTGGCAGTACGTATGGGTCCTGTTCGGCGGTGCCAACCAGTTGATGGCGGGCCTTGCCCTGTTGCTTACAACCCTGTTCCTCGTGCAAAAGGCCAAGAACTACAAAATCGCAATATACCCCATGTTTTTCATGTACGTTACCACGGTCTGCGGCTTGTTCTATACCGCCTTCTTCCAAGCTATCCCGGCTGCCTTTGCCGGCAAAAAGGTATTTGGAAATCTTTTTGCTGCGGGATGCGGAATCCTGCTCATCATCTGTGCCTTGCTCCTGGCTTATGACGGGTGGAAGGCCTTTAAGAAATACAAAGCAGGTGTAGCGGAAGCACCGCCGGAGACGGAACAGGCACCAGCGTAGTTCAAATTGACCGTCAAGCGCTTTGTCATCCGTTCTCCCCATCAAATACGGGGAACGGGTGACTTGCGATCTTGCTCGATTCAGAATTATTGGTGCGGACGGGGCTTACCTTCACAAACAGAACAATAGGGGGTATAGGATCCGGCAAAAAAGCGATAATCCCGGAGAATATACCCCTTTTATCTCATTGGAGATATCCTCTTGTTCTCTTCCTGGTTAAGGGCCATCAAGGATTACCTGAAGGGATTCTTCCTCTATGGCTTGTTGAGCCACTTGTACGCAGAAAAACGTTGCGTGGAAAACCTCTTTATGTTAGGCGTATTTGGGTCGGCGGTCGGTTTTCCGCTCCTTTTTAACTATTATTACTTCAGACTAATGCCTCACTACGTGAGGCACCTCGGCCCCTGGAAAAAACGACTTCTCAAGGAGCGGGACTTCTTTGACCAGGTGAGCGACTAAATCTTACAGAGTGTTGAGGGTGTAACCATGGCAGAAAAAGAACCACAGAAAAAAAAGAAAAAAGCTGGAGGTATCGTCGGGTTCTTCAGAGATTTCACGTATGGAATGGCAACTCATGGCATGGCAAGGCATGCCCTTAAAACCCGCTCCAGCATGGAGCACCTCTTTATCCTCATTACCATGGGGGACATGCTTGGCATCCCCATATTGCCCCCTTACTATTCCCTCCGCCTTCTTCCCCATGTCGTGCCCCAGATCACGACCTGGAAACGACGGATGCTCAGGGAAAAAGACTTTGTGGACAGCATGTACTAAATCGGGAAGCCGGACTTTTTGACACCCGCCTGAATCACGATTCGGTGAGCCCATTTTCTACAGCTTTATTCTGGTAAAAAGGAGGATCCAATGTCTCTAGCGGAGATTTTTGATAAATACCCTGACAGACGATACATCATGTACGGGGGAAAGGGGGGACTCGGCAAAACCACTTTTTCCGCGGCAACAGCCTATTATCTTGCCAAAAAGGGGAAAATAGAGATCATGCCCAATCTCTATGCTTGTGAAGTGGATGCGGACAGAAGGATCGAGGATTATCAACAGGAAATCAGACAAAAGATCATCGACATGTACGGCATGAAAAAAATCCCTGAAGAGATAGAGAGTTACATCAAAGCCTCTTCTGCGGAACCGGCCATGGAGGAAAGCGCCATCTTTGATGCGGTGGTGGACATCGTGGTCAAAGGGGATTTTGATTACTACATTTACGATCTCGTTCCACTCGGACACGCACTCTATTACCTCAGCATGGCCTCTATCTATGATGCGTGGCTGGAGAAAATAACCACGTTAAGAGAACAGATGCGGGAGTATGACCAGGCGATCGCAACCATGCAGCGGGAAGAGGAGACCCAAGAAGACGAGATCTACAAGGAATTGATGTACATCAAGGATCGTATCGGTACGTCCTCCAAGATTATGACGGACACGAAAAAGACCGCCTTCTTCTTTGTGGTCAACCCGGAGGAGATGACCATTGTGGACACGGAAAAGGCTGCGAGTCTCTTTGCCAGGTATGACGTGCCTCTGGCGGGATACGTGGTCAACCGTGTCATCAACAGGGATTTGCTGAATGAAAACATCCCGGCTTACCTGAGAAATCGAATTGATATGCAGGCCAAGGCTCTCGACATGATCGACAGGAAATTGGGCACCTCGGTCCTCTCCATGGTTCCGGAGTTTGATTCTGAAATCAAAGGCCTGGATACCATCAGAAAACTAGCAGAAGTGATGTTCGAGGAGAAATTGTCATGAAAAACACAATGGCGGACTTTTTCAAGGAACACCCTCAGATGCGCTATATTTACTTTGGTGGCAAGGGCGGTGTCGGGAAAACCGTCGTGGCCGCCGCAACAGCACTCTGGATGGCCGAACAGGGCAAAAAGACGCTTTTGGCCTCCACAAATCCTGTACACAGTCTTTCCAACCTATTTGACTATGACGTGTTCGGAAAGTCTGTACAGATGCCGGGAACCCAAAACTTCTTTGTTCAAGAGATTGACACCAAGGAGACGATTGAAAAATCCAAGAAAGAGATCCGCGAAAAAATAGGCTGGTTCCTCAAGTTTGCCGACATTCCCACCAAGGCTGAGGACTTCATCGAATCAGCGACCATGAACCCGGCTTTTGAAGAATCGGCCATGTTCGAGAACATGATTAACATCATCTTTGAAGATGCCTACGAATTTTATGTCTTTGATACGGCACCCACTGCGAATGCCCGGAGACTTCTGGGCATGTCCAAAGTCTATACCCTCTGGGTGGACAAGATGATGAAGAGCCGCGAGGAAGCCAGAACCATGCGCTTGAGCCTCTCCTTTCGCAAAAAGAAAGCCGAGGAAGAGGAGGACCCTCTCCTGGAATACCTGGTGACCTTTCGGGATCGGATCGAGGGCATGCGGGTCATCCTGACGGACGAGGAAAAAAGCGCTTTCTTTTTCGTCACCCTTCTGGAATCCCTCCCCATAGCGGTGATTCGCCGATTTATAGGCTGGTTCGAGGAGTTCGGCATTCCCATAGGTGGGGTGGTCGTCAACCAAGCGATCGACAAATCCGAAGTTTCCGACGATACCGCTGAGTTCATACGAAACCGGGTGAAGATGCAGGACCGTTACAGAGAAGAAGTCAACCAGTCCTTTGAAAACCTGCGTGGCGAGATTCCGCTTTTTGAAAAAGAGGTGAGAGGTTTGGAAATGGTGGCAAAACTCAAGGAAGCCCTTTTCCCGGGATAAGATCGCTGCGCGATCTTATATAACGCGGCTGCGCCGCTTAACAAACAAACCTGTTCATTGCCGCCCAAAATAGATGCAAAGCCTTGAGTGAGCCCCCCTTTCGTAAAGGGGGGTTGGGGGGATTTCATGTAGGCCTTTCAAAATCCCCCTCTGTCCCCCTTTACAAAAGGGGGAAGTTAATGTGCCGCTGTTTTGAGAAGGATTTTCCCTGAGGTGGTATCCAAACGGAAATCGATTTTGGACAAGAGCGAAACCCGTTAAGCAATCAAGGAACCGACAGCGGGTGACCCTTAATCCTTTCGTCAATAAGCTTTTCCAATTCTGCGCATTCCCATCCTATGTAGGTCTTGTTCTTGTCCACAATAAAGGCCGGAAACTTGAAGACCCTGTGCCTGAGTTGCTTCCAGAGGCCAAAGGGAGACTGGGCATCAATGATCCGGATCATAATGCGGTGACGGTACAGCCGCGAGAGATCCCCAATCCATTTTGACAAAGACGCCACCGCAAATTTCCAATCGTCAGGATACTCGTTAGCGCAAGCGTTTCGATCTTGGCTTCTCAGGCCAATGGAATGCATGATGGCCCCACACCCTCGGCAGCTCATTTCAACACTGGAAAGCATGGGCGCCACCACTTCAACGAGAACGGGTTTCACTTCAAAGACTCCCCCCTAAGATTCAGATCAAAGCCCTGATCAATGCTATTATGTTAAGCCTTTTTAGGCCTTTTGCAAGAGGATCCGGATTCCGGATCTCGCCCCAAATGACGATTCAGGCAACACGGCGGCTCCTCGCTATGACAGTATCTGCGCGCGCTTTTATCCAACTTAATGCCGTGTTCCAATAGCTTCTTCAGTAGGGGAGGGGTTTATCTCCTCCCTCGGGCGGGCGCCTAAAGCCCGCCCCTATAGATACGCTTGGCCCGATCCCTCTCCATTCAGCGCCTTCAAAGCAAGGTACAGTGCCTGAGTCCCCAACCGGGCGTGGCCTTGCGCCTTTACAGCCACGTACAATTGATGGACCAATCCCAATCCCGGCAAAGAAAGGCCCACCGCCTCAGCCTCTGCCAGAGCAATGCCCATGTCCTTGATGAAGTGTTCCACAAAGAATCCCGGGTCATAGTTTCCTTCCACAATTCGGGGACCCAGTTTATTGATCAGCCACGAACTGGCTGCACCCTTCCCGATGATATCGATCACAGCAGCTTGGTCCAGCCCCAGCTTTGCTGCATACATGAGTGATTCGCACGCGCCGATCATATTTCCGGCCACGAGGATCTGATTACACATTTTGGTGTGCTGCCCCGCACCATGGCCTCCCATGTAAGAGATGGTTTTGCCCATGCATTGAAAGAGAGGGAACACCTTGTCAAATGTCTCCTTCCTTCCGCCGACCATGATGGCCAGTGTTGCGTCTCTTGCCCCCACATCCCCCCCTGACACAGGGGCATCCAGACTCTCAACGCCTTTTCGAGCAGCTCTTGCCGCAATTTCCTGAGCCAGACTGGGACGGCTGGTGGTCATGTCCACAACGATCTTGCAGGAACCCTCTGCGCCAAGAATGCCCGTCTCTCCCAGGTAGACCTCTTCGACATCAGCGGGAAGGCCCACAATGGTGAATACGATCTCGGAATTCATCGCCACTTTTGCGGGAGTATCACACCACGACGCGCCACCGTCAAGGAGACCCTGGGACTTGCTTTTCGTTCGGTTAAACACATAAAGCTCGTGGCCTGCCTTCTGAAGATGACCGGCCATGGAACCACCCATCACACCCGTACCAATCCAACCAATTTTCATGATCCTTCCCCTCCTAACCAAGAAAAAATCCGGGCCCTGAGGAACAGGTTCTCAAAGCTCCAATAAATCCTCCCAACAGGCTGTCCGAGAAGTAAATAATCCCCGCCCATAGGGCGGGGCTTTGGCTATGCCCCCACAGGAGGCTATCGGGACCATGTTGCGAAGTTGAACGACATGCTTTGCCA
>SMTZ1_10001028_pt1 | contig 28124 bp, 18 predicted proteins | sample DeeMarSWOR136_30_FD_25667 | JGI IMG/M metagenome (IMG submission 25667)
CTCGTCGCCGGGGTATAGCGAGGCGAGGCCGCCCTTTTCGGGTCCCGGCGGAGCCATCCCCAAGCTGCGCTTGAGGCTGCCACCCTGATGCTGGTTGTCTCCTGCAGAAGCTGCTGCGACAAAAACGATTGCAAGAATTAATTGTTCGGCGAAACGTTTCGCGTCCATCAGTTTACTCCTCCGTACTTAAGATTGTATGAGAAAGTTTTAGACAATCGAGCGGAGCCATCCCCAAGCTGCGCTTGAGGCTGCCACCTCGTCGGTCTACTCCTCCGTATTTAACCATTTTAACACTTCAGGGTCGGCGGCATTTACCGCATTAGGGTCGCTGACCTTTATTGCGTTTGGGTCCTCGGTTTTTTCTGCTTCTTTTGGTTTTTCCTTCCCTTCAATGACCGGACTTTCAGCATCCTCAATTAAATCTGAAAGTTTCTTGGTCATATTTTTTGCCTTCCAATCAGGAATTTCGTAAATCCATTCCTGATGTTTGGCTGAGAATTTAGCCGCCCCTTCCCAAGCGAGCAGTTTAGCTTCTTTCTCCTTCAGCTCCTCTTCCGAGCCGGTCGTCGTTTCCAAGTCTGGTCTCTCGCCGGTAAAATCCGCTTTGCAATTGACATACGTTTTTTTCCCCTTTTGAGCGAGCATCAGGGTATAAACAGTCGAATCCTTGAGTCTGCAAACATATTGCCTATCGAAGGTAAATTCACCAGATTTCTTTTTAACATCTTCCAATCCGAGATTCGTTAAAGAGGTGAAAACCGTCTCTCCGTCAGTGCTCTTTAACTTCTTTCCGGCAGGCATATTCTCCAGCACTATGGCTTTGCCATCTTCGGCTGCCTTTAGCGTATATTCTTCATCCGGAGAACGGACCGTTACCGACTCAATATTTTCTCGCTTGACGGAAATAAGCACTCGCTCAATGTAATCGATGGCCCGGCTTCTAAACCAGGGTACCGTCGGCACGACGTAAACCTTATCGCCCGGAAGCAATCTTACGTAAGTAGGCTGGCCCGTCTCGACCGAGCCCGCCGAGGCCTGCTCTTTAGCTTTTCCTACAACGACACCTGTAAGGAGCGATGAATCCGGCCTTAAAAATTTAATAACCGTGCGGGCGTCTTCCTCCGTTACTTCAAGGTCTTTGTGGTTCGCTGCGTCATCGGTAATAAATTGGCCTGCTCGAATATCCAGACAGGAGGTAATCAAATTATTTATTTCGCTGGTTTTGGCGGGGTAATTGTCCGAATTTACAACAACAAAGCTCCTGCCCTGGCTTTTCAGGTTCACCGCATTTTCGCCCACTCCCAAAACGATACTTCCTATTTGAGCGGTATCAAGTCCCTGTATAAGATAAGCCGGTGCATCGGTCTGCTTCCTGGGCCTGCTGGAAATACGTGACTGAACCACCGCCCAAATCAGCATAAGAACCGCAACAATTCCTAATATTATAAATTTTCTGTCGCTCATTCTCAAACCTCGAAACACAAATCAGGCGTCACTTGCGTGACTAATATAATGCCTCTTTTTTACACTGCGATGTATACCCAAAACTATAGCAATTATCAGTATCACCGCCGGCGCCATAAGCATATTAAAGTTCCGCAGCATATTACCCAAATGCTCAATCCTCTCTCGTCTGACCATCTTAACCTGGCGCAAATCTCGCTGCGCCTGATGTATCTTCAATTCAAGGTCGCGTTTTTTCTGCATTATCGAACTGCCGACGACCTCTTGTTCACCTTCTTTTGCCGAAGCCACAATAGAGCGTAACTCGCTCTGGAAGCCTGCAATTTGGGCGTTAATGTTCTCCACTTCCGCGCGTTCTTCATCTCTTGCCTTTTCTTCTATTTTATCAACAACAGTGAACGGCCTCTCGAAGTGTCCTCTGGACCTGATTGAAATCAAATCGCCTGACCCACTCAACTTATCAATTGCGTTCAGCATTAAAGCACTATTATCACCAACAATAATCTTGCCGATGCCGAAGAAAGAATCTACATAGGCCAGCAAATCGCTTATAAAATCAACATCCGCAAACACCACAACAGCACAGTCTCCTGCTGCTTGCTTTAGCCCTTTAATCCTTTTTTTGATTTTTTGGGGGATCTCATTCGGGTCTTTTGGTTTGTCTGAAGAGCCCTGCTCGGACTCAACCTCAATCTCGATACCATCGGGAAAACTACTTTTAAAACGACCCGTAATCAGATAACCTATTGGTACAGGCTCAGTGCCGGGGGCAAAATTTTCCATAAGCCTTTGTGGATTCAGCATCATTAGTTCATAGGGACTTGTAACCTTCCAGCTATTGCCTTGATTAGTCGTCATAAGAAGGGGCGTTCGCTCAATTTCGGTACCGCTTTGCGCCTGGTTTGAATCCGCAATCTCCCTCAGCACACCGGAGAACAAAACTTCGACCTGGTTAAGCTCGGATGTAATAACATTTTGGGTATTGAAACATTTTCCTGCCGGTGTCAAACTAAGGTAGCCAATTATCCTATCCATTCTGGGATTTCGCGTTATACGCCTGGGGTCTGCCATAATACTTCTGTCCCCGGCAAAGGTATTTTGCGGCATCTCAAGTCCCCAGGTTCTCAGAAGGACGTTGGGGTCAGAACTGGCCGAAGGCGGTCTCATTGGCATCGCCGTCTGGTCGGGCCTATCCATAATGCAATGAGGGTCAACGCACACAATCGTTCTGCCGCCTTTGAGCACAAACTGGTCTATTGCAAACAAAGTTTCCTCCGGCAGGTTTTTAGGGTGAATAACCAGCAGAATATCGACATCATTAATATCATTAACATCAGTTGGGACTGTCTTGACTTCATACTGCCTGCGCAACTGCTGAACAAAAGTCCAGGGCGGCTTGGGCTGCTGCCCCTGCCTTCGCATCATCTCGGCCATATATGGGCTGACGTCATCACCCATTACCGGCAGCGAACTCATTATACCAATTCTCTGTTTCTGACGGGTAATTGCGGTGTCTATGAGATAGCTTATGTCATACTCAACAAAATTCTGTCTGTCCGGCGAAAAGAATTTTATAACCTTTTCAACTCCGAACTGCGTCTGCACGACCAGGCCGAAGAAAAAACTTTCCTCTTCGGTTACGGAAAATCTCGTCAAACCATACTGCAAAGCCTGGACCTCGTCCTCTGTGAAGGGCCTGGGGTCAATTACCTCCAACTCAATCATCCCCTCGGCTGCTACGACATATTCTTCCAGCAGCGCTCTGACGAACTCGTAATAATTGTTGAAGTACCTAATCTGGTCCGGCCCTTTCAATGCGGCGGTCTTTGCGTAGTAAAGCTTAGCTTTAATCGGCTGATGAAGTTTAGCCAGAATTTTCCTGGTACCGTCCGAGAGCGTATAAAGCTTCTGGTCGGTAACATCAAGCTTCAAGGATTTACCGACGTTCTGGCAAATGCTTATGGCACAAAAAGCAATCAGCAGGACAAAGAACGCCCCAATAATTGCCAGTATTGTTCTGTTGGCCTTTTTAGAGATTTTCCGTTTTTTTGCTTTTACCATATATCAATTTCCTTAAACGCCCATTAGTACGATTTCCAACGGGCTTCATTTCGTCCAATACGTCCAGCCCGTCCAGTAGCCGGACTTTCAGGGGTCGGCCATTCATTAACCGGCCTTTGTTTCATTTAAGACAATACTGCCGGCAGCGACCCAACCAACGATTAACAACACGAAGTAAGAAAGGTCTTCAAATTCCAGCACACCCTTCTGGATAGACTCAAAGTGTATCTGAAGACTCATATTCTCTATTGCCGAGACCAAACCTGCAGGTAAGAAGGTCGAAAGGTAATTTAGCGTTGTCGGCATACCTGCAAAAACAAGCACGGCACAGGCAACGACGGAAAGGACAAAACTTATAACCTGGCTCTTGCTGACGGCCGAAAAAAAACAGCCGATAGCCAGAAAACCTCCGGCCATCAACAAGCTTCCGAGGTAGCCGGTAATTATCAAGCCGAGATCGGGGTCTCCGAGGTAACAAACGGTAATGGCCATAGGGAAAGTCAAGGCCAGAGCAATTGTAAGGAATAGCCAGGCAGCCAAGAACTTTCCCAAGACGGCCTGGGTTACTGTAATAGGCAAAGTAAGCAGCAGCTCAATGGAGCCGACCTTGCGCTCTTCAGCCCACAGGCGCATCGCCGTTGCAGGGACCATAAAAACAAACAGCAGAGGCAAATTCAAAAAAAACACTCGCATATCCGCCTGGCGCATTTCATAAAAGCCCTGCTTGAATGTCAGATACCCGGAAAAGAAAAGAAAAATAACAAGAAATACGTACGCCAAAGGGGTGGTAAAATAACTTTTCAACTCCCTTTTGAACACTGCCCAAAAGCTATGCATTTTTTACTCCTACGTTTGGTAATTGGTGATTGGTAATTCAACCACTCATAACTCAATTTCTCACCATTATGAATTGTCGTGCATTTTTGTACGCCTCTGATGCTCAATACTCGATGCCTTATGAAAAACTGAAGTCTAAGCGACTTTGGCCCTTGTAATCTTTCGGAAGACTTCGTCCAGGGAGCAGTGGTGCTTTTCCTTTAACTTCTCAGGTGTTGAGTCTACCAGTATCCGGCCTCTGGAAATGATTATCGTCCTCGAGCACACAGCTTCTACTTCTTCGAGGATGTGAGTCGAGACAATAATACACTTGTCCTTTGCCATTTTATTTATGAGCTTTCTGACCTCATGTTTTTGATTAGGGTCCAGGCCGTCAGTAGGTTCATCAAGAATAAGGACATCGGGGTCGTGAATTAATGCTTGAGCGAGGCCGAGACGGCGTTGATATCCCTTTGACAACGTTTCAATCGTCTGATGGTACACAGATTCAATCGCACACATCGGAACTATACGGTCGAGCGACTGCTTACGCTTGCTGCCTGTGATCTGCCTGACATCGCATACAAAGTTTAAAAACGCCCCTACGGTCATCTCGTTATATGCGGGCGCATTCTCTGCCAGATATCCGAGCGACCGCCTCACCTGAACGGGATTTTTCAGAATGTCGAACCCACAGACGCTGGCCGTGCCGCTGTCGGGGCTGAGAAAACAAGCCAGTATCCTCATTACCGTGGTCTTGCCTGCCCCGTTAGGGCCGAGAAAACCAAGTACGTCTCCCTTTTCAACGTTGAACGATACACCGTCAACGGCAACAATCGGCCCAAAACTTCGGCGAAGTTCCTTAACCTCAATCATATTTACATCCTCTTACAAAACTGCACTGTCATCAATCGTAGTTAATTTATGAACTACTCATCACTCAGAATTTGATGTAATTATACTATCCTATCTCCAATGGTCAACCCCGTTAGAAAAAAGGTCTCCAAATTTTGACCACCGAGATGGCAGAGAATCCTTTCTAAGGGGGTCAATATTCTAATATATTTAAAGGAGGGGGTAATGTCAAGCTTATCGGACATATACTATTGGGTTGGCCGGCTGTCTTCGGCCCTGATATCATAGACCATCAAAACATCGGCGTGACGAATATAGAGCTTGCCGTCAACGATAACAGGGTGTGGCCAACCTTCGCCGCTCATACCAGGGCGTTTTGGGAGTGTAAAAGTACTTTTCAGATTGTATCTTTGGGGATTGGCCTCGATAAGCGCCACGACGTTGTTCTGGTAGCGGAAGTACAAATGGCCATCGGCGTACAGGACTGCTGCCGAGCCGCCGCCTAATTGGTCTTGCTGCCACATCACTCTGCCTGTCTTCATTTCGATACAGGTCGGCTTGCCCTTGTTGTGGTCATGGCCGCCGTAGATATAGTCGCCGATTCGGACGAAGCCGCCGTGATGGTTCTGAAAAGTACGGGCATCGAGGAAGTAAACCTCTTCTGCGTTGACACTACTTCCGGCAGCAGTCAGCTTCAGCAGTGCGGCGCCGGTATTGTAAGCGGTGGAACAAAATACAAATTCTCCACGAACGAGTGGGGTAGGAATATTGGCGGTACTATTTGCTATTTTGTTGTATCCCCAGAGAAACGTTCCATCCTTTGCGGCAACACCTATCAGACCCTTGTTTGTCAACTGTACGTACTGGCGGATACCGCCGGCCTCGGCGACGACAATGGACGAATAGCCGGCCTCGTCCCGTCCTTTTCGACCGATGTCCGGCATCGAACATTTCCAAATAAGTTCTCCGGTCTTTTTATTAAGTGCGACCATAACGGCATTTCGGCCTCCGGGTGTGCATAATAGTTTATCGCCATCGATGAGCGGTGATTCACTGTACTTCCAGTCAGGATTTTTCCCGCCTAAGTCGCTCTGTAGGTTCTTTTGCCAATGTACTTTGCCGGTATCCGCGTCGACGCACACTACATCACCATTCGTACCTATTGCGTAGATGAGGCCGTCATCGACGGTCGGTGCACATCTGGGGCCATCACTATGTGTCGGCCCTACTTTGGCCGTCCATAGCCGCTTGCGCGTGGACAGGTCGTAGGCAAGAACACATTGCACTTTTTCGGATTCGAGTCTGATATCGCCCATTGTATAGAACCTGCCGTCAACGATTGTGAGACTGGAATAGCCCTTCCCAAGACCCGTAACTTCCCACAAAAGTTTCGGTCCCCCTTCTGGCCAACTTCTGAGCAGACCTGTCTCAGAGCATATCCCATCACGATTAGGCCCGCGCCATTGGGGCCAATCAGCCGCCTTAGCAGCACTACAATAGCTCATGCAAATTAAACATAATCCAATCCCAAAGATTGTTACGAGTAGATAGTCTTTAATTGTCCTTAACAAGCTCATAAAAATCCTCTAAGTGAAATTATAAATTTATTGGCAGATAGATATTCCATATATATATATTGAGCACTGTAATTTCGATTGGCGTGTATCTAAAATAACCGCGGTCTTACCCTCCGACATCGACACAAACCAGGTCGCCTCCGGCATTGCGGGCATAGATTCTGCCGTTTGCCAGGACCGGCACAGTCCAGCACTTGCCGGTTAGAATCTGCGCTGACGAAAGTTCTTTGAATCCTTCCGGCGAAGCCGGTGCAGTTACGAGTTTGCCCCTGTTACTAAGCATAATCAGCTTGCCGTCGGCGAGCATAAGCGAGCCGGTTCCCATTCCTCTCTGCGACCACTTTACCTCGCCAGTTTTGTAGTTAAGACACGTGAGTTTACCTCCATCGCCCTGTTGCCCGTTAAAACCGTATATGTGTCCTTCCCACAGCACACAGCTACTGACGTGATTGCACATATTCTTATTTCGCCAAATTTCGGTAAGCTTACCTTGACCGATTTTCAAAAGTGCGCAGCCCTTGTTATAGCCGGAAGAAATGAAGATTGTATCACCTGAAATGATGGGATTTGCGGCATTAATGTCGTAGCTCGTTTTCCACGGAAACTGGCATACCTGTTCTCCTGTTGCTGCAACTAATCCAAAAATGTCTCTGGAGCCGAATATCGCAACACATTTTTTGTTGTCCATAGTGAAAGACACGGCAGTAGCGTACCCACACGGGCCGTTTCCATTTGTCCATACAACACTACCATCAGCTTTATTAAGGGCGATACCGGCGGTACCTGCGTTCAGAATAATTAGGTTGTCGATTACAAACGGCGAGCCGGCGAAGTACCAGGTGGGCTGCTCAATACGTAATTCCTTTGTCAAATTCTTATGCCAAACGATTTGGCCTGTCTCTGTCTTGAAACGGATAGCGTCACCATTCTTGCTGAAGGTATAAACAGAGTCACCATTTACGGTTGGTGTTGCGGCGGGACCGCCTTCATGGTCTTTCTTAAATAAAGGACAGGGATAGGATTTCTTCCATACTTCCCTTCCTGTGTCAGCCTCGAAACAATAGAGTATATCATTATCCTTGATGTTGCCCATTGTGTAGGCCCGGCCATTACTTACAGCAATCGAACAAAATCCGGTTCCAATCGACTTTTGCCACAGGATTTTCGGCCCTTTTTCTGGCCAGGTTGCGCTCCAGCCGGTTTCATTCGATATGCCGTTGTGATTTGGTCCCCGGAAGTTGGGCCAATCCGCCCCCTCAGCGGCACCATAATAGCTCATTGCCACACTGAGTCCGAGCCCAAAGGCAGCGATCAAGAAATAGTATCTAATTGTTCTGCAGTTTTCCATAAAATTTCCTCCAAAAATAACAGTAAATTTTTTTTGTTATGTACCTATACAACATTTTACTTTGAATGTCAATAGTTTTGTGCATTTTCCGAGAAAACGGCCTTTATCCGCCACATACGGCGGACTTGGTTTAGCTCTTTGATAAACTCGTGTGACAGCAGCGATAGTCTCTGGGACGGCCGATTCCGGCATCCCTCGCATGCTGACAAGTGTGTTTGCCTTCGTCAGGAAGTTTTGAAGAGAACATTTTTTGAGACTTTTGGCCATAGCCGAAAAAATCGAAAAATCGTACGCCAGTTTTATAAGCTATTAAAACCAGCTGCCTGACAATCTATTTTTTGGAAAGTGCGGTTTATTATAGAAGTCAAAAGAATGGTAACCTTCGTACGTGCTCTCTGATTCTCAAATGCCGGCAAGACCGAACCAAATATGCGTTGATAGACAAATTTTTTTCAATTCCTCACGATGGATTTCCCGAAATTAGAAAAGGTCGCAAGATAGTGTACACTTGCGACCTTTTCTCTTGGAAGGATCAAGTTTTCAGTGCGATTAGGGACTATCAGTAAGCCATTGTGATGCGAATATGGCAAAGTCCGAGAAATCAACCCGAAGGTTGTTATCCAAGTCGGCGTACTCCAGCCGTCTTGTTTCCGGGATGAAGAAATAGTCTTCGGTTTCGCCGATCCAATAGCCACATTTGGGTCCGCTGCCGCCGTAGCCGGACACATCGGCACCTCTGCGTGCGGCCCAGGGCCGTTCTGAAAGCGTAATCCTCATCCAGATCGGAATCGGCTCCCGCATGGGATGCCAAGGCAGGAAGCCGGGCGTGCTGATGCGGTGGATACCTTTGGCCAGATTGCTCAACAACTGGTTTCGAACGGCCCATTCTCGGGCCAGGCCTCGCCCGCTTGTCAGTGCGTTGGGGTCGTCACAGTGACAATCAGAGGTATCGTCCCAGTCGCCGTCGCGATTCCAGTCCAGCCAGACATTGACGTAGAGTTCCTCCGTCGGATTAATGACCTTGACGAGGTAGTCGAACTTGGTCCTGCGGCAATGCGGCAGAGTCAGCGGTACATTCACGCCATCGTCTGCCTTATCCAGGTCCGGTGCATCTCTTGGTGGAATGATATTGTTGGTCGGATCCTGGTCATAGCCGAAGTCGGCCTCGGTTTCCAGTGTTACTCTGGTGCCAAGGTGCGCCACTATGTGAGGATTCCAATGAATGGGCCCGAACGGCGGTGAACCAGTCCTGTAGACGGTGGGATAGTTAGCTTTAACTATAACTGGCAGGAAACCGCTGGAGGTGTATGCGGTCATATCTACATTGTAGTTATTGGTGCTGTCAGGAGCGTCACCAAGGTCAGCTATCCTGTCAGGTTCTTCGAGCTTAACGATGTAATCTTCAACCTCACCGTTTCTGGCAGGCCCCAAATATCTCAAACCTCCACAAATACTGAAGCGGAAACGGGCATAAGTTCTGATATCTGCACCGACCGCATAGGGATAAGGAGGAACCTCAAATTTCAGATAGTTTTCGCCCAGTGCAAGTGGCTCGCTTGCGAATATCTGCTCGCCGTGATCATCCCAGTCACCGTCGGCATTGAAGTCGATCCAGGCATCAAGATGACCATCGACCGAAGCCATCACCTTAACTTTGGCCGGCAAGCCGGGGATGATGGGGCCGATGAATTCGACGCCATCCTCATCATCGAAACCGTTGATGTCATCACCATCAGCTAAAATCGTAGGCTGACCATCCGGCTCAGCGTCTATGTGGACCATATCGGTATAGGGATTACCCAGGTAGATGTGCGGATTAACGATGTGGCGTGCACCGTTTCTGGCCAGTGTCGTCGGATATGCGTTGCACCTTACAGCATCGGGAGCATTGCATCTGAGTTCCGGGGCATCACCAAAGTCGAAAACAGGTTGGGGACTTTCAATCTTGACTAAGTAGTCTTCTACCTCGCCATCCTCGGCCAGGCCCGCGTAGCCAATATCCGAGCTGTTATCAGTACTGAAACGGAAGCGAGCATAAGTTTCTGTGTCAACCGCGACCTCCGAAGCTGGCGGCACCTCAAACTTAAGGTAGTTGACTCCGGCTTCGAGATTTTCGCTTACAAATATTTGTTCACCCGAATCGTCCCAATCAACGTCGGCGTTAAAATCGACCCAGGCATTTAGAAATCCCCTTACTGATGCGATGACCTTAATTTCAACTGTTGTGCCTGGAACTATGGGGTCACCAAAGTAGACGCCGTCTTCATCGTCCAAATCGAGAGTATCATCGCCATCAGCGCCCACCGACGGCTGACCATCCTGCTCTCCGTCTATGTATCTGCCAAGGCGAACCCACGGATTAATTTTGTGACGGGCGCCGTTGTTAATAAGCAGAGTCGGATAACCGGAAGGAACAAAATCCCCGTCAGGCGTATCGCCGAAATCAAGTTTTGGTTGTGGGTGTTGATTAATCGTGACTACATAGTCCTCGACCTCGCCGTTATGCGCCAGACCATAATAGTTCAGCCGGCCGGTCGTGCTAAAGCGAAAGCGAGCGTAGCTTTCCTTGGGTGCATAATCTGTGGTGGTCGGGGGCACATGGAATCTGAGGGTGTTGCTTCCCATACCAACCGGTTCGCTGATGAATATTTGCTCTCCCCAGTCGTCCCAATCACCATCAATGTTGAAGTCTATCCATGCATCGATATAGCCATCTGTTGAAGCCAATACTTCAACCGTAGCTGTGGTTCCCGGCGTCAATGAAGCTGGTAATATAACCCCGTCTTCGTCGTCAACGCCATTGATGTCATCGCCGTCTGCCCTCGGAGTCGGCTGTCCATCCGGTTCAGCATCTATGTGAACTACATCAGTATCCGGGTCACCGAGATATATCTCAGGATTGATGATATGACGGGCGCCGTTTCTGGCCAGTGTCGTCGGATAGGAATTGCACCGGGCATCATTACCATCACATCTGGTTTCATCGACATCGCCAAAGTCCATATCCAAAGGCTGAACATTGACTTCGTTAATTACAAAAGCCATATCAGTGCGGACACCGCCGGGAGTGCCCACCGGCGTCCAGCCGGCGCATGAACTCAACGGCCATCTGATCCACATGGCGCCGCTGCCGTAATGGTCGAGAGAGGTCTTCCACCCAACTTGCGGCTGTAGTCTTGGAGACTCGTATAGGGTCGTGTTGGCACGGGCAACAAGCCAGTAGATCGTGCCTTCCTGCTGTCTGAACGGCTCTACGATTTCGGTTATATTTACGAGTGCGTACCAGGTGTGGTTGTTGGGCTGGATCTGTGCCTCTGCGGTATCCGCACAGGGGCAGAGCCACCCTTGCTCAGATGGTTCTTCTATGCGTATAGCAATCTTTCCTTCTTTGAATCTCCACAACTCATTACCAGGTTGAGATTCACCGTTGACCTCTCGGTTGTCATATATGGAAATGGCCCACTCTAATACCTCATCCACCAGGTTATCTTTCCAGGAAATCCAGAAGTGGATGCCCGTAATCGGCCCGGTTTGTGTGCACATAAAGTCGTCGGCGACCGCCATGTTTCTGAGGCAAACATCCCAGCCGTTAGAGTCCGGCCTCTGTGGATAATGCATCTTGTGCCCGTCGCCCTGCGACCAATGGCCCATACATGGCTGCAATGAGCTTATTAAAAACAAAAATCCGAAAAATAATGTTATCCACATGAACTTTCTCATTGTACATCCTCCTAATAAAAGTCCATTTATTCTTCAACGTTGCCGATGAAGGTTTACTTGATTCGGAAATTGGTTGAGCTCTAACCAAAAATTAGACCATCTTGTCAAAAGCTGTTCATTATATCTGGTACCTGAGCAGCAAATCTGTTTCGTAAAAAATTGTTAATCTCCTCATTTTTTCAAAATAATTTGCCCTCATTAACTCAAAAAAACGCACTAATACGAATTTTATTTGAATAAACGCAGAAAATTTGCTAAAATATTTAATTAATGGAAATAATGCATAATCAGGAGCGGCGATGAATCCACATAATTTCCCAGTTTATTCTGAAAAAAACGAAACAAAAATCTGTATGCGGACACCTATATTAAGGTAATACTTCTAAATGGATGAAGTAAACATTCCTATTGAACTCATCAGCCAGGCTCAACTTGGCAAAAAGGATAGTCTTGATCGTCTGGTCGCCATAGTCTGGGCGCCTTTGAAAAGTTATGTTTACCGCAGGACCTTGGACGATAACCTGACGGAAGATATTGTTCAGGAAAGTATACTTGAATTGATTAAGATTATTGACAGATTACAAAAGAAAGATCGATTTTGGCCTTGGTTGTGTAAGATAGCGCTGAACAAGATACGCATCTACAACAGGTCGGAGCGGCGAAGAAAAGCCACCCTGATGTCCAAAGCCAGGCGGGACCAGCGCCCCAAAAGATATCAGGAAGAAAACGTAGCTGAACTGGTGAATGAGGAGCTCAAGCAAAGCGTGCTCAGAGCAATGCGCCAGTTGAAGTTGCGTCATCGCGAAATCCTGACTTTGCGATGCTATGAGAGTAAAAACTATTCGCAGATTGCCGATGAGATGGATTGTACCGAACTGGGTGCTCGTCTGTTGTTCTTTCGGGCAAAGAAATCACTGGCCAAAGAACTTGCGCGTAATGGTCTGGGCAGAGGCTCATTGCTGTTGGCGCTTGTGATTATTGGAAAGATGACGGCTCCAACCAAGGCTGCAGCAGCGAGTGTATCAATTTCCGCCGAAACTATGTATGTCGGTACTATCGCGAGTGTTATAGGAGCAGCCACATCTGCAAAAGGTATTGCAGTATTGACAGCCGCCGCAGCGATTACAGTCTCTTCAGTCGTAGTTGGCCCGAAAATAGTACAAATCCCGAGCATAGAGCGGCCTGACCTCATAGCAAGCCCACATATCTTAAAGCCCCCTGCGAAAACCTATCAGGGCATAGAAGAATGCTGTTATTTCTTCCCTGAAGGTATAAGCGGCCCTGTAATGATACGGCAAATACAACGAGACGAACAGACGGATGAAACGTATTGTAGAAGGCTCCAAAACGATAGTATGAACTACTATACTAATGGCATGACTGTATTCATCAACAATCACCGTATGTGGGCCGAAGATCTCAGCGTGCACAGGCTGCCAACGGATTCTCAACAGCTCAGAAAATTCCTTTCCGATGTGGAAGGTAAATCCACCGAGCCGGAGTATGTCCCCTACACCGATAGGACAAGAAATTTGCTGGTAACTGTAAGACGAGATACCGAGAACAGGAACAATATATTAGAAATAGTACGCCACTATAATGTTATCGAGGAAGAATTCTTCCAGTACGACTGGCCGAAAGGAACAAAGAAGATCGATAATCGCGATGCTATGCATAAACGAGGTTGGACATATTTTAAAATTACTGGACAGATAAACGGAGAAGAGGTTTTAGGCTACGGTAGAATTCCATTCGTTTATGAGACGTACCAATCCCACTATGCATGGATAAGATTGAAAGTCGGCAAGGAACTTGAAATTGTGGATAGCGAAGATGGAGCCAACATCTATGGACCCAATCGAAAGTTGAAAGCAACGTATCCGGCCGGCACATTTATGAAGGGTTTGGCAAGACCTTGGATGGGACTTCACACGATAGATATAATCAGGCGAGATGCCGCAGAGAAATCAGTGTGGTTCGAGAGCCGGTACTCATTAGGCAAAAAAAAGGCAGTAGTTACGCTGAGTCGAAAGCATATCAAGCTCATTTATGCAATTGACATGGAAAACGATATTGTCGAAAAAATAACGTTTGTCAGAAACGATAAAAATGCAGCGGCTGAGAACGTCTTACAAATGAGCTATTTACAGGATATAGACAAGATAGGAGATGAATTCGCCGAGCCAAAGATTAGAAGAAATCTACGTTTGTCAAAAATTACTCCAGGAATACAATGGCTCTTCCATCTTGCTGACGGAACATTGGGCAAATGAGAAAATGATGAATCGGACTTGGATCATTTTAATTTTTCTTTTAAGCATACCCATTTCCGCCTCTGGTCAGCGTATTCTATATGTGGATTCAACCGGCTCCAATATAGACGGAACAAGCTGGGCGAAGGCTTTTAATCATTTACAGGACGCCCTGGCAATTGCTCAGCAAGGCGATGAAATACGGGTAGCAAAGGGAATCTATAAGCCAGACCGAGGCAGTGATCGCACTGCCTCATTTAGACTCGTCAATGGCGTGGTTATCAAGGGAGGTTATGGTGGGTTAGAACAGCAAATAAATCCAGATACACGCAATATTACTCTATATGCGAGCATTCTAAGCGGCAATCTTGGTGACAATGACATCGTTGAAGCTTCAGATAAGACCGACGATAACAGTTACCATGTTGTATTATCGAACAACGTGGATTCGACAACGATACTGGATGGTTTTACTATTGTTGGAGGAGATGCGGTTGCTTCAACTTTAAGTAATTGCGGCGGTGGTATGCATAATGTTGCAAGTAGTCCGACTATCATGCATTGTATATTCATAGATAACTTTGCAGGGGATGCCGGTGGCGGAATGCTCAATGATTCCAACAGTAATCCAATACTTATCAATTGCACATTCAGCAGAAACTGGGCCGCTAATTCAGGCGGCGGTATGCAGAACAGTCCTGACAGCAGTCCAAGAATAATTAACTGTATTTTCTGGGACAATACCACCAATAGTACCGGTAACGATGCATCTTCTCAGATAAGTGGCGGAAAACCCGTCATTACGTATAGTTGTTTACAGGGATGGACAAATGGTCAGAATAATGGCAATATTGGCGATGACCCACTATTCGCAGACCCCCTCCGGAGGGATTTTCACTTACGCTCAGAAAGAGGCAGATTTATGGTGCTTGAAAGTGACTTTGGCCCAGCAATAGAACTTTGTGTATTGGATAAGCAAACAAGTCCGTGTATTAACGCCGGCGATCCAGTAATCAATTTCGGCGCCGAACCAGCTCCAAATGGCCGACGTATCAATATGGGTGCATATGGAGGTATTTCTCAAGCCAGTATGAGCTTATGGAAAATGTCCAGTGATGAGAACCGCGATTTAGTAGTAGACTTAAAAGATTTGACACTGATAATGAGTAATTGGTTAGAAGCATTACCCTGGGCTTCAGCTAAGGAGCACCCATCACTGCCAACATCACGGACAATCTATCATGTAGACATCATTAGCGGCAGTGCTTCTGGTGACGGACTCAGCAGAGAGACAGCTTTTAATACAATCCAGCATGGAATCGATGCTGCACAAGACAAGGATACTGTATTGGTCTGGCCAGGCATGTATGATCTGGACTATCAACTTAACTTCTATGGCAAAGCTATAACGGTAAGAAGCGCTTCCGATGCAGCGGTGTTAAGAGCAGCTCACGGCTATGGCATCGGTGTAGAATTCAGTTCGGGCGAAGACTCCAACAGCATCCTGGCCAACTTTGTCATCACCGATTTTGATATTGGAATTTACGTTATCAATAGCGGCGCAGAGCCGAGTTCGCCGACTATTACTCAGGTCACAGTTGTAGACAATATTTACGGGCTTTACGTAGATCATTCGGACCCACTAAGCACTCCGAATATCAGCAACTGTATCTTCTGGAACAACAGCCAATCCGATATATCCTGCCTGGAAAATCAGTGTCTGGTAAGCTACAGTTGTATTGAAGATGGCTATAACGGGCAAGGCAATATCAGTCGGGACCCATTGTTTGCCAATTCTGCCAATGACGATTATCACCTGCTTTCAAGACAAGGCCGATTCTTACCTAATGATGGTTACCCGGACCACTTGCAAAGGCTTTGGGTTTTGGATAAAAGAGCCAGTCCATGTATTGATGCAGGTGACCCAAGCATAAATCCAAGAGGCGAACTTATCACTGGAGGTGGTAGAGTTAACATGGGTGCTTATGGAAATACACCATACGCGAGCAGGAGTCAATGGCTGCTTGGAGGAGATATAAATAGAGATGGCAAAGTCGACTTGGCCGACTTTGCCACCTTTGCTGCAAATTGGCTTAAAGTCGCGCCATGGCTTGATATGGAAAGGAGCATGTTACTATACGGAGCAATTTAACAAAAAAAGCTTTTACTCTGATTGAGCTGGTGATTGTCATATCAATCATTTCGCTTTTGTTGGCTATTTCCATGCCGGTACTGACCAAAGCCAGACGAAGAGCCCGTTCCCTTATTGGAGTTAGCAGACAGAGGGATACCGCCTTTGCTGTGACCATTTACGCCCTGGATAACGATAACCGATACCCGGACTCTATCGCCCGTCCAAAACTCGGTTCGTCGTCACCGTGGCGGGAACCAACCATAATAACAGCTCCGGGAACTCAGCCGAATCGATCCCTTAGTGCCTATTTGCGTATGTACATAAAAAATGCAAACACTATATTTTGTCCAAATGCCCCTCGTAAATATAAGCAATTACAAGAGATTTGGGATGCCGGTGATGATTGGAAAGACGAATTGGGTGACCAATTCTTTGGAACCTATTGCTTTTATTGGAATTATATTGGCTATCTTGAAGAGAAAAATTATCCCTTCATAGGTCCCAGGAGTTCATCTGACGGGAGGCGATATAGCAAGTTGCTGACAAGCGACTACCTGGGGTTTGGACATTGGAGAAATGTGCTCACATACGGCAGACACGATGCGTATGGCTGCTGCGATAAGTTTAACGGTGCGGCTATAACCAAAGGAACGCCGGTCTCCGCAGATTTCTGGTCCCGTTTGAAGAATGATGAAAATTTCGGTTTGGACAGTATCAAAATCCAGCTTCATGCCAGCTATACAGATGGTCATGTCGAAGGCTATTGGCCATCTGAAGTTATGACGATGAGGGTCTCAAAAACTCTTGACGGTACTGTGCCGTGTCCTACTATCGGCTCACCAGGTAATTTCTATATACCAATCCAGAAGCATTAAGGTTTATCTGCCGTATCCTTCTGAATAAAATAAGCAAAGAAAAGGAACTCGTACCAATAATTCTCTGTCAACTTCCACGAACATAATATTTCGGATAATCAAATAACATTCTTCTAAAATACGGTCATCATGAGAATGGATAACAAGCGCAACCGCAACCGTTAAACAGTCCGGTTAGCGTTGAACGGTTGCGCAGCTCGCCGGGAGGGATGTTGATTGACCCGGAAGAATTTGGTAGAAAATGTACAATTAGTACTTGATTAAGTGATTAATATCGGTTATTAGACCTATTTTATGCTTTACCATAGCGAATATTCGTTTGTATTTCACTTTCTATTGCTTATGAGCCTATTTTTCAGCACTTTTTCTCAATCTTTAGGATTCAGCAGCCAAAGCACACCTAATTTAATGCCATTGGTCAACGTGGTAGATTTAAATGTGGGGGAATCTCAAACCGTGAAACTCCACGATGGCTCCCAGGCAGCTATCAAGCTCGTTGACCTGAGAGAGATGCGTGATGATATTCGTAACGCTGTTCGCCGTGCGGTTGTAAAGGTAGAGGTAAATGGCCAAACAATATCTCTTGTCTCCTCCACCTATCATCTACCTGTCACTTTCGCTGGAGTACAGATAGATTGTCCGGTTACCAAAGGCTATCTCCAAAGCAGCAGTAAAGAGAATGCCTGGGGATTGATTAAAGATGCAAGGTTAAGACTTTGGCCGGCAGGTTCGGCATGGATAAAACCGGGTACGTTTGTTTATCCAGTTAAACAGAAGTGGTTCGCTTCTGACACCCAGATGGCTAATGTGCCGGTTTTTGTAGATGGCGGCGAAGTCCCGAGTAATAAAAACATCTACTATCATTACGGACTGGACTTCGGTGGTGCTGAGGGTTTGGTTGATGTCGTTGCTGCAACTGATGGTTTGGTGGTATCCGCTGGATTGGAAAAACTATCCGGTTACGAAGATGCTCCGGTTCAACCCCGATATGATGTGGTTTATACACAAGATGTTCGCGGATGGTTTTATCGTTACAGTCATCTTTATAAAATTGATGATTCGGTAAAGCCCGGAAGGAAAGTAAAAATTGGCCAGAAGATTGGTATTTTGGGAAAAGAAGGCGGCAGCGGTGGATGGTCACACCTGCACTTTGACATCCAGTGTCGGCAGCCATCGGGTAAATGGGGTATTCAAAATGGTTACGCTTTTATCTGGGAGGCATACCAACGTGAATACAAGCCCAGCATAATTGCTGTGGCTCGGCCTCATCACCTGGCCTGGACCGGTGAAACGGTTGAACTTGACGCCTCTCGTTCCTGGTGCAAATACGGCACAATCAAGAAATTCGAATGGGCTTTCTGTGATGGGACATCAGCAACCGGCCCTAAAGTCCAGCGTACCTATGATAAACCCGGGGAATATAACGAAATCTTAAAAATCATTGATGCCTCCGGTAATATCGATTACGATTTTGCAGTCGTTCAGATAATTGATAGGAATCATCCTGATAAGCTGCCGCCGACTATTCACGCCGTCTATTACCCGACTTTTAATGTTAAGCCCGGCGACGAAGTTACATTCAAGGTGCGTAGTTTTCGTACTACGCACGGCAATGAGGTCTGGGACTTTGGCGATGGCAGCCCGAAAGTAGCAGTGCAGTCGGATGGGAATGTTCAGGTGCACAATCCGCAGGGCTATGCAACAACCAAACATCGTTATAAAGAACCTGGTCATTATATTGCTGCTGTCAAACGCAGCAACGCCCTGGGGCACGAGGCCATCACCCATCTGCACTTGTGCATTGGCATCGATGAATAGTATTTTCGGCAAGCATTTTTATTTTGTAATTTTACACATACTCAAATCATACTAATCAACGCTGTGTTCGGAGTCTAAATTGAAATGCGTATAGATCTGCATCACGCATCGCAAAATGCAGCCGAATTGGCTTGCCAACTAACTTGGACACTGTGCTTTCACCATTCCATCTCACAATGCGATTGATTTCATTCGCAGTATAGATTTGGTCGCAGTCTTTGAGTGTATAGCCAGGTATTGGCTTCTTGTTCTCGTCCAAGATTTCAACCTGTACTTGGCCAACTGCGGATGTGTCCACATTCAGTGCCAGTTCATCACCCTTAAAACTCAAAACAGGTGTCAGGAACTCACCACCGGTATAATCGGCCTTAATCGAGACAAATCCATCTCGCCGAATAACCAAACGGCTAATGCTATGTATCTCGGTCTCCGGTGCTCCTCCGACCCGACGCAGTATGCGTTTGTTTCGTTCTCTGTGCTGGTCATCCCTGTCCCAGCCGTGCAGTGTATTGCTGCCGTAGTAGTACATAAACATCTCGCTTTCAATAGCACCCGGTACAACTCCGTAGGCCATATAGATGCTCCTGGAATCCCACTCCTTCTTCATGCCCAGCTCCACAAAAGCACATCTGTCATATCTTTGCCAGGTGATGCCGTCGCGGCTCGCAGCGAACCGGCTATCTAATGAGCCGGCGTTAACGGGTTGGCCCTTGCGGAAGTCCTTCAGAAAAGTCCCATAGTGGAAATACTCGGACGGAAACATATAGTATGCGTCCTGCGCCCATGGATACTTGAAAGTTCCATTCGTGTAAAAATCGGCCACCTGGATTGTTGCCTTTTTGACCGGGTCATAATATTTAGGGTCTTCAGCATCAAATCCCAATACAACAGAGCAATCCTCAACATCGGCGAACCGGGACAGGCTTGTGGATTCGGCCCGTGCCACACTACGGCCCTGCGAACCGACAGGACGGAGATTTCGCCGAACATAAGCAACATATCTGTTAATACGTTCATCCCAGAATATTACGTTCTGTGAATCGAGGTGATGCCCTTCGCCGTGAAACTTCATAATATCGCGGTGCGTCAGCTTCCAATGTATGCCATCTGGAGAAGAGAATATGTGCAGGTATCTACCAAGCTCCTGAGGATTTGAGACAAGGCGAAACCTCTGGTCAGATGGTGCATGAGGGTCCAGAAAAACCATGCAGCCATGTGTAGCTCCCTTGATACCACCAAAACCATGGCCCAGGACGATGTTGTTCTTGCGGGTGCCGTAGATTTCTACCAGGCCGAGGTCGGGCTTTTGCCAATGTACGCCGTCACTTGACTTTGCGTATGCTATGCTTCTTACCGGCACAGCATTACTGTCTGCTCTACCGTATACAGTGTACCACATGTGATAGGTGTCGCTTTCGTAAAGGACCGAGTGGTACTGGCCCAGCCTTTCCTCCCACGGGTGTTCACACGCAATGACTATCTGTCCGGTCTTACGTGGTTTGTGAACGACCAGTTCCACGCCGCGTGGCTCCTGGACAAAGCGACCATCGATAAAAACTTGCCTTTGGTGACCAACTGCCAGGGGGATGTCCGCTTGCACTATCGTTGGCAAACTCAAAACAGTTATAAATAAGAACTCAAGAACATCTTTTACACTCATAATTTTTTCTCCATCATTTTATGAATAGTAACATCAACATTTTTTTACTTTCTAATGTGTTATTGTTTCCTATTAACGAATCACCCCCCACCAACGTTATTCGAGGCCTTTGCCATGCAGGCCTCAAGATATAAGCGGGAGCGATTGATCTCAGCAGTAACCTGTGTCGCAGTTTGTAAAATTGGGATTCCCCGCGGGACCGGATGCATAAAGACCTCGGTCCAGCCGCGGTAATTAATTTTTTTCAATGCCGATACAATCGGTACAAAATCCAGCCTGCCGCGTCCAGGCAATTGCAGCAATTCCTGTTCCTTGGGAAGTTTCTTATGGCAACCCATTCCATACTGCCACGCATAGAAGTGTGCGAGGCTCTTGTCAAGGTCTGCAATTAACCGCGCAATCAGTGCCGGCTCTTGCGGCAGATGATATGGAGCCAGCGCAATACCTATATGCCTGGAAGTCGTGAGCTCGGCGAACCATCTCATAGAATCGGGCGACTGAATTAAGCTATTGCCGTGGTTTTCTATGCCAATCGTGATACCGTTCTGCTCGGCAGCGACAACCTGTGGTTTCATTTTCTCGAGGAACTTCTTGACCGCGGCTTTCAAGGCATCGCCTTTGAGATTTCCTCGCCCTCCGCTGCCGCAGACAACCATTGAACCGCCGAGCTTTTTGGCTACCTGCATTTCGTCCTTCAGAGCAAATGGCCCAAGGTCATAGCGTGTCAGGATACCGAGTTTGATGCGGTGTTGCTTCAGCATCGCTGCGAACTGCTTATGACCCATTTCTTCGACCTGTTCACGCTGGTTAGCATGATGCTCGGGCCAAACATCAATATACTCAGCACCGGCCCTGCGAACTTCTGGCAGAATTTCCGAAAGATTCATCCTACCGTACATACTTGATGCAACGATGTATCTCAGCTTGTAAGCACGCTTGTTACCTGACATCGGAGCCGTAGTAAAGCTCGCAGTTAGTGGAGCAAAAGCCAGTGCTTTACAGAATTCACGACGGGAGCATTTTCCTTCAGCCATATAAACCTCAGCGCCCCTAATACTCATGAACAACGGCATTTGTGGTCGCCGGAAGGCGTGTGTACCCTATGTTAACTATGTCCCGAATCACCTACCGATACATTATGCCATGATAATAACTAATATCAATCCTAAAATAGATGTCATCTTTGCTGAAGACGACAAACTCTTATTTCAGAAATCCAGCTTTCATTCTTTAGCGTATGGAGACAAGCATAAAGTCGGCAGGATGCGGCAGTAGCACTCTGTTTCTGTTGGCCGATATTTCGTAAAAGTTGCATTTACCGAAATTTTTGGTATGTTTTATATGAGGTATTCGAGTAGACAAACGTTTTTTAGCGAACATTTGCGAATATGTCCCCGGATGGGAAAAAACGCAAAATTGTACAGATATTCCAAAGTGAAAAATACTCTTAGGTGCTCCGAGTGGACTCATTAGCAATCATTTTAGTGGCCATTTTCTCGGTTTTTGGTGCTTTCTGTGCGGCCGAGGAAAACGCAGATACATCTGTTCTTGATATCGGTTCTCGCTTGGAGCTATTTGTCGATGACTGGCTCATTGACAAGATGACAAACACACGTCTTAGGCTGCACAAGCCGATTAAGCAGGAAATCGTTTTTCGTTTTGATGCTCCCTGGGAAGGAGGACTCAGCGCTTATGTTACGGTTATGCAGGACGAAGGGCGTTTTCGGATGTTTTATCGGGGCGGTGGAGAGTTATCGCGCGAACATACCTGTATTGCCGACAGCCAAGACGGAACAAATTGGAACAGACCGTCATTAGAGCTGTTTGAGTTTAAGGGGTCCAAACATAATAATATAATATGGACTGGAGAGAAAAAAGCCTACTGGGAGTCACACAACTTTTCTCCTTTTAGAGACACCAATCCTGACGCTCCGCCCTCGCAACAATACAAAGCGGTTACCCTGGGAAAAAGGATAGTTGACGGCCAGAGACGAAATGTTCTACTTGCTTTTGTATCCCCTGATGCAATTCACTGGAAGAGACTTCAGGATGAACCAATTATTACAGAAGGCTCATTTGATTCGCATAATACTGCTTTTTGGGACGGTTTTCAAAAAAGGTATATTTGCTACTTCCGGCAGAGCCGCAAGGGAAAACGCAGTATTCGCCGCAGTGTTTCCAGAGACTTTATACACTGGAGCCAGCCAGAATGGTTGGACTTTGGAGACAGTCCCCTCGAACACTTTTACACAAATGGAATTATACCTTACTTTCGTGCCCCACACATCTATCTTGGTTTCCCGATGCGTTTTGTACCCGACCGGACACGGATAGGGCAGGAACAACGAAAAATCGATGGCCTGTCGGATGCGATATTTATGTCCAGCCGGGACGGTATTAGTTGGGACCGAACATTTATGGAGGCTTTTATTCGGCCGGGTCTTTCTGAAAAGAACTGGGGCGGTGCACACGGAAATAATACACCCGCGTGGGGGATTATCCAGACTGGTGAGAAGGAAATATCGCTTTATGTGAATGAGAACTATGGTAACTATCCGGCTGAGGCAAACGAAGTGCCACACCTGCGTCGTACAACCGTCAGGATTGACGGATTTGTTTCAGTCAGTGCCCCGTATGTTGGCGGAGAAATGCTCACAAAGCCGTTTTTATTTAAAGGCCGCAATCTGGTAATCAATTACTCGACATCCGCAGTTGGAAGCATCAAAGTGGAGGTTCAGGATGAGTACGGCAGTCCCATTGAGGATTTTACCATTTCCGATGTGAGCGAGATCTATGGTGATGAGATTGGGCGAGTTGTGGCCTGGAAGCACGGAACGGATGTAAGTCACCTGGCCGGTAAACCTGTTCGCCTTCGGTTCGTTATGAAGGACGCCGACTTATATTCTTTACGTTTCAGGCCTTAAGTGCCTTAGCAGCATTCTGCATTCTTCACCGCAATTCCCGCCCGCTCTCTCATCGGCTTTCATAATGTGTCGTTCCTTGTTCAGAAACCCGGCGTCGTGCACAAGCGTTACTCCGGTAGGGAATTTGTCCAAGACCCTCCCGGTAAGCAGTTCCTTTTCGGGCACTCGAATGCGAATGAGTGAGAATTTGTGTTGCCGAGCTTTGTCATAAATTACATTAATATCGTTCATATCAAACTGGCCGAAGTCTATGAATCTTAAAGCATATAAAGATAGGAATTCTTCCACAAGGTTCTCGCACTTACCACAGCATTGTATTCCACCACCACCGAGGGCCTCAAGCACCGCTCCATATCCCAGACCGGCGCTGGAACTGGCAATCAGCTTCCGGTCAGATTAAGGCTGCCTTCGGTGGTTAGTGTCAGCGGGGTAATCGGTATGCGACTGGGATAGGGGATGGCACCGATGACGCCTTCCGGCCAGCGCTCCAGCGTCAATGGATCGTGAGCCGGCAGAAAAATGTCCGCCATCGAGCGAACACGCTGCATTGCCCGGCGGCAGACATTCTCATCAGGACTCCGTGTGGGCCGGTCTGTCTCTATGTTCTCGTACTTGTACACGACATCGCCGGTGATAACGACCGGCCCCATGTAAGTTCGAACAAGCACACCCTGGCTGCCTGGCGTGTGGCAGCCAAGCTGAAAGACCTTTACGCCGGGAACAACCTCCTCATCCTCAACGAGCTGTAGAGCGTCAGGCCTATCATTAAGTGCCTTTCGAACGTCAGGAGCGAGGCGGTCTCTGCCACCATCATCTTGGCCGGAAATATCTTCGTACTCTCGCCGATTAACGACAAAACGAGCGTTGGGGAAGGCATCGAAGTAGTCGTAGTGGTCTGCGTGCAGGTGCGTTACAATCACATGACTCACATCGGCAGGATTTACACCATGCCGCTTCAGCGCTTCTGGCGTACGTTCCTCAGGCAGTTGTCGGATGCCCCCCGGGATGTACCTCTCAGTCGTTTTGCCGAATTGTTCGGGGTACTTAGAGCCCGTGTCAACTACAATGGGCCTGGGTCCGCCCTCTATCACCCAGACATACAAATAGAACGTGCTTGTCTGTTCGCCTGTACTGTCCTGGAAGGTTATGTAGTCGCGAACCTCACATTGTCCGACCTTGACCGCTTTGATAGTGTACTTGACGGCATCTTCCGGAGCAGGTGGCCAGCGGTACAGTGTGCCGGGATCATGGCTTGGCAGCACTATATCCGCCTTCTCCCGGATCCTCTGCATCGCTGTTATACACTCTTTGTAGTCTGTTAACACACCAGGCGGGATGTTTCGCTCGATGTTTGCCAACAGTGACACAGTATCACCGGTAAGCACAACCTTTCCATACGCAGTATTGACTCGGTAGGCCATCGACCCGGGAGTGTGCCCGCCGACCCAGAAAGACTCTAAACCAGGGAGAATCTCCTGGTCTTCGACCAGGACCAGCCGCTGCCGGCAGTTCGGATTGTTGATAAATTCATGCATGATGCGCCCGTGGCCCCAGCTCGGCGCCGCTGACGTTGCCCCCTCCCACTCCTTTTTGCCTACATACACTCTTGCGTTTTTGTAGTTGAGCAGGTCATCCACGTGGTCAAAGTGTAAATGCGTGATAAGCACATGGCCAACGTCTTCCGGTGTCAGGCCGAACTTGCGTAGCTGGGCCCTACTGCTTTCATATTTGCTCTGGGTTATCGGTTCGCGCAGCACGTGGGCTGCCCCGCGATTCATCTCCTCGACGTTGCTGAGGCCGGCGTCAACAAGTATGGGCGTATCGCCGCCCAGGATGAGCCAGATGTAAAGAGCAAAATCGTATGTCTCGGTGCTGTTACCTTTGTGAAAGGTATGGTTGCCGGCAATCTTGCATATTCCATTTCGCAATGGATATATCCTGTATACCATCCCACCACGCTGTATGGACGTTTGAATGCCCTTCTTGGCCGTGGGCTCAGCCGCAGCCGCCACAGAGGCGATAAAGCACACTGCAGTGGCTGCTACGACTAATTGAAACACAAATGGTTTACTACCGGTAGTGCGAAAATAACATATTCGTTTTCTGATTGTCATCTGTCACCTCTTTGTAAGCTTCATAAATTTCGTCACGAAACACCGGCTCTTGATTGCTCCCTGGATAGTTCCCTGATACATTTGTAATTATAAGGGCAGCACACTACCATTTTCAAGTCTTTTGTATCCTGGCGACCAAAATCCACTCGTGGCTACCAGAGGACGTCGATTTGGGGCTGCTGAAGCTTGAGTAATGAGACTTCGAAACCGTCAAACTCGGATAGTTTCTATCGACCAGCGCTGCAGGCTATAGCATCCGCCTACAAGGCGGCCTATTTTATGGTCACCTGAATAGGTTCTCCGGCGGGAACTTCTATGTCCTCTACCTTCCCGTTCAGACGTATCCTTAAACGAAAAGTCCCGGTGCTTTTGACTTTGACAAGCCGGTACCCCTTAGAGTTGAGTTCTTCACAAAGCAAAGAGACCGTTTTGCCCCCAAACCAGAAGTTCTCAATCCCCAAACGTTTTGATGACTTGATGTTCCAGGTGATTTCGTTATCGATGGCATTAGCCCTGACACCGACTTCATACTCAATAAAAAGTGCTATCGGTCCAATCCCTGTCCAGCCCACAAAGTCTCCTTTGGCGGGTTCCCCCCGAGCAGTGCTTTGCGGAGCGTAGTTTTCCCACAATGTCCCTGTCTGTTTGTATACCTCAATGACATTATGCAGATGATTCTGGGCGATTTCTCTTGCGAGTTCCAAGTACCCGTAGCACTCCAGACCTCGAATGACCATCATTTCAGTCGGAGCCCATATTGCTCCGTTCCAGTAGCCGCCCTTGGGACTGAAACCTTGTTCATCAGCCGCAAGTGTCGGAACCCGATGCGCCGTCTTGAAGGTCGCGGGGTTTTCGAGCTGTGCAACCAAAGCTGCCGCTTGCGATTCGGACGCTACGCCTGCCAGTAGAGTCCAGAACGCAGCAATACTCTTTACCGAGGCGCGCTTACCCTGAAGCGTCAAATCAAAATAAAACTCCCGCTCGTTGTCCCACATATGTTCGTTTATCAGCTCGGACAACCTTTCCGCGTCGCGCCTATATTGTGCCGCCTGCTCTTTTCTTCCCAGCACTTGTCCTATTTCTGCCAGATGTCTGGCAAACAGCACCATTTCGGATGATATATCTATTCCCATTCCCCCCGCTTCGAGGTATTTGTTGCGGGTTGCGTTATCCATGCTGGCCGAATCCGTTATATATAGGCCGTTGCCTTGCCTAAGATACTTCTTAAGAGCAGCATAGTACTGAACAAGCGGCTCCCAAACCAGCCGCAGTCGAACTTTGTCGCCAGTGAGTCGATAGCTTTCCAGCTCAGCCCACGCGAAAATGGGATGGTTCAGTGCATCCAGGGTAAGCCGAGGATTGGGCTTCGGCACCGCCCGCTCCCTATATACGACCTTCGTCTTCCTGCGATCTTCTGCCCATGCGTATCCCCATCTGCTGAACAGCGGCTCATCCTCTTTGTTCACCCATGGCTCAAAATCCTTGCCCGTAGTGCGGTTGATTTCGCGGCAGATCTCTCCATCTTTATGTTGTTTGGCGTAAAAGTTGGCCAGCGAACGGATACCCGGCACATAGGGGTGCGCGTAATTGCAGAACATCGTCATAAAACATGTATCCCAGAGGAAGATGTTCTGGTTGAATGCCGCATCAATAAACTGTGAGACAAATCCGCTTTCTGGTGTCGGTCCATGGAAGTTCTTAAATGCTAACTCCCATGCCTTCCAGTAACACTTCACATAGTTCGGGTCTTCATCAAAGATAGGGGAGGGTAGTTTCTCTCTTGTTTCGCTAAAGGCAGGCAGCGACACGGGAATATACTTTTTCTTGGCAAAGAACAGACCCTGCTTTGACATACACTCACCGCGGCCCACAATTGACAACGTTCCAATAAGGCCGAGCGGCCCACAATTGACAACGTTCCAATAAGGCCGAGCTTCACGAAGATAAGGCCCGACTGTCTATTTCTATTTGTCCAACTTTTCACCTGAGCTTACTCCAATGACCTACAGACGATAAGACATCGTCGCTTTTTTGTCAAGTGCTCTTGAGCTTGGGCGTATGGGATACAAACTTATATGCGGATGCTGCCGCTGCTCATTTATAACATTGCTTGTTTTTATTGGCCCAATAAAGGAAAAGGCATTTTCAAGTATGTTTGCAGAAGCTCTTGTAATAAGAAGAAAAATTTTGTATAATAGGGTTGTCCTGAATATTTGTCAGATCGAAGACCAATAAAGAAAGGATGAATCCCTATGAGCAGAAGGGTTTTTCTAAGTCTTTGTGTTCTGTTGTCTTTTGCGTTTTTAGCAAGGAGAGCAGCCGAGATAGTTGTGGCGGCGGACGGAGAGGCAAAGGACGCCAAAGACAGGGAGTTTCTGTGGGAGTATGTGCCGAATCAGCTCCTGGTGAAATTTCGGTCGGAAGCGGCAGGGCATTCGGAAGCAGCGGAGCATCTGGAAGCGACGAAGCGTCTGGAAGAAACGGGGCGTCTGGAAGTGAGTTTGGA
>SMTZ1_10000967_pt1 | contig 28107 bp, 23 predicted proteins | sample DeeMarSWOR136_30_FD_25667 | JGI IMG/M metagenome (IMG submission 25667)
TAGATCCTGCTTCTATTGTTCTCAAGGCAGCCCAGACTATTGCAGACCAAGGAGGAGTATTTCTAATTATCGGTTTACTGCTTTTAGCAGCGGCAGTGGCAGTGGTGATTTCAACGGGTATGAATTATCTCCTTTCCCCGACTACCAATGTGATGCGGGATATTTATCAGAGATTCATCAATCCGAATGCCTCTCAGAAAAGTATGGTGACACTGCAAAAAGTAATGATTATTGTATTTGGTGTTTTTGCATACTATTTGGCAACCAATCTTACCTCTGTATTGGAAATGAGCTATTTCGCCTATACTATCTATGGTGTGGCGATTACACCTGCATTGATTGCGGCTTTATTGTGGAAAAGGGCCACCAGATTAGGTGGCCTCATATCAATTATTGGCGGTGCATTGATAACCATATTTTTGAAATTTACCGGCTATATCTGGCCATCAGTCATGGTCCCGATTGGTGATCCCAATGGAGATCCATGGGGAATTCCACTCATATATCCGGCACTGTTTTTCTCAATTGCCAGTCTTATCCTGTTCAGCTATCTGACCAAAGCACCTTCTCCGGCTGAACTAAAAGAACTATTTCCGGAAAAGGAATAATATATTTTTTAAAGATGATCTGAAATAAAATGTAATCATAGGAAAAGAGTTTACGATAATACGGATTAATCTTGTATTGTTCAATTTGGGTCTATTGATTTTGAATTGTATGATAAATAATGTATATTAATGTATAATAGGTCTTTGTCGGCATTTAAAAATACTTACATTCCAGAATATAAATCCGGGAAATGCGTCAATTTTAGCTAAGGTGATAATACCTAAAGGGTATGAATTATATACCAATTATGAGTAAGAATGATGAATCAGTATAATCCGTCACATTTAGATAGCTTGCTCAAATTCTCGAACATGCATCTGCTGATATTTTCTTCCAGATGGAAATTGTTAGAACTCCATCCAAATCACCGGAGTTTTTTGGGGTGGGAAGAGACGGATATTTCTGCTTTTGAGTTTCAGCACAGTTTTTTGGAATGTAATCGGATGAATCTTGAAGAGTTCTTAGGTCATTTTCAACAAAGAAATTTTGTATCCAGAAATTATTATTGGCGGAATACCGCAAATGAAATCGTTGGGCCGTTTGAGACCTATTTTCGAATGAAGAAGGAGAAAGGCCTTATCAGCAATGTAATGGCTTTTGTAAGGCTAACAGAACGACCCAAATGGATCGAATTTCCACCTGATGTAAAGCAGAAAATTTTCTTATCTGAACTACTTCCCGAACTCATACATCAAATATTAAATCCACTGGGTTCCATGATCGGGCAAATCGAACTTCTGCAGCGAAAATCACCTGAATCTGCTGAATATAAACAACTTCTCAAACTATCACATCAACTGAAATCAATCCTGCAGAACCTCACCTATAAAATAACTCATGAAAGAGAAAACCAGCTTATAGAAATTAATGTAAATCAATTAATTCAGGAGGAAATCAAGTTCTTAAATACTGATTCATTTTTTAAACAGCAAGTTGACAAAAATTTAAAGTTTAATTCAGATCTTCCCAAATGTTTCACCAGTTATATTTCCTTAAGTGGTATTATTAATGAATTTTATCAATTTTTTAAAAAATTATCTAAAGAAGACCAAATTTACGTTTTACAGGTCGAAACTAATTCTGAAAAAGATAATATCGATATCTACTTTAATATTCTAGGAGATTTCCAGATTCCAGATGATTTAAATCTTCGATTTCCTGTTCAGCTACAGGGTTATGCTACCCAGCTTACCCAACAAGAAATTGCAGGTATAGACACCGTTTTCTTATCATATTGCCTGAAAAAAAATAATGGTTATCTTGAGATTACGGGTCGTCGAGAGTTATTAAACTTGCATATTAATATCCCATGTAAAGGGTAAATATATCTCCTCCAATTATATATCCTATTAGATCCTAGCCTTTATTGATACTATTGGTTGTTTTTTTAGTATATCTCAAAATTTTCTATCATTAATTGTTCATGTACCGATTAATTCCATTGATAAATTATATATTCATAAGACAAATCTCATCTGAAGAGAGGAATCGGGTAAGTATAACATTTAGCATAATAAAAATGTCATGCCATCTTGCAAGTGTATGACAGTATAACATAATTATTCTCATTCATTTTCGATAATAAACACAACGAGTAATAATTATTATCTTTCTATTGTGCTGTTGTTGAATTTCTAAGGTTTTTAAGAGTAATTTGTAACATGGTAATAGGTATTAATGGCAGGAAGTATTTTTCCCAATTAAGATATGAGAATGGCATTATGAGTAAAAATGAAAAAACAGATAGATCGAGTATGAAGATGAAGTCAAACTTGTGACTTTTCCAGCGATGGTAGAGATCGTTTCCGATTGAAAAGAGAATCGGAAGACTTAAAACAAAAGTAATGAAAAATATAAGTTGTTCCCATTGTTGTCCAATAATTGTCCTTATAAGCCGGTGAAAAAATCCAACTGTTAAGACATTTGCTTCAATTGCCGGCTCAGATGTTTCTACTGGAAAAAGAAAGTAAATAGAGCCGATAAGCAATGAGAGAAGTACGAATCGATAATTTCTATAGAAATATTTCCAGTAATAGATAATAATCGGAGAGAGATATACGAATAATAGACTGATATATAGTATTAAAAAGGAGGGATGAAAATACAATCCTTTTCCGAGATAGCGTATTTTCATTTTATTTTGTGGACTGAAACCATTCCATAGAAGAAAAAGCATTAATAATGGGATAGCTGAAATAATTGCGGAGATGATCATTTTATAGGAATGGGTGTCCTTTAAAATGATTATCCTAAAGAGGAAATATAAACTGGCAGCCAGCAGCAGGAAAGCAAAGTATTGACGACAAAGCAGACCCGCACAGCTGCTTAAGGTAAAAAGGATCGGATCTTCCTTTCTGAGAGCTAGAAGCGTTAAAGCTAGGAAAAGCATGGTCAGCATATCCGTATAAACAAAAAACATCAAACCAATCATATAGGGTTGGAAAGTCAGAAAGATAGTGAGAAGAATAACGGGTTTCTCGTGATCTATACATTTTCTAAAAAGAAAGTAATAGGTAAGGATGGTTATAAATCCGATGATAATAGAGAAAAGTCGAAGATTATGGAGCTGGAATCCCCATAGTTTTCCCCAAAGTGCATAGAGAATAAAGGGAAGGGGAGTGGACATCTCATTATAGTGTTTTAACTGAGAGAGACTGATGTTTTTATTGAACTGTTTTGCTGTCTGGATAAAATGGTACTCATCACCCCAAAAGGATTGATTTTTAACAATTGTAAAGTAGAGGATGCTCTGGTAGAAGATGAGAAATAAAATGAGCAGAAGTAATGATTTGAAAGGTACCTTCATATTTATAATAAAATTATATTTCTGAAATATTGGACATTATTTGTTCAGGTTAATATTGGTTAAATGGAAAGTGAGTAAGTGGATCTATCTGTCCTGACTTTCATCGATACGTATAATATCAGCTCCCAGTTTTTTTAGTTTTTCTTCTATTCTTTCATAGCCTCGGTCGATATGATAGACACGATGAATATCGCTTCTGCCCTCAGCAGCCAGTGCTGCGAGGACAAGGGAGGCAGAGGCTCTCAGGTCTGTGCTCATTACCGGGGCACCTTTTAATTTATCAACCCCTTGGACGAAGGCTGAACTATTCTTGACAACAATCTTTGCACCCAGGCGATTCAGTTCGGGAACATGGGTGAATCTGTCTGTAAAGATGGTTTCGGTAATGATACTGCTGCCTTTAGCCAGGCTCATAAGGGCTATCCATTGTGCCTGCATATCAGTTGGAAATCCTGGATAAACGGCAGTAATTATATTGACTGGAGTAATTTCTCTACTCGCTCGGATCTGAACCTTATTATCTGTGATATTTATATCTGCACCAGTATCTTTAAATTTATCAATAACTTCTGTGAGGTGTGCTGTTTTACATTTTTTAAGGGTAATATTTCCGGCGGTGATCAGTCCGGCAGTCATGAAGGTTGCAGTTTCAATACGATCCGGTATTACTGAATAATTGGATGGGATCAGATTTTTAACACCTTTAATTTTAATAAATTTTGTGCCCAGACCGGAGATTTTTGCTCCCATTTTTTGCAGAAAATGCCCTAAGTCCACTATCTCCGGCTCGCTAGCGGCATTTTCTATCACTGTTTCTCCTTCCGCTAAGACCGCAGCCATCATTACATTGCCAGTTGCACCTACGCTTGATACATCAAAATATATATGAGTTCCTTTCAATTTACGGGAATGGGCGTTGATGTAACCGCCTTCGAGTAATATTTTTGCTCCCAGTTTTTCCATACCACGGATATGAAGATCAACCGGCCTGGGTCCCCAGGCGCATCCGCCTGGTAAGGAGACTCTCACCTTTCCAAATCGTGCCAATAGGGGACCAAGCACATATATGGAAGCTCGCATCGTTTTTACCAGTTCATAGGGTGCTTCGGGAAAGTCAGCACGAGTGGTATCAACTAAGGCTATATGATTCGATAACTCGACCTTTGCACCTATTATTCTCAAGAGGTGGGCAATAGTCCTGACATCGTGAAGATTTGGAACATTATGAATTTCATACTTACCGGGTGATAATAAAGATGCCGCCATTATGGGCAGAGCAGCATTTTTAGACCCACTGATTTCTATTTCCCCTTTCAAAGGAATTCGACCATGAGTAATAAACTTATCCAAATAAAGACCCTCGCATAATTATCTTGTTTTCATTCATGAGTTCTTGTTCAATGTGTTTTGCTCGCTGCATGTGCTTCTTTTAATAAATGTCTGGCACTCTGCATTATCTCTTCACTTATTTTCATTCCCCCAATTAAAGTGGCAACTTCTATTACTCTCTCATCGTCAGTCAGAAGATTCACCTTTGTAAAGGTTCGGTTATTCTGTACGTATTTTTCAACACGATAGTGAGAATCCCCATATGAAGCAATTTGCGGGAGGTGAGTAATACAGATGATTTGGTGCGTTTCAGCCAATTTTTTAATACTTTTTCCCACTGCTGCTGCAACTTGCCCGGACACACCTGCATCAATTTCATCAAAGATGAGTAGTGGTATTTGATCAATCTCTGCCAGAATATTCTTAAGTGCCAGCATAATGCGGGATACTTCACCTCCAGAGGCTATTTTTATGAGCGGCTTATAATCCTCTCCGGGATTGGTTGATATATAAAATTCTATCAGATCTACTCCAAATTGGTCTGCATAATAATTTTTATCCTGATGAACAAATATACCATCTTCGGCAGGTTGCATGGACACCAGTACCTGGAAACGTATTTTCGGCATGCCAATTCTATGAAGCAATTTAACTACCTGTTCTTCCAGTTTAATGGCAACCTTTTTTCTAGCTTGAGATAATTTTAAAGCACTTTGCCTATAATTTTCTAAGGATTCTTCATATTTTTTCTGCAATTTTTCTATCTCAATATCAAAATTCTCCTTTAATAAGAGTTCTGTTTTAATTTTATCCCGATATGCTAAAATATCTTGAATGGTTGAGCCATATTTTTTCTTTAATAGTGAAATGGTTGCCAAGCGTTGTTCAATTTCATTCAGGCGTTTCGGGTCATATTCCAGTTTATTCTTAAATTCCTCAATACTTCGCGCTGATTCTTCTATAACAACCTTGGCAGAACTTAATTCTCCGAGAATTGTCTGAAATTCTTTGGAAAAATCAGATAACTCCCTTAGAAGATGGACTGCCTGTCCCATCATTTCCTGTAAGGTTGCATTTTCTGTTCCCTCAACTACCTGCAGAAATTCAGCAGAAAGAGAGAATATTTTTTCAGTATTATTAAGTATTTTCCGCTCTGCTTCCAGCGCTTCATCTTCATTTTCCTTTAATTGAGTTTTGTCTATTTCTTCCGATTGGAATTGGTAGAGGTCATGTTTTTCCTGCAGGCTATTCTGACGGTGCTGCATTTCGTAAAGATTTTTAATATTTTTGCTAAGTTCCTGATATCGATTACTGACCTCTGACAGAAGTTTATCCAATTGACCAAATGCATCTAAAAAATAACGGTGGGTCTCCTTACGAAGTATACTCTGGTGTTCACTTTGTCCATGAATATCAACCAGCAGATCTCCCACTTCTGATAAAGTTTTCACGGTAACCGGAATATCATTGACGAAAGCTCGTGAATTTGCTTTATGAGATATTTCCCTTCTCAGTAAAAGTTCATGTGAATCATTCAGTCCTTTTTCTTTCAGCAGTTTTTTAAGCTCTGGAAGAGCGGAGATTTCAAAAATTGCTTCAACGGTTGCCTTCTCGGCACCTGTTCGAATCACTTCCGAGAATACCCGGCCACCTAAAACGGCTGATATTGCCCCAACCAGAATGGACTTTCCGGTTCCAGTCTCTCCGGTAAGTATACTTAATCCTTTATCAAAATCAATCTGTAAATTCTGTGCCAGGGCAAAATCATGAATAAGAATTGTCTTCAGCATATCTACTCGAATGAATAGTTTAACTTGAAAAATTAAATCAATATCAACTGAAATATCAAGAAATCTTTTTTGAAGTATATGTCTCGGGAGGATATAAAAATGATAAAACTAATAATAATATAGCTTATTACTGATGAACTTCAAAGAAGAATTATTCTCTGATAACCATAAATTTACCAGAGGTTGAGTTCCCTGTTTCATCTGTAATCAAATAAATATAGACCCCACTGCTAATCAATTCACCCCGTTCATTTCTACCATTCCATTGGGCAAGACTGCCAAGGATTTCTTGCCGGTCAGTGTTACTCAGCGTTCGAACAAGCCGACCGGATGCGGTTAATATTTTGACTTCACTATTTCCGGTCAAGTTTCTGAAGTATAACAGCATATTATTCTGATCGTTGATCAGAAATGGAACAGGACCCACTGTCACTTTTTCCAGATCCGGCAGAGGTGTGGTGAAAGGATTGTTTCTTAATATTGCCAGTCCTGAAAGGGTGCTGCAATAAACATCACCTGTTTTATCATCCACATAAACACTTCTGATAACCTGGCTCGGGAGGTTAGTATGATAAATATTACTTCCCAATAATTCACTTCTCATTGGTACAATATGTATCCAGCTATTAACATCCCATGGCGATCCACTCGCTTTTAATAAACTAAGTCCTTTATCAGTCGCAATCCATTTATTGTTTTGGTTATCAATAAAAATATCGTTTATCTGTAATCCAATGGGTTGGTAATCTTCCCGGAAATCAAAGATCATGCCGTTTAAATATGCATTGAGACCTGCCATGGTTCCTAACCAGACATATCCGTCCTGATCTCCTGCAACCGACAGACAAGCATTATTCTTCAAATAATCGTTCTCATTATAACTATACCAGTCATAACCACCGGTTTGATTAAATTGCATAGTTACCACCCCATCTTTTTGCATTCCGATCCAGGGATTATTAAAAACGTCCAGTGTGATGGAGGCAAGTTCTGTACCTCTGATTCCTATATTTGAGCCAAGGGCAGTTTTTTGCCAGTTTAAACTATCGAATGCTGCTTCTGAAAATTCTGGAAAAACGTAACGGACAAGAGGCTTACCGCTGTTTACTGCCAGGGTGGTTAACCAGATGGATTGCCTTTCAATGTCCATGGTCATATCTGTAACTACCAGCAAATCAGGATGGCCTTGGGTATAGGAGAGAAAATGCTTTACTGAATCAGGAGGGCCAAATTGCAGGGTATCATCCTGGGTGATGGAAGAAATCCATAGTTCACCGGGTGTTGCATAATTATTGAAATGATAAAATGAAAATTCCGGATCGATAATGGTTAATCCGCCATTCCAGGAACCAATCCAGATGTTTCCTCCTAGATCTTCCAGAATAGTCTGAGCGGAAGCCGTGGGTCTCCAGTTACCGATATGACGATAATTCCGCCAGATATTATCTTCCCCCAGGACTGAGAATCCTTTGGTACGTTGATCACCAAAAATACCAGTTAACACCCATAAACGTCGCCTGTTGTCCATATATATCGTTCCGAGAGTATTGTCAATCGGTCCGTTAAACCAGATTTTTTTCTCCTCTGAAACATTTCTTAGTCCCTTTTCATTCAGAGATACCCAAATACCATTGCGATTATCCAAATCGAAATCATTTATATCAGTTAAAGTTGAATAGTAGAGGGGTATAAAACTGTTACCGTCTAGGCGATAGATGGCCCTACTATTGTTCACCCAAATTGTACTATTTTTTACTTTAATGTTTCTTATGGAATGGCCATTCAGTCCAGCATTGATGGTTAAAAAAGTATTATGATAATATTTTGATAGACCATTGCTGGTACCGATCAGCAGGGTGTCACCATTTTCCGCCAGAGAGTAAATAGAATTACTGGCCAGGCCATTCTCTGTAGTAATAACCTTCCAGCTATCTACTGATTTTAGATTGAATTTGAGGAAATCTCCGGGTGCATTTAACAGCCCATTATCAGTCGCCACCCAGATATCGTTATCTTTATAGAAAATCTGTTCTATTAAATTAAATTTGACCGGAAAATTTGAGTAAAAATCACGAAATTCAAATACCTTTTTATTTATATTAAAAAGATATACTGCCACCAAGTCTTTAGAAGTAATCCACAGGGTATCGGATATAACAAATACTGAGGTTATTTCATGTCCTTCCAGATTATAATCCTCACGGAAACCACCTTGTATTTTATCATAAAATGCAATACTTCCGGTTAATGAACCGAGAATGATCATATCCTTTTCACTGTATCCAATGGAATTAAAATGGTGGTTGGTAAGTCCATGTTCTGCTGTCCTTGAGTCATGCTTTTCTTCTAAAATTGGTATGATGATAAAACCACCGGTAGAAGCAGCATAGAGGGTATCGTTTAAAATAAGAATTTCTTTAGAATCATTTAGATTTGTAATTATTTCCCAGGGGAGATTGGTACTATAGCTATATGAGAAAATACAATGCAGGAATATCCAGCTGAGAAGCAAGGTTAAAATTCTATACATTGATCAAATCCATGGGTGCTGTTATTTGATTTAAAAAATTATACTTTAAAAATTCTATACTGAATTTGTTAAATTAAGTTCTAAAATCTCATAAATTTTTTTAAATTTTATATTTTACTCATTAGATCTACCATTTCGATGGCAGATAAAGCAGCATCCCATCCTTTGTTTCCGGCTTTTGTACCAGCACGTTCAATAGCCTGTTCAAGTGTATCGGCAGTAATAATACCATAGATAACGGCTTTTCCTGATTCTAATGCAGTATGGGCAATTCCTTTGCTTACCTCTGCTGCAATATAATTAAAGTGTGGAGTCGCCCCGCGTATAACTGCACCCAAACAAATGACCGCATCGAATTGATCCTTCTCACTCAGTTTTTTAGCAATAGAGGGGATCTCAAAAGATCCAGGAACCCAGTAGATGTCAATGTTATCTTCTTTTACCTTGTGACGATATAAACAATCGAGTGCCCCTTCTAGTAGTTTCTGTGAAATAAACTCGTTGAAGCGGCTTATTACAATAGCAAATTGTTTTCCTTCTCCCGATAGAATTCCATGATGATATTTTGGCATTATCTTCTCCTGTGTTTTTGAAGTGATAAAGATATTCTTATTATGGATTCGGTTTCGTATCAATCATTAGTAAATGACCGAGTTTTTCTTTTTTGGTTTTTAGATAATTTTTATTCATCGGATTTGGGTCGATTTCGATCGGAACCCGCTCTACAATCTGTAAACCGTATCCCTTTAATCCCACCACTTTTTTTGGATTATTTGTCATGAGACGAATTTTCCGTATTCCGAGATCTAAAAGGATTTGTGCTCCCAGACCGTAGTCTCTTAAATCTGCCTTAAATCCTAATGCTTCATTCGCTTCAACCGTATCTTTTCCTTCATCCTGGAGTTTATAGGCCAGAATTTTATTAGGGAGTCCGATTCCTCTGCCTTCCTGGCGCATGTATAAAAGCGCTCCATTTCCTTCCTGTTCTATTTTTTGCAGGGCGAAATGAAGTTGATCGCCGCAGTCACAGCGCAGAGATCCCAAGGTATCGCCTGTCAAACATTCAGAGTGTACTCTCACCAGAACAGGTTCATCTGTTTTTATCTCTCCCTTTACCAGAGCAAGGTGGTGATCTTTGGAGTCGAGAATGTTTTCATAGAGAACTAATCTGAAATTTCCATATAGTGTTGGTAAATTGACCTCTGTGGTACGTTTGATTAGCTTTTCTCTTCGTCGGCGATATTCAATCAGATCTGCAATCGTGATGATTTTTAAATTGTGTTCATCTGCGATTTTCTGTAAAGTTGGTACCCGCGCCATGGTGCCATCCTCAGCCAGGATTTCACAAAGTACCCCTGCAGGATTTAAGCCAGCCAACTGTGTGAGATCAATAACGGCTTCCGTGTGTCCAGCCCTACGCAAAACACCACCAGGTTTTCCGATGAGGGGAAAAATGTGTCCTGGTCTGGCCAGGTCGGAAGGCTTTGTCTCCGAATCTATAGCTTTTTTTATCGTTACAGACCTATCAAATGCAGATACCCCGGTGGTTGTACCTGCACGTGCATCAATTGTTACTGTAAAGGCAGTTCCATGTAGGGCGGTATTCTGATTCACCATATATTCTAACTCCAGTTCCTCAGCCCTTTTTTCGGTAATAGCCAGGCAGACAATACCTCGACCAAATTTGGTCATAAAATTAATAGCTTCCGGTGTCACTTTCTCGGCCGCCATAATAAAATCACCTTCATTTTCCCGGTCCGCATCATCAATAACAATTAGGATTTTCCCATCCTTTAAATCCTGTAAAGCTGCCTCGACCTGTGAAAATTTTTGATTTAACATAAGGATCAATAACCCCAATTTTTAAGTTTTTCTATGCTCATGTCTGTCTTTTGATGAAGAAGTATACTTTCAACGTATTTACCAATCATATCTACTTCAATATTAACAGAATTACCAGTCTTCTTATATTGTAGGGTAGTATTCCGGAAAGTATGAGGAATAATACTTATCCCAATTTTGAGGTAGTCCATCTTAGCGATTGTCAGACTAATTCCATCTATCGCAATGGAACCTTCAGTAATGCAGTATTTTATAAGTGAGGGTGGAAGATCAATCTCCATATAATAATTTTCCCCTCTTGGCGTTACTTTTAGAATTTTAGCGGTCTCATTGATGTGCCCCTGAATCAGGTGGCCACCCAATCTGCTTTTCAGTGTCAAGGCTCGTTCCAGGTTCACTTTACGGTTAGGACTGAATTGAGCCAAGGTAGTTTTATGAATGGTTTCCCCAACCGCCTGAAAGGAAAATGTTTTATCGCTCAAACTGACCACGGTTTGACAAGTCCCATCAACTGCAATGGAATCGCTAGTTGCTAATTCCTCCAGCACTTTGCTAGCAGAAATAGTGATTTCCAGCCCATCAGATAGTCTTTTGGTATAAGCAACCTGTCCAAGTTCTTCTATTATTCCGGTAAACAAAGAAAATCTCCCGACTTTTATGGTATAACTGATTGGAAGTCATGGTAACCTTCCAGCAAAATCTGGTGATCAATTTTCTTGATACAAACCTTTTCAAGTTGATGTGCTTCGGCCAGAGAAGTAATGCCCAAATCACCGATACTCTGAATTCCTGATCCAATAATGACCGGGGCAGTAAAAACAGATATTTTATTGTATAAATTGTTTTTAACAAAACTGGTAAATATTTCTCCGCCACCCTCCACTAAAAGAGAAGTAACACGGCGTTTGGCTAATTCCTCCAGAACTCTGTTCAAATTAAGATCCTCTGTGGGATTTGAATCCATCGATATGATAGTGATCCCTTTCTGCATAAACTGATCTTTTTTTTCTTTGTTATGTACTGATCCGGTAAAAATAATGGTTTTTTCTGGATAATTATCTGAAATAACAGTGGCTTCTACTGGAATATGAAATTCATTATCCAGAATAACACGATAGGGATTATTTCCCCGAACTTTTCTGACTGTGAGAGAAGGATTATCCTGTAATACTGTTTTGATCCCCACCAGAATTGCATCGTATTCTGCTCGCAGGTGATGTACTTTTCTTAAAGCATTATTATTGGTTATCCATTTGGAATTTCCGGTGTAAGTAGCGATTCTGCCATCCAGAGATTGGGCAATTTTCAGATGAACAAATGGTCTTCCGGTTTTGGTGAAGTGAAAATATTTTTCATTTAGAGAAATGGCTTTTTCTGAAAGAAGTCCCACTTTTACATCAATGTTGTTTTTTTGGAGCAGGGAGATTCCCCTTCCATTCACATATGGATTGGGATCTATGGTGGAAATAACAACCTTTTTTATCTTTTCCTGTATGATTCGATTGGTGCATGGCGGTGTTTTCTTGTCGGGAATATCTACTGTACAAGGTTCTAGATTACAGTATAGCACTCCTCCTTCACAGTTTTCTATTGCATTATCGATAGCCATGATCTCGGCATGTTTTTCACCAAATTTGCGATGATATCCCTGGCCAATAATATGACCATTTTTCACGATAAGGGAACCTACCAGGGGATTGGGAGAGGTGTATCCTCTTCCTCTCTTCGCAAGGCGCAAGACCTGCTCCATGTATGAAATTTCATTCAAAGCAATTTACTCCAGCATACCCTATTAAATAAAAAGCCCTGACTTATCTTCAGGGCCTCTTGATAATAAAATGATATCATTTTTGAGATCTTCTCCCATCCGGACTATACCGTCGGCACTGGAATTTCACCAGTTCTGAGTGTGACTGAAATATAGCCGAACCATAAAAATATCGGTTCCTTAAATTCCAAATTTGATCATGGAAACCTTCACATTATCAAATCTAAGTCACACCCTCGCGGGCTATACCGCCGGTCAGGAATTCCCTATCTAAAGGGTCACCTTACCCCGAAGACCAAACTTCAATTTATACGAGTCATCTAGTTATTGCAAGACGTTTTAAAAATATTATATCTTCTCAATTTTTGTAAGACCAACAAAATAAAATCATAAATTTCAGTAATTAGGTGAATAATGAAATGAACTCTTTAAAACTTTCTGATATGAATTTTTTTTAGGAGTACCTCTTTTTATTTCTGTAAGTCGAATCCCATAACATAAAAAATAAACATAAGAACTTCAGAAATTAAACAAATTAGTCTTCTAGAAGCATGCTGATTGGTTGTTACCTCTCGGTTAGCTTCAGATCGGTCTAGCTGAAATCACGCCAGTTAGGAGGAATTTACCTGCCTTAATATCATTTTGTTCATGTTAATAAATGCTTTTATAGGATCTTTGTCATAAATTTTTAATAATTTTTTTCATCTATTTTCGGCGCTATGTGAATCATCATCTAATCTAGTGACTAAAAGTTCCACTTTTATTGAAATTATTACTTGCTCAGATAACAGATCAGTTTTTATTTTGTCTTTCATAATTATTAGAGGTAATTAAAACAATCATGGAAATTTATAACACCTTATCGAGGAAAAAAGAAGAATTTATTCCTTTAAATCCTGGTCGAGTACATATTTACGTTTGTGGACCGACCGTTTACGGACACCCTCATATTGGGCATGCTAAAAGTTACATCAGTTTTGATGTAATTGTACGTTATTTGCGTTATAAGGGCTTTGCGGTGAAGTATGTTCAGAACATCACCGACGTTGGACATTTGACTGATGATGCGGATGAAGGGGAGGATAAGATCATCAAGAAAGCACGGGAGGAAAAATTGGATCCTATGGAAGTGGCCGAGTTTTTTGCCTGGAGCTATTTTGATGATATGGAAAAATTGGGAGTATTGAGGGCCAATATTTTTCCGAAAGCCAGCGGTCATATTCCTGAGCAAATCGACATGATCGAAAAGTTACTTGAGAAGGGGTATGCCTATGAGGTCAATGGGAATGTTTACTATGATGTTTCGAAATTTAAAGCATATGGTAAATTAAGTGGTCGAAAGACAGAGGAGTTGGAAGCTGGCGCAAGGATTAAAGTTAATCCGGAAAAACGCCACCCTAATGATTTTGCTTTATGGAAGAAGGCACAAACCGGCCATCTAATGCGCTGGAAAAGTCCCTGGGGAGAAGGTTATCCCGGTTGGCATATTGAATGCTCTGCCATGTCTATGAAATATCTGGGAGAGACTTTTGATATACATGGTGGTGGTCTTGATAATATTTTCCCGCATCATGAATGCGAAATTGCTCAATCAGAAGCCCTTACCGGTAAACCATTTGCCAGATATTGGCTGCACAATAATATGATTACTGTCAACGATACAAAAATGAGTAAATCGTTGGGAAATTTTATCACAGTAAAGGATGCCCTTACCAAGTATGATGCAATCACCATAAGATATTTTATCCTTAGCAGTCATTACCGAAGTCGTCTGGATGTGAGCAAAGAAGCTTTGAATGCTGCTAAAAGTGGAATTACTCGATTAATTTCCACTATAAAGAATTTGAAAAAGAATCTACAGACTTCCATATCTGTTAAAAATTTCCAGCCGCCATTTGATCCCGAAATATTTCGCAACCAGTTCGAAGAAATGATGGATGATGATTTCAATACCCCCAGAGCAATTGCTGTATTATTCGATTTATCACGAGAGGTCAATACCTATTTGAATATCCAAACACCGCTGCATAAACCATTTTTGCTATCGATTGATCAGCTCTATGAAAAAATGGCGGGAGAGGTGCTTGGTATTCTTCCAAGTGATCTCATGCTTAGCTCAGATCAAGGTATGGTAGATCATATTGAAAAAATAATTCAGGTGGTAATTGATATTCGGGAAAACCTGCGAGCGCAGAAACAATATAAACTCGCCGATGAACTACGGGCAAATCTGGGAAAAGCAGGAATTGCCCTTATTGATAAACCAGATGGTACTACTTATGAAATAAAATCCGAATAAAATTGTTATTTTGTAATTACACTGATGTTTTTCGAGGTATTCGCCGATGATATTGGAAAATAAATCTGAAAGTGGCGGATGAATCGAGATACAATCATTGACAAATGGGATAAGTCTGCAGCTGTAATTGAGTTGCCTGATTACTTGGGTGAACTTATCGAATTATCCTTTAATCAAGCACATCCACCCAGCCAAGAACTACTTGAGTATTTAAATCAAAAATTGCATTATTTGACTTCTATTTTGGAAGCATCGCCCTTTCTTATACAGAAAAAAGCAAGCAGTCCCGGCGATGTTTTAAAAAATGTTGATATCCAGCTATTGCGGGATATTTTGCTTATTATCTGGTTTCAGGAAGAAAACTTTGCAAAAATAGATGATAAAATCGATTTTGAAGAATGGAAAAATAAAGCCTTTATTTCTGCCTTTTTTGCATTGATTTTTAATAAATTATATTCACTGAAGAAGGATGTGGATTTATTTATCCTGGCCTTTTTTAGTAATATTTCTTTACTCTATATTTCACGAACATTTCCCAGCATTTATAATGGGCTCCAGGCCCTAAAAAACAAAGATAAAATCAATCCCGGTGCACAAGAAAAAGTTATTGGTGCAAGTTTGTTTGAATTGAGTTCCTGGATTTTAGAAAAATGGGGCTTTTTACCGGAATTTACATCAGCTTTAAAAGTACAAAATGTCGATATAATGTATAATCAGGAAAAATTAGAAAATATTGAAATCTCTAAAGTTCTACTTTTTGCTCCCCTATTTGCCGAATTTGTCTTGAATGGTGAAGATTTGATTAACTATCGAGATATTGATTCAATTTATTGCAAACTATTTCGAAAATCTTCCCGGCAATTCCAAGAAATCATGGTTGAGGTACTCAGATCTTTACCAAAACAAGCTGCACTTTGTGGCTATTCCAATTTGACAGATTTATCGATTATAAATATTTTAAAGGATCATCTGGATTTATTGGATAAGGACCTGTTAAGCTATAACGATTTGCTGCAGGAAGTTATTAAATCAAGTAAAAAGATTGCACAACGGGATAAAGAAATTGAATTGCTACATACTCAATTAGAAAAACAGTATATCAAAGATCCAATTACAGATCTGTTCCATTATTCTTATTTTATAGAATATCTCAACCAGAAGATTAAGGAGGCGACTCGTTATGAATATCCCATCACTTTAATATTGTTTGATATTGATAATTTTAAATCTTTTAATGTAGAATGTGGTTATCATAGTGGGAACGAACTATTAAAACAGATAGCTTCTCTGATCAAGGAAAATATCAGACAATCCGATTTTATGGCACGTTATGGGAAAGATGAGTTTACTGTTATTTTACCTTACACCGGTTTACCTCAGTCCAGAAATGTGGCAGAAAAAATCAGGCAATTGATTAACAACTATAATTATAAAGATGGTAAAACCAATAAGCTTTATCAGGTCACCGTTAGCCTTGGATATGTGAGTCTCCTGCCTGAAAAGAATTTAAAAGATGGTGAAATGCTGATTTCTTTAGCACTGAAAGCTATGAATGAATCCAAGGGTAAAGGGGGAGATTCAATAACACAGTCTGATACATTTGCGTAACTTACCACAGGTTCATATTTAAAACCTTTGGTTCAATCATTTTTTATTACATATCAATTCGCAAAGAGAATCAATTATTTTCTATTCTTCAGTATCTCATCATATAATTTTTCATACTCGCCTCCCAAATTACCATTGGTGAGAATACAGCCAATCACATTTTTATTCAGAATTTTTGCTAATAATGATCTGAGTTTCTGATAATCAGTAAGGATATAAATATCTCTGCCTTTTTGTTTTAATTTCTCTTCAACCTGCGAAATGGACAATCTGTTCTCGGGAGATATTCTGTCGATACGATAGAGGGGTAAGATGATTGATATATCTGCCACAGCAAGCGCCTGAATCAGTTCTCTCTGGAAAATATTTCTTACAGAGGTATTGGTACGTGGCTCAAAAATGGCCAAGATCTTTTTATCAGGATGATTTCTTCTTAAAGCTTGAAGTGTTTTTTCAATAGCGGTGGGATGATGGGCAAAATCATCATAAATTAATCCCCCATATAACTCGCCCCACAGCTCAAGTCGTCGTTTTACACCTTGAAAAGAATCAAAAGCTTGTTGAATTTGATCATGGGAAATACCAAGGTGCTTTGCTAGTACGATGACGCTCAAGGCATTATAGATCTGGTGTTCACCCTGGTATGGCAAGTGGAAATCTACCGGTTCTGCAGAATGGAAAAGTACCTTGAAGGAATTTGAGTTTAGAGCGCCTTCTGTTTTCCCAAAATGCCAATCGTTTTCGCTATTTTTCCCGAAATAGGTAACTGGGGTATAAACTTCTCTAAGAACATCTCTGACATTGGGATCATCACCATTGGCAATAATTAAGCCATTTTCTGGTAATGTCCGGATTAATTTATGAAATCCATCTTTAATCTGATTGATATCCTGATATATATCAGCATGGTCAAATTCGATATTATTAATGATTAGATAATTTGGTAAATAGTGAATAAATTTTGGCCGTTTATCGAAGAAAGCACAATCGTATTCATCACCTTCGATAACGAAATATTTTCCGTTACCAATGCGGGCTGAGGTTTGAAAATTTTGAGCTACACCACCGATCAGAAAGGTAGGGGAGAGGTTATTTGCTTCTAACATCCATGACATTAAAGCGGTAGTAGTTGTTTTACCATGTGTACCGGTGATAACAATACTCTCTTTCGGAAGAGCGAATTCATACCGGATAATTTCTGGTAATGAAGCGAAGCGATGCCGATTATTAAGAAGAGTTTCAATTTCTGGATTCCCACGGGTCAACGCATTGCCAATAACGGTAATATCAAACGGCTTTTCCAGATGTTTTTTATCATAACCTTCCCATACTTCTATTTGGTTTTCTCTGAGTAAATTGCTCATTGGTGGGTAAATATTTTGATCGGTGCCCCAGACTTCATGACCCTTCTGTTTTAAAAGAATAGCCAGAGATGCCATGGCAGTCCCACATATACCTAAAAAATAATATTTCACAGCCTCTTACCCTGTTTTCTTTATTATTACGAATTATTTTTTTTCGAGTTGATCAATATAGCTATCAAATGATTTTAAAATTTTATGCCATACCCTTACATCTCTGATTTCGGCATTAGCTCTACCCAGTAAGCGACTGAAGCGGAGGATAAAATTTTCCCAGCTATCAATAGGAACAAATCCTACTCGCTCCAGACTGGTTCTGAGATGTTTATAGAGGGAATCGAGATCATTGTGATTTGCCAACTTCCATGAATAACTTTTAATGTCCTGGTAGGCCACAGTGTAAAATTCGTAGCTGTAAACCATAACAGCCTGAGCTAGATTGAGAGAAGGGTGTTGGGAATAAGCAGGAATAGTAGAGACCGCGTCACACATGGCCAGTTCGCTGTTTGATAGTCCAGACTTTTCATTTCCGAAAATGACAGCGATTTGATGGTCTTGAGAAATCGGTATAATTTTTTCTGCCAGCTCTTTGGGAGTGAAGTAAGGGAGATGAAATCCTCGTTCCCTTTGAGTAGTAGCAACTACGAAATTTTTCTGGGAAATTGCCTCTTCCAGGGTGTTGTATGTACGGGCCTTTTCCAAAACATCTTCTGATGCATGGGCCATCCAGTATGCTTCAGATGTCAGGTATTCGCCAGGTCTAATGAGCAACAAATTTTGGAAACCCATGGTTTTGATTGCTCGCGCCACCGCACCGATATTGCCCGGTGTCCTCGGATCGACTAAAACAAAGGAGATATTCTTGGTATTTATCCGCATTTATTATGGCTCTCAAGAACAGATTTCTGCTCACAAATAACGGTTTTCTCTGAATTCTTTGGATGAAAAGTCTATAGAAAATATTTTCAGGACTTTTATTTATCGATTTGCAGCAGTTCTCTTTTAACTTCTTCTACAACTTGCTCTACCATGATGGTTCTTTGCTCACCAGAAATCATATTCTTCAGGTTTACTTTATTCTCCTTAATTTCATCCGGACCAGCAATTAAAACGATAGGTATATTCTTATCATTCGCCAGACCGAATTGCCCTCTCAAGGTAGAATTTCCGGTGTATAGGTCCACCTGAATTCCCTCATCCCTAAGTATTTTAACCAGATTTATGGAATAGGGAATGCTATCATTATCAAAAACGGTAACCAGAATCTGTGCCCCATAACTAAGGTAAGCAGGAAACATGTTTAATTCGTCCATAATAGTAATGATCCGTTCTAGTCCGATGCTACATCCGGTGGCTGGTTGTTCTTGGTTGGTGAAGAGGCTGATCAATTTATCATACCGACCACCACCGGCAATACTCCCGATTTTTGGTTCACTCACCTCAATTTCAAAAATCGGACCGGTATAGTAATCCAAGCCTCTGGCGAGGTTGAGATCGAATAATAGATTTTCTTCCTGAATTTGGTAAAGTTGGAGATAGTATAAGATGTCCTGGATTTCCTGAATACCAACCAGGCCGGATTTACTGTTTTTTAGTAGTTCACGGGTTTGAGAAAGTCTTTCCTTATTTGTTCCACTCCTTGAGAGGGTGGTAATAACATTCTCAGCTTTCTTCCGTTCGATTCCCTGAGCGATGAGTTCCTCGATCACTCCATCAGGACCGATTTTGTCCAATTTATCTATAGCTCTGGCGAGTTCGATCTCTTTATCTGGATTAATTTGTGATATTTCAGTAATTCCTCTCAATATTTTTCTACTGTTGATCTTAAGAATAAAATTATGAAAACCAAGTTTTATAAAGATCTCATACATTGTTGCCAGAATTTCAGCTTCTGCCAGCATGGAAGTGCTACCGATAATATCAATATCGCACTGATAAAACTCTCTAAATCTGCCTTTTTGAGGTTTATCGGCCCGCCATACCGGCTGAATCTGGTATCTTTTGAATGGTTTGGAGATCTGAGGATACATGGCAATTACCCGGGACAAAGGGACAGTTAAATCGTATCTTAAGCCTACTTCTCGATCCCCCCTGTCAATAAAACGGTATGTTAAACGATCTCCTTCTTCTCCGTATTTACCGGCCAATGTTTCCCACAATTCTAATGTGGGTGTTTCTAAAGGTTCAAATCCGTATTTTTCGAATATGTGTTTAATAATCGTAATAACAAAATTTCTTTTGACCATCTGATCAGGTAAAAAATCTCTGGTTCCTTTATATATTCTTGGTTTTAATCTGTTTTTCAAACTGGTCCCCATCGATTTGATTGTTATTTATTGATATCAGCACCTTCGTTGATCCATGTACGAATGGCTTTTATCATATTGTCTGATATGGGAGTGCGTCCGGGAGGTGGCATTCTCTCAATATCAGGTGGAATTGGACCTAATAATACCTGATAGAGCCGGCTTTGATCGGCATTTCCAGAGATAACTACTGATTCACCGAGATCATTGATAAAAGTGGGAGTAGGTGTTTCAAGATCCAGTCCATTGGCCCTATCTACGGTCGAGTGGCAACCTGGATTTGCACAGTAGGGAATAAAAATCTCAGGCTGAATATGCTTTTGAAAACTCAAATTTGAATCCGGGAAAACGAAATCTTTCACAGATGTGGAATCCTTACTGCAATTATTCATAACTGATGATATCCCAGCTAGGCAGAGGAAGATTATACCACTGGTAACTGAAAAAAATAATTTAACTATTTTCATAGAAATATTTTAGGTTATTGATATTTAACAAAAAAATTAGCTTAAAATTTAGTAAAATTTGTTTTATATTTAAAGAAAATTCTAAATCATTCCATTTCACAGGAAAAATATTCATGTCTGATACTGCTGTTACATCACTTCTTCCCCGAATTCTAGTAGTTGATGATGAACCGAATTTTCAGAAACTTATCCAGACTCAATTAGCCCGTAAACATTTTGAAGTTCTGAGCTGCAAGGAACCGGATCAGGCTGTCCAATTAATTGAGGAAAAGATTCCCAATCTGGTTTTAATGGACCTCATGATGCCGAAACTCAACGGATTTACCCTAATTAAAGAAATTCGGGGCTTAATGCTGAAATCCTATTTGCCTATCATTGTAGTAACCGCGCGCCAGGCGTCAGAGGACATCGTTGAAGCTTTGGACGCTGGTGCAGATGATTATATAATGAAACCTTTTAAATTTGAAGAATTATTTGCTCGCATTAACAATATGCTTCGTATAAAAAATTTGCAGGATTCAATTCAGGCAAAATCTGATGAACTGAATGAAGCAAATCTGCAAATTAATCATCTCAATAGAAATTTAACCAATACCAATAGGGAATTAAAGAAGAGGGTATATGATCTGCATAACATTTTCGAAATTAGTTTTAAAGTAATGGGGCAAACAGAGGTCGATTCGCTTGTCAATACTGCTCTTCTCAATGCATTGGGAATTTTTACTTCTAAAAGCGCAATGTTATTACTCCTTGATCCGGATGACCCAGAGACTTATCGGGTTAAGGATTCGAGAGGTTTTTTTAGTCCAAATATCGATCAATTTTCAATTTCCAGGGAGGATAAAATTATAAAATACCTGGAATTTGTTCGTAAACCCATTCAAATCAAAGATGTGCTCTACGAATTTGAATCAATTAAGACCATCTTGGAAGAATTAGAAATCAAAATTATGGCTCCAATGTTTCAGGAAGAGGAAGTTCTTGGCATCTTCTGTTTAGGTCCGAATGTTTCAGGTCAGGAGTATCCAATTGATGTCATGGAAATTATGGGAATAATGACAAACATGTTATCTGTTGCTTTACAAAACGCCAGAAATTTTGAGCAGATAAAAGCGCTTTCTTATACTGATGAAATGACAGGTTTGCACAATTACCGCTTTTTTACCATGAGGTTAAAAGAAGAATTAGCACGTGCCCGGCGAAATAATGCTTCTTTATCTTTATTGATATTAGATGTTGATTTTTTTAAAAACTATAATGATACACTCGGTCACCCGGCAGGTGACGAAATTCTACGACAATTAAGCGTTATTTTGAAATCTTCTATTAGAGATAATGATATTGTAGCAAGATATGGCGGAGAAGAGTTTGCTGTTATCCTCCCTTCTACTGACGAGAACGGGGCGGTCATTCTTGCAGAAAGAATCAGAGAAAAAGTAGAGGACTTCAAATTTCCTAAACAGAATATACAACCCCAAGGGAATTTGACAATTAGTATTGGAATAGCAATTTTCCCCGACAACGCCATTAATTTAGATGATATTATTGTGGCGGCAGACCGCGCCCTTTATTTCGCTAAGGAAAGTGGGCGAAACAAAGTAGTAGCTTTTGGAAAAATTAAAAGATAAAATTTAAATTCTTCATATATATGAAAATTGGAATTGTCTGTTATCCAACTTATGGTGGTAGTGGGGTGGTTGCTACTGAATTGGGTAAAACACTGGCACGAATGAACCACGAAGTGCATTTTCTGGCATATGCCATGCCTTATCGATTGAGTGAATTTCATGAAAATATCCATTATCATGAAGTAAAAGTGATGGAATATCCTTTATTTGAATATCCTCCCTACTCACTTGCCTTAGCCAGTAAACTCGCTGAAATTGCTCTATATCAAAAATTAGATATTGTACATGCACATTATGCAATACCACATGCCGTTTCAGCTTATCTCGCTAAAGAAATGATAAAAGATAAATATTCCTTGAAAATAGTGACCACCTTGCATGGAACTGATATTACTCTGGTCGGACGGGATCCTTCTTTCTTGGGCATTACTCGGTTCGGTATTTCAAAGAGTGATGCAGTTACTACTGTATCAAATTATCTGCGAGAAAAAACAATTGAGAGTTTTCAAATAAAAAAACCGATAAAAGTCATATATAACTTTATCGAAGAACAACCTGAGCAAGGAAGCAGGTGTGAGGAACTCCGTCATCGAATTGCCCCAAATGGTGAGAAAATTATATCACACCTATCTAATTTTCGGCCTGTAAAGCGGATTGTAGATGTTATCGAGATGACTCCAAAAATTTTAAGAAAAATTCCTGTAAAAGTGATGATGATTGGAGATGGACCTGACAGGTCTAAAGCAGAAACCCGTGCCAGGGAATTAAATATTTCTGAACACGTTCATTTCCTGGGGAAACAGGAGAATGTATTTTTGTTACTCTCAAGTTCCGATGTATTTATCATGCCCAGTAGCCTAGAAAGTTTTGGTCTGGCATCTCTGGAAGCTATGGCCTGCGGAGTTCCCTGTGTTACCAGTAATACCGGAGGATTGACCGAACTGGTTAAAGAAGGGATTTCTGGTTATACTGCAAAAGTGGGTGATGTGGATACTATGGCGAATTTAGTAATTTCTATATTAGAAGATGAAAAAAAACTGAAAAGTCTTTCAGCATCAGCCAGATCTTATGCTTTTGAGAATTTTCATGTAGATAAGATTGTGCCGCAGTATGTCAACCTATATCAGGAAATCCTTTCCACTTAAAGTTCATGATTCCTATTAAGAGCTTTACTCATGAAATGAAACGCCCAATGATTCTGGGGCATCGTGGTTCAACAAAAATAAAAAAATACCCGGAGAATACGCTTCAGGCTTTTATAGAGGCCATTGAACTTGGTGCCGATGGAATTGAATTAGATGTCAGGATGACTAAAGATAATCAGCTTGTTGTTTTTCATGACTCAGATTTATCAAGGTTAGCAGGAATTAATACAAAATTATCAAAAATTTATAGTATGGAGCTACAGGATATCACACTTTTAAGCCAAAATGAAGATAGAAGGACGACTATACCTCTGTTAAAGGATGTTTTTGAAAGTTTTGGTTCTCAAATATTTTATAATATTGAAGTTAAGAAATATATGGGATCCTATCGGTATTTAATAAAAGAACTTCACCAACTTTTACATATGTACAGATTGAAAGAAAATGTCTGGATATCGAGTTTTGATCCACGTTTTTTATGGGAATATGGACGTTTTGAACCTGAAATCATGAGAGGATTTTTACTTGATAAATGGAATCTTTATACACGCTATATTTGTCGGTTTGATTTTGTCAACATAATACACCCCTGTATCGATTTGTGGTCTTTTTGGGATGAAATGCAACAAATAAAAAAATCTTTCTGCTTTTGGACTGTGAATGATATGCTCCATCAAGATTTTCTTAAGAATCGCGATATTTTGGGAATTATTACCGATGATATTGCAAAGTTCCGGCGGAGTCTCTTTACGGAGTAACTTGATGTATAATTATCATCATGCTCTTGTTTTAAGTAGAGGTATAAATTTAACAATATTAATTTTCAAATGAGATATAACATAGAAATACCCAAATCCTGCTTGTAATTTAATAAGAAATTATTTTATCTTTCCTACACAATCTTAGTAATAAATACATAAATTTCGGTTTTATAAAGATTTATAAAAAAAGTGAATATTTCAAGTAGAATAATGTAAATTTACATGTAAATTCACCTAGAACTAGCAGAATCAATTACCTTCAGACAAAAAAATATTTGATTTATCTATTCAGGATATTTAATTAAAATATATTGTAAAATACAATGGAATATAGAAAAATTAGGGTACTTATCTGCACAATATAGCTGGATATGAAAAAATTTTGAATAATATTTTCTCCATACTTTATTTATATAATTAGGATACCTGTTGAAAAGAGATTTTTTGCAAATGTTTCGTAAAGCATAATCGGGATAATCTAAGGTTCTAGGGAGAACAAATATGCCGAAGGAAATTTTATTAGAACAACTACTTGATCAGCTGTCCTCAAAATCAGGGGCACCAGGAGGAGGATCTGTTGCCAGTTTGGCAGGTGCTTTTTCCGCTGCAATGATTCTTATGGTATGTAATTTAACTATAGGGAAAAAGAAATATCAACACTATGAAGACGAAATTAATGAGTGTTTAGAGAAAGCCCAAAAATTGCGGGAGGAATTTCTGTTGCTATCTGATAAGGATGCCGAGGTTTTTAACGAAGTCTTGAAAGCTTATCAACTACCTCATGAGAGTGAGGAAGAAAAGGATCAAAGGATAACTGCTGTTGAAGAAGCAACAAAGCGAGCTTCCCTTGTTCCTATGGATATTTTAAGAAGATGTGAAATTCTATCCAAACTCAGCCGTGATGTTACCATAAAAGGCAATGAAAATTCAATAAGTGATGCCGGAGTTGCTGCCATAATGGCTCATGCTGCAGCGCAAGCTGCTTCACTTAATATTCTTATAAATTTGTCGACAATTTCAGATGAAGATTTCCGCAGCAAGCTAAAAACAGAACAAGAGCATGTACTTAAAACTGTGAATGATATATTTTCAGAAACCATGAATATGGTGAAGGATAAATTATAAAAATTGCCTATTTGTCAGATTTTGATATGTATCAATGTTTCAACCACAGGAATTTTCAATATTCAGTTAAAGACATAGAAATCCGAAAGGAAAGGCACTAAATTCTAAAAGAGGCGTAAAATAAAAGTAACAAAATTTGACAAAAATTGAAGAATATAATAGATTTATATCTGGGGCTTAAATAGTTTAGAAATATAATACATCGGCCAGAGCAGTAATTACTGGACGTGCGTGAGACATGATTTATTCGGTTTAATTAGAAGATCGATGGAGATCTTAAAAGCATATTCAATTTAAAAGGACAGCAATATATGCAGGAAGAAAAGGTAAAAAAATTATTAGAAGAAATTCGACCGGGAATTCAGATGGATGGAGGAGATGTGGAATTTGTGGAAATTAAAGATGATGTAGTTTATGTCAGATTACTTGGTGCTTGTGGAGGATGTCCAATGGCACAGCTTACCCTAAAGGAAGGTATTGAACGATACATCAAAAGTGAAATACCTGAGATTAAAGCAGTTGAGGCAACTTCCTAATCTTGAGGTGCTAGGATGATAGAAGTAAAAATAAATGGGTTGTTTTTGACACAATCCCAGGCGAGTGGTGTTATTCTCAAGGAAGTTAAAGGCAAGAGAACTTTACCAATCATCATTGGTGAATATGAGGCGCAATCAATTGCCCTGGGTCTTGAGAAGATAAAACCACCGAGACCCATTACCCATGATTTAGCTATCAGCATGCTGGAATCTCTCACTGCTGATATTGAGCGAATTGTCGTTACTGAATTGAAAAACAATACCTATTATGCAATCATCTATATTAGAAGAAAATCGAAAATATACGAAGTCGATTCACGTCCAAGTGATGCTATTGCTCTAGCTGTAAGAAAAAACATTCCGATATTTGTCACGGAAGAAGTGATGGATAAAGGTTCATACACCCCTGAAGAAATTCAGGAGGTACAGGATGTTAAGATAGAAAAGCAGGAAGATAAACTCGAACGACTCAGAACAGAGCTTCAGGAAGCAGTCGAGAAAGAAGAATATGAAAGGGCTGCCAAAATTCGGGATGAGATCAAGAGATTAGAATCGCGGCAATAGAAGGGCAACTTTAAAATGAAAAATCATCGGATAAGAATGAAAATATATGGGGTTAGAGGGAGTTATCCTCCAACTAACGGTAATGGGACCAAGGTTGGGGTAAATACAACCTGTGTCCGAGTGGATATTGGAAAACATATCATCATTATCGATGCGGGAACAGGTATTATTAATTTAGGTACCGATTTAATAAAGGAATGGAAATCCGAGAAGGGGAAACAGAACTATTTTAGTTTATATCTCTTTTTTTCACATACTCATATTGATCATTTAATGGGTTTTCCTTATTTCAATATGATCTATCTTCCCCAGACTGAATTGAATATTATTTCTCCAACCCAATTGAATTATTCAATAGAAGATATCTTGGAAACTCTTATGAGCCCGGCTTTCTTTCCGGTATCAATGGCAGAACTCCCCTGTACCTTTAACTATCAAAACTTTGCTGAAAATAAAATTGCCTATTTCTTTGAGAACGATTATAGCATTATCTCGGTGAATGACAATATAGATAAAAAGAATTGGGTTGGTCGTATTTCATGCCTTCGTAACTATACTCACCCGAAGGGTGGTGCATATATTTATAAGTTTGAGAATCCCACCGGTAAATCGATGGTCTTTGCCACAGATGTTGAAGGGTTTGTAGGTGGAGATCAGAGATTAATCAGATTTGCTCAGAATGCAGATGTTTTGATTCATGATGCACAATATTCTTTAGAAGAGTACGAAATGTTCCAGGGTTTTGGGCATAGTACTTTCCGAATGGCCTGTGAAGCGGCGCAAAAGGCATCTGTGAGAAGATTAATCTTATCGCATCATGATCCTAAACATTCTGATAAGGAATTAATTGATCTGGAAAATGAAGCCAAGAAAATATTTCCAGAAACCCATTTAGCAACTGAATCCATGGAATTTGTGATTTAATCAAATCAATGGCATGATTCCCCAGAAACATACTAAAATTGTGGCAACTGTTGGTCCGGCAAGTCAAGATGTCGAAATAATCGAGAAGATGATTTTAGCAGGTGTCAATGTTTTTCGCCTCAATTTTTCGCATGGTGACCACCATTCTCATCTAAAGGTAATTCAGACCATAAAAGATATCAGGACTAAATTAGATCGTGCAGTTGCTATATTACAGGATCTTTCCGGTCCTAAAATCAGACTAGGTAAAATTTCTGATGAACCAATGCAGGTTAAAGCGAATGATAGTATCATACTTGATGGTGCTTATAAAGACAGTTCCAAAGGTAACAAAATAGCTATCTCCTATGAAAAATTTGCCGACGACGTTTTCCCTGGAGCACGCTTGTTGTTAGCAGACGGTGATTTAGAACTGGAAGTTACATCTGTGGAAGGGACGGAAGTTCGATGCAAGGTTGTTATCGGGGGAGATTTATATTCCCATAAGGGTGTTAATTTCCCAACCGGAAGTTTTAATATCCCCCCTCTGACAGAAAAGGATAAAACTGATTTAGTTTTTGGCTTGGAGAACAAAGTGGATATGGTTGCCATGTCATTTGTACGGACAGCCAATGATTTGCGAATGGCACATGACATCTTTCAATCGGTGGGACATAGAGTCCCCTTGATTGCCAAAATAGAAAAACATGAAGCAATAGAAAATATAGAA
>SMTZ1_10000968_pt1 | contig 28107 bp, 20 predicted proteins | sample DeeMarSWOR136_30_FD_25667 | JGI IMG/M metagenome (IMG submission 25667)
GAACGAGTAGCCGACCGCGCCGATCATGCGGCCGTCGATGTACACAGGGCTCCCGCTCATTCCGGCGATGACACCCGCTTCCTCGATCGGGCCGCCCGAGAGGCGCGCGAGGATCAAGTCATGCTTGGGGAAGGCGTTCTTGAGGATGCTGATGATCTCGGCATCGAACTCCTCAATCGTCGTCCCCTGGAATACGCTTCGGCCAACCCCCGTCATGCCCGGCTGCACTTCCTCCAGAGGCATGAACCGTTCGGTATCGAGCTCGAGGGCTGGGACGACGGCAACAGGAAGTGCTATTGACAGAAGCAGGGCGAGAGAGACAGATTTCGCTAAGGACGAACTCATGGGTGCCTTCTTCGGGCCGTGCCTTTCAACAATGATTGGGGTCAGGTTTCTGCCCTGACCGCTCAATGAGGTACCGACCCTCCTTGGCCCGAGAGGATAGCAGGCCGGTCGGGGTTTGTCAAAGGGTTTTTGGGGCTGTCGGCAGAGTCGGGGAAGAGGGGCCGTGGGTTTCTCCTTGACACTGTGTGTTGTTGCGAATAGGATGGGCTGTCCATCACATTCCCGCGATGCCGGAGGCGCGAGAGGCCGGGCTTCGTCGCTGGCCGAAGTCTCCGCGTTCGCGGCATTGCTGTGGGGTGAGTCGGGGCCGCCCGATTGAACCATAGAATCCTCGATGGAAGGGAGAATGGATATGCATCAGGTGAAGACGCGGTCTGAGGATGTGCTGCGCGAGCTCAAGGCGCGGAGGATCATTGCCATCATCCGGGCCGCGGGCGAGGAGGAGGCTGAGCACATCGCTACGGCCGCGATCTCCGGCGGCATCACCGCTATCGAGATAGCGGTCAATATGCCGGGGGCGATGGGTGCGATCCGTCGGCTGGCGGGACGTGAGGGGGTTCTGGTAGGCGCGGGAACCGTTGTGAACGCCAAGCTGGCGAAGGCGGCGATCGAGGCAGGTGCTCAGTTCGTCGTCTCCCCCCACACTGACCGACGCATCATCGATGCCGCGACCGAGTTCGGGGTGCTGGCGTCGACCGGGGCCGCCACTCCGACAGAAGTCGTCACCGCCTGGGCGCTCGGGGCCAGGCTTGTGGAGGTATTCCCCGCCGCCTCGTTCGGCGGGCCGAGCCACATCGCCGCGCTCAAGGTGCCGCTCCCGTTCATCGAACTGATGGCGACGGGAGGTGTCAATCTCAACAACATCTTGGACTACTTCAGGGCTGGCGTCTCCACAGTCGGTGTGGCCAGCGGGCTGATCGACCCGTGGGCTGTGGAGACGGGGAGGTGGGATGTGATCACCCATAAGGCCACCGCCCTCACTGCGAAGCTCTCGCTGCTCACCTGAGAAGAAAGTCCCGGAATGCCGGCCGCTTCTCGAGAGCAGTACGAAACGGAGTGTGAGAGAGCCTGAGGACGGAGGGGAAGGCCGGCTGATGTCGGGGGCGACATACGATCTCGAGACCACTGTTGTACCGTAGGAAATGGGGAGGAGAGATGCGAGAGGTAGTCATTATCGGCGGCGGTCCTGCCGGGTATGCCGCCGGCATCTACTGCGCGCGGGCTGGGCTCGCGCCGCTTCTGTTCACGGGCAAGGAGATGGGGGGACAGATCGCGCTTACGGATACGATCGACAATTATCCCGGGTTTGCCGACAGCGTCGGCGGGTTCGACCTCTCCGATCAGATGCGGCGCCAGGCCGAACGGTTCGGAACGGAGATAGTGCAGGATGTAGTGGCCAAGGTCCGGTTCACGGAGCAGCCGTTCGAGGTGACCACCGCGAACGGCGAAACCCACCAGGCGAAATCGGTCATAGTGGCCGCCGGGGCGTCGTACCGTCGGCTCGGGGTGCCTGGAGAGGAAAGGCTCGTGGGCCGCGGTGTCTCCTATTGCGCCACCTGCGACGGATTCTTCTTCAAGGATCAGGATGTGGTCGTCGTCGGCGGGGGCAACTCTGCCCTCGACGAGGCCATCTTTCTCACACGCATCGTGAAGCACGTGAACATCGTTCACCGCCGCGACGAGCTCCGTGCCGACAAGATATTACAGAATAAGGCCATGGCCACCGGCAAGGTCAGCGTCATCTGGGACTCAGTCGTGACGGAGATAGTGGGGGATGAGCAGGTCACGGGTGCAAGACTGAGGAACGTCAAGACCCAAGAGGAGCGTGTCATCGAGACACCGGCGGTATTCATCTTCATCGGCTTCGTGCCGAATACCGACCTGTTCAGGGGCCAGCTCGACGTCGACGAGACCGGCCACCTCATCGTCGATTCACGCCAGCGTACAAACATACCGGGGGTCTTCGGTGCGGGCGATATCCACGACAGCCGCTACCGCCAGGTTGCTACCGCATGCGGGTATGGTGTCATGGCCGCCCTCGAAGCCCAGAGGTTTCTGAGTGGCGTGTAGAGGCCGTGCCTGCGGTCTCGCCCCCGACGATACGATCACGGTGATGGTCGAGTGAGGTGTCCACCAGTTAGCGCGAGAAGCAATCGCAGCGGCCGTCCGGATAATCTAAGGGTCAAGGAGGAGGCGGCGCCTTCGACAGAGATGGGGCGGCGCGTGCAGCGGATGCGGAGGCATTGGATTCCACAGGGAGGGGAAGGCCGGCCCGATTCACTAGAAGTAGGCGGTGACGCGGAGGAAGCCGAGGTGATCGGCGCTGCCGAATTCGGATGCTTCATCTCCCGAAAAGAGGTTGAGATTGAACAGGAGGTCAACGTTCTCAGCGATGTTGTAGCTCAGCGAGGGGATGAGGACCAGGCTCCGGTCATCGAGGTTTCCCACGCCGTAGGCCGAGAGGTCGATGAGTTCAGTGAGGGGATAGGAGGTGTAGAGAAACAGGTAGTTCCGGGCCAGGCTCTTGCGCCCGCCGAAGAGGAGCTCCAGCCACTCCTGAACGGTATAGTCCTCCCTGCGTAAGCGTCCGCGCTCACTCCAGTAGTACTCTCCGAGGAGATACGTTCCGTTCTCCAGCGTGTAGTCGACGCCCAGCACGAGCTGGGCGTAGTCATCTGAGCGCTCCCAGTCGTTATATGCACCTTCCCCCCAGACTCCCAGGCCGAAGAGCTCTCCCGCGAAGTCCCCACCGAGCAGGCGCCTGCGCTCGGCAGAGGTGGTGCCTGTGAGGAAGTTCCGGCGCTCCTCGTGGAGTTGGCCGATCGTTGCCGAGATGTCATACCGGCCGAAGTGCTCGCCGATCCTGAGGAGGCGGGCAGTTTGCTCGATCGTTCCGTGAGGGGCGAAGACAGCCCGGATCGAACCGGCAGTGTGGAAGGGAATTTCGATGGCTCCGGCATCGACGCCCCGCTTCTCATAAGTGGGCTCGACGAGAGACTTCACGTTGAATAGGTCGGTCGGATTCCAGGCGTATCCCGTACCCCAGGGGAGCTGCTGCTTGCCGACTCTGATCATGAACCGTCCCGCATAGAAGGAGAGGAACGCGTTGTCCAGGTAGTGCTCGTTCTCGAACTCATACGTGGAGGGCGCATCAGGGGGGAGTTGTTCAAAGATGGCAGGGGGCAGAAGTTCGTCGAGGGGGAGGGCCGTCCTCCCATTGAAGGTCTGGTACACGTAGTCGCCGCGGAACGATGCACGTTCGCCGGCCTGGGCGGAGATGTCGAGACGCAGTCTGTTGTAGTCCTGAACGTAGGCCTCTCTGTCGATGGCTCCTGCCGTGAGCTGGTACTGGTAGTATCCGCTCAGTTCCGGCCCGATCCCCCAGGCGCGTGGCAGAAGTAGGAGAGTAGCAAGTGTAACTGTAACGACGAGGCGACACATCGATTCCAGTCCCATCGGCCGGCTATCGCTTCTTCAGTTCGCTCGTGGTGAACTGCGCATCGGGTAGATCGATGTCGTATTCGATCTCGACGATGCGCATCGTGGTCCGGGAGTCATCTTGCAGATTCGTCATCACATAGTGCATCGGGGTCGGGTGTGCATCGATGATCCGGATGTCGGCGACCAGGAGGCGTTTGAGCAGCTCTCCGTCATCATCGTAGTAGTCGACCCGCAGGGGGACGTAGAGTGAGGTATCAGCCCAGATCTCGACCCTGCTGTACGCGCAATCGGAATCGTACGGCGTGAGGGTGAGGTGATAGCAGACGTTGCCCTCGCAATCCTCTGTCCCTGCGAGCGTGGCATCGTAGTCGGCGGCGAACGAGCTCGATGATCCCATATCCTCGTAGGAGAAGTCGCTCCCCATCATCTTCTGTCGCTTCACATGACTGGCGAGGAGGCGCACACGGTCGGTGGAGGGGAAGTAGGACCAGATGTCTTTTCCGTCGTCGAGCATGAGGAAACTCACGCCTTCCACCCGGGCCGGCTCGAGGTATCGGAAGAGCATCTTATCGTTCCCATCTTTCGTGAAGACTCTGATTCTGAATTCTCTCTCCTCGCCGCCCGTAGTCGTGATCGTCTGGAGGATGATGCCCTCGCTCGATTCGGCTCTGGCGACCGAGTCGACGCGCGCGACGATCTGGCGGGCCGACGGGCTGTCGTCCGCTTCATCGGCCAGGGCGTCTGCAGGCAGGTGAATGACAGGAATGACAATAGAGAGAAGGAGGCATAAGCGAATAACGTGGGACATGATTGACCTCTTGTCTCGAGATGAGTGTAGACCGGGATCCGCAGATACGCGAGCCGGGACACCGCGGCTACACGATCCTGAGCGGGGCGGCCACCCGAGGAGTGAGTATATCTCATCCTCCTCGGGGCAGAAAGCGGTTTTTTTGTGCGTGTACGCGGGGTGCCCCAGCGGACTGGACGCGGGGCGAGCAGAAGTGCTTGACATCAGATGATTTCTTGCGATATACTGGGGCGACGCAAAGGTCAAGCGGGATGCCCGTATCTTCTGTGAGGGTTCTGATACGAGAGCTCTGAGTTGACCAGGTCATCAGGTGGAATATGACGAAGCAAAGGCGGCAGAGGCAGCGGCTGTGTGGAATGGATGCTCGTGTAGGGGGGGGATGGCCCAAGCCTGTGCCGATTTTCATCGGCCCGACCGAGGGAGACCGTGGACCGGCCCGTGGGCAGCACCGCTCCGGTCCGGTCTGTGAATGATCGGGAGTACGGAAAAGAGTTATCGATCAGCACTGGAAGGTGCTCGACATATCCATACGAGGAGGGGAGAGATGAACTGCGGGTGGAGATCTGATGGGAGAATGATCCTGATTTCAGCGATCGTCATGGTGAGTTCGGCCGCTCTCCTTATAGGAATGGGAGCATCGGCGCGCCCGGGCGGTGGCCTCGCTGCGGCCCCGTGCGCTGATGCTGTGGCCCCTCGCGCTGATGCTGCGGCCCCGGGCGCTGATGCTGCGGCCCCGGGCGCTGATGCTGTGACCCCGCACGGTGGTGCTGTGACCCGGCACGCTGGCCCCGCGGCGCCAAACGTGTGGGCGGATATCGATGGAGATGGAGCAGCCGAGCCGGAATGCCATGCTGGTGATGATGATCGGGATGGCGTGCTCGACGACTGGCTCCATTCCGGGCTCAGGCTGGCGGAGCGCGAGCACGATCTGTTGTCGGGCGGGACGGCAGTCTCCGTTCGCTACCTCGACTTCGCACCGATATGGGACTCAGGTAATCATCTGAACAATGTCTGGCACGTGGCTGTCGACGATTTCGATAGCGACGGCAGCATGGGCATTCTCTCGATGGCCTTCACCCCGACGAAGCAGCTGCACCGGTTTGAGAACGATGCAGACAACAGCTTCGCACTGAACTGGGTGAGCCCGGCCTCGCTTTCCCCGCCGGGTGCCTTCGTCACGGTAGCAGGAGGTGATTCGGATCTGGACGGCCAGGGAGAGATGATCGGCGGGGAGACGAGCACGCTCAACCAGGTGCTCCTCTATGAGTCGGTGGATGACGATACGTTCGAATACCGTGATGTGGATATCTCGGAACCCGATTTCACGGGGCAGTTGTCGATGGATCGCGTCCTCGTGGCAGATACGGACGGCGACACCAGGCGGGAGATCGTCTTCGATATCGGAGGTGCGAGCGGCGGAAAGGTCTTCATCTATGAGCAGATAGGCCCTATCGGCCAGAACACCTATACGAAGGTGTACGAGTACGAAACGGTGAGTTACCTCGTGGATTGTGCGATCGGCGACAGTGACAACGATGGCAACCAGGAGATTATTCTGGGCGTTGGCGGGTGGCCGATCTATCCTATGCACCTGCGCCGGCTCGAGTACAATCCGGATTTGAACACCTATGAGCATAAAATGATGGACCCAGGGGTCACGGGCCTCCCCCTTGCGCCGGCAGTCGGTGACATCGATGACGATGGGCTGAACGAACTGGTGATGGGGTCGGCGGTATCGGCAGGTGGCATCCTCTATATCCTCGAGGCCATCGCGGATGATGAATATGTGGCGGTGTACGAGAGCCCGACCTGCTTCAATGGGAACGTGCTCACCACCGCCCTTGGCCCGGTTCTGGGAAGTCCCTATCCGGGAATCATCGCAGGCTCGCATGGGGGCGAGCTCAGGCTGTACGGGTTCGATGGCGAGACCTACCAGTCGCTACTTGAACAGTCGATCGCGAGCGGAGGCCCCATTCGCGGCTCCCACCTTGGTTTAGCCGATGGCGACGATCTGCCAGAGATCGCCTTCTCGTCGCAGGGAGATGACCGTGTCTATGTCTATGAGCAGATTCGTCCCCCCGTCGTAGAGCTCGGTCTCGTGCCCCTGGCGACGGTCGTTCCGCGGGGAGGAGATCTGGAGTTCGATGCCGTACTCGAGAACACCACGCCGGAGACACAGATGGTGTGGGGACGGACTGATGTCTACCTCCCCGGGGGCAGCCCCTATGGGGGGAACCCTCTGCTTGGGCCGATCCCGATCACCCTTGGGCCGTACGGGTCGGTAACCCGCCATCTGAGCCATGCTGTTCCGCTCAACGCTCCTCTCGGTGTCTATTCATATGCAGGTACTGTTGGGGTGCCGCCGGATACGATCATCGACCAGGATGAGTTCGATTTCGAGGTGATCGAGGGGTTCCGGCCGCTGTGCGGAGGCAACGCGGTGGGATCGAATCTGGAGCCGGAGGCGGAGCAGGTCGATCGGTAGAGGGCCGAAGAAGCGGAGACCGGCGGAGGAAGCCCGGTTTTGCTCCTTGACAGGAGCCGATCGGAGATTGTATTCTTAGGCCGGGGCGGAACTTCGCCCCTCCTGCTTCGTCTGTACGGACAGCGTATGGTACCACGTACGGGGCCCGGGGAAGTTGAGTACAGGCTTATCCGCTTTCTGAAACTCCGTCAGGAGGCTCCGGGGAGTACCGCTCGGTCCGTCGGAGCCCCCTCGAGGGAGATCCGGAGATTCGAAGACACCAGAATCGGGAGGACCGAGGATGAGGGTCAGATCGAAACCAGGCGGCGCGGCGCGCCGATTTGCATCGGCGGGCGTGACCCTTCTGGTGGTGGCTCTTAACGCGTCAGGTGTCGGGGCGACTACTGGGGGGCGGGTGTCGCTCGAGCGCCCGGAGTTGACACTTGCACAGGGGGATGTGCTCGCCGGCGCGAAGGAAGGGGACGTAGACAGCGATGGACGGCCCGAGCACATCGTCTCTATTGAGGAGGATCGGGTCATCGCAGTGCGGGGCGATGGCACCATAGTCGAGATCCCGGGATCGCCGAGCGGGCCGAGCGCATCTCGGCCGGCGACGAGATCGAGAGAAGGACTTGTTCTCCCCTATCAGCCCGGCTGGCCGATTGTGGCCGGCGGGGTCTTCTATTCTTCGCCGGTCTTCGTCGACATCGCGGGAGACGAGGCTCCTGAGATCCTCTGCGGGTGTTCTGACGACAGTCTCTATGCGTGGTTCGAGGACGGTTCTCCCGTTCCCGGATGGCCCGTGGCCGCTGGCGGCGAGATCAAGTCATCTCCCGCGGTCGGCGATATCGATGGAGATGGCGAGCTCGAGATCGTCGTCGGGTCCTGGGATCAGAAGGTCTATGCCTGGAACGCCGATGGCACTACGGCTCCCGGATTCTGGCCGCGCCCGGTCAATGGTGTCGTCAAGTCATCTCCCGCCATCGGGGACGTGGACCAGGACGGCGAACTCGAGGTGGTCGTTGCGAGCTTCTGGGGATATTCCACCGGCAGTCTCTATGTCCTCGAGGGAGACGGATCCGATACCCCGGACTGGCCCAAGCATCTGGGCGAACCCATGGAATCCTCCCCTGCTCTGGCCGATATCGACAATGATGGGAAGCTGGAGATCGTAATCGGCACCGAATCGAATCATGTGTATGCGTTCAACGGTGAGAATGCCACGCCCGTGTCAGGAAGCTGGCCTGTGACGACCTCGGGAGGCGTGAGGGCGGCGCCGTCGATCGGGGACATCGATAATGATGGCCATCTGGAGATCGTTGTCGGCGACTCGTGGTGGGGCGGGCACACCTGGGCGTTCGAGGCGGATGGATCCGTCATGGATGGATGGCCGATCGATGTCGATAATAACGTTATCGCCTCACCTGCCCTTGCCGACTTCGACTGCGACGGCGACCTCGAGATCGTGCAGCCGACCTCGATCTATTTCGGCAGCCCTGTCCCCTGTAAGATATATGTCTTCCACCACGACGCGAGTGTGGCCGAGAACTGGCCGGTATTCATCACCGGGGACTACGAGCGCACAGAATCTTCTCCTGCCGTGGCGAACATAGACCTGGACCCCGAGGTCGAGATCGTCGTCGGCTCCGGCAACGGGAGTGGATTGTGGAACGATCTCTATGCCTTCAACTATGATGGATCGCCCCTCCCGCGCTTTCCGCTGCAGGGTGAAGACATCTACTCCTCTCCTGCTGTCGGTGATATCGACCGAGACGGCGTGCTCGAACTGGCGGTCGGCTCCTGGCATGACAGGAAGATGCACTGCTGGGAGCTCGGCCCGGGGACGTTCGATCCGCTCGGGCTTCCGTGGCCGGCGTTCCAGCACGATGCCCAGCACACCAGCTTCAAGGAGTATGAAGGCTTCGCCGATGCATCGGTTGTGGTGACCGCCGACACTGACACGGTGGCGGCGGGGGAGGTCTTCGGGTACACGGTGAGCATCATCAACAATACCGACGGGGAATGGACAGGTATGGGTCTGGTGATGCTGGCGCTCCCCGGATGTGTGCCCTATCAGGGTAATCCGATCGTCGGGCCCGTGGCGATTGCACTCAGCCCCAATCAAGTGCTCACGGCGCAGTTCGAGGAGGCTGTGCCGATGACGGCTCCTCCCGGGTCATACGTTCTGACTGCCGCTGTCGGTCGTCCTCCGGACAGACTTGTATCCTCCGGCACGATCGCGATCGAGGTCATTGCGGCCCAGGGCGGCCGGGTCTCGCCCGGGGTGTTCCCGGGACGGGGCGAGCGGAACCGTTGAGGGTCCCTCCGGGGTCGAGCCGCGTCGTCGCAGTCAGTGGTTCGCGAGCAGGCGTCGGCCTGCGGATCTTGATGTTGAGAGTCTGGATCGGGGTGGCGTTTCTGTTTGCATCGGACGGTTGACCACGTGTGATGTGACTCTGGCAGGGCTCGCGGGTATCCATCGCGGCGCGGCTGCGGGGAGCCGGGAGCTGAGTAGCGACGAGGGAACACACGTATGGCGAAGAGGAGAGAAGAAAAGGAAGCTGGATCCGTCCGCGGCCCGGTGAACTCGTCAGGGGGTGCGCTTCGGGGAGTGCTGGAGACCGCCGCGCTCGACCCCGAGCGAGAGGCGATGCTGAGGAAGAAGATAGCGAAGGTCTTGCGCTCCCTGCGTGACGCGCTCGCCCGCGAGTGGCAGGTTCAGGTGCAGGAGGTGAGCGAGAGATATCGCGGACGTCCTGAGGGAGATATCCGGGTCGATTATCGCAGGGGCATCGAGGCGCTCCTCATCGCAGTGGAAGAAGACGACGTAACCAGTCTCCTGAGCACATGCGAGGAACTTGCCACTAATCGATGGCAGACACAGTTCGTGGTTTCGGAAGTGGGAGAGGCGATCTTCGCGGGCACAAGGCTGATCTTCCGGGCCTTAGCTGCAGAGGCGACGGATGTTCAGGAACTCATGGACATGTACGCCATATTCGACCAGTACATCATGGAGGGGCTCTTCTATCACTTCCAGATCTATCAGCGTCTGGCACTGGCCGAGGTGGAGAATCAGACGAGGCTCCGCGCTCAGGCGGAGGAGGAAGCGAAGTTTGCTCGCGAGCGACAGAAGCTGCTCGAGGAGTTGAGAAGTCAGGAAGAGAGACTGGCTGCAATCATTGAGGGAAGCGCCGACGCCATAATCGCTCTCGACAATGATGACAATATTGTCTGCTGGAACCGAGGCGCGGAGTCGATCTTTGGGTACACCAGAGAGGAGATGATCGGACGGCCGGTCGATGTGATTGTCCCCGGTCATCTGGAGGAGGCCGGCGAGCTCGAGATGATCGCGAGGGAGGTGCGGGATCGAGGGTTCATCCGAGGTTATGAGACTGAGCGTCTGACAAAGGATCGGCGGCGGATCAAGGTCGATCTGACGAGCACCGTGATACGGGACGCGGACGGGAAACGTGTCGGGACGGCTGCGATTCTCAGAGATATCACTGACCGCGAGCGATTGAGGGAGCGGGTGCTCCAGGCCGAACGTCTCGCCACCATCGGCAGGATGGCGGCCCGCGTAGCGCACGAGGTGCGAAATCCTCTCAGTTCGATCACTCTCAACGCCGACCTGCTTGCCGACGAACTCCGCACGTACAAGGGAGTCGACACAGCGGAGGCGGACGTGCTCCTCCGGTCGGTCAACTCTGAGTTGGAGCGGCTTAACCAGGTAGTGAGAGAGTATCTGAGCTTTGTGCGGCTTCCCGAGCCCAGGTTCGAGCAGCATGACATCGTCAGAGTGACAAAAGATCTGCTCGATTTCCTGGAAGAGGAAATGTCGGGAAAGGGGGTCCGCCTGAAACGAGAATTTGGCGACGGCATTCCGCTCATGCTGCTTGACGTGCATAAGATGCGCGAGGCCCTCATCAATCTACTGAAGAATGGCTCTGAGGCTATGCCCGGGGGAGGGGAGATCACGACGCGGATTGCACGGCAGGGAGAGGAAGTCCTTATTACGATCAGTGATACCGGCGTTGGGATTCCGGAGGACCGGATCGAGTCCATCTTTCAGCCGTTCACCAGCACCAAGGAAGGAGGAACTGGCCTGGGGCTGCCGGTCGCCCAGGAGATTATCGCTGAGCACGGCGGTGCGATCAGTTGTGCCAGCAAAGTGGGGGAGGGGTCGACGTTTGAGATAAGACTTCCTCTCGAAATGGGCTCGCGGCCGAGGCTGTCACCTCGGGAAGTGACTGATCCCGGCTCCCCGCAAGGTGCAGGACCAACGGCGAGGTGTGGATAGGTCCGATGTCAATAGGGTAGGTTAAGATGAGAGCAGTATCAGTGAGACGAATCCGTGGAGGTGGCAGTCATGGGAAGACCGCAGACTGACCTATCGGCAGGCGGCGTGAAGAGCAATTCTCCTGAACCTCCCGTGGTGGCTCAAAGACCGGCCTGGCCCCACAGAGAGATGCCGCCATCGTTGAGAAAGAAGGTAGCAGACGTTCTGCGCTCGAACCGGGATGAGATTCTAGATCGCTGGCAGACTGGCGTGATCAAGGTGGACGAGGAAGAGCGTCAGCGAGTCGGAGCTGGTGACGTAGACCTTGGGGGATTCTTAGAGCACTTCTTCAGAGCGATCGAAGACGGCGATCTGAGTCATCTCTACCGAATGCTGGGGGAGGTTGCGAAGCAGCGATGGCGGATCTGGCGGTTGGCGATTTCGGAGTCCGGGCGCACGGCGCTCTACATCAAGCGTGTTCTGTACGACGTTCTCGACAGGGAATTGACCGACCGGGCCGAGCTCATGCAGGCGGTGAGGATGATCGATGCGTGCACAACTGAACTGATGTACCACTATATCGAGACGTATCAGGCGATGGCGGTGGCCGAGCTCCAGCGTCAGGCAGGACGCCTGGCCAAGGCAGAGCAGGACAAGAAGTTCGCCGTGGAGAGACAGCATCTGCTGGAGAAGCTGAGGCAGCAGGAGAGGCACCTGGCAGCGATCGTCGACGGGAGCGCTGACGCCATTATCGGGCTCGATCCAGATGGTGTCATCCTTTCCTGGAACCGCGGTGCCGAGCTCATCTTCGGTTATGAGAGTGAGGAGATGATCGGCAGGTCGATCGAAGTGCTCGTGCCCGATCATCTCAAGAGGGCTCGCGAGCATGAAACGATAGCAAGTCAGGTACGTAACAATGGATTCGTACGCGGATTGGAGACCGAGCGACTCGCAAAAGGCGGACGCTGGGTGGTTGTCGATCTGACGAGCACGGCGATACGGGACGAACAGGGGAAGATAGTCGGTATGTCGGCCATCCTCAGAGATATCACGCACCGCAGGCGAATGAGGGAGCGGGTCCTCCATGCTGAACGCCTCGCCACCATAGGAATGATGGCAGCCCGCGTCGCGCACGATGTGCGCAGTCCGCTCAGCTCCATTACGCTCAATGCCGACCTGCTGGCAGAGGAGCTCCGGACCTATGCGGAGAGCAATACGACCGAGGCGCAGGCACTCCTCAGATCGATCGACTCTGAACTGGAGCGGCTCAGCAAGGTGGTGGATGAGTACCTGAGCTTCGCGCGGCCGCCCGAGGCAAAGTTCGAACCGCATGACATAGCACAGATAGTGGGGGATCTACTGGACTTTCTGGAGAAAGAGATGGCGGGGAACGGTGTCCGGCTGAGCCGGGCGTTTCACCAGGGCATCCCGCCCATGCTTGTCGATGCGCATCAGATACGGCAGGCCTGCCTCAATCTCCTCAAGAACAGCTGCGAGGCAATGCCCCACGGGGGCGAGATCACAGCAGGGATCGAGCGTCAGGGCGATGACGTGCTGATCACTATCACCGATACCGGTGTTGGAATTCCTGAAGACGAGATCGATACCATGTTCAAACCGTTTACAAGCACCAAAGTGGGAGGGACCGGACTGGGGTTGGCAGTTGCCCAGGAGATTGTGGCGGAACACGGCGGCACGATACGTTGTCAAAGCAGAGTGGGAGAGGGAGCCACGTTCACCATCAGGTTGCCGCTCTTCCTGGGTAGGATTCGCTCGAAGCCGGAGAGATATGATGCAGATGCAGGGTGAATATCGAGTGCTGGTCGTAGATGATGAGGCAGGCACTCGCGAGTCGCTCTCCAAGGTTCTAGCCAAGGAGGGATACGACGTTGCAGCGGCCAGCGACGGCCGAGAGGCATTGAATGTAGTGGAGAAGGGTGGGATCAACGTCGTGCTCGCCGATGTGAAGATGCCGAGAATGGACGGAGTGGAGCTCCTGCGTGCCGTGAAGAGGTACTCACCGGACATCGAAGTTATCCTCATCACCGGGTATGGCACGGTCGAGACCGCTGTCGAGGCAATGCGCGAGGGAGCCTACGACTTCGTGTTGAAGCCGTTCAGACGAGTCGTCATCACGAAGGCCGTGAGCAAGGCTATCGAGAATCAAATTCTTGTCATCGAGAATCGCGCTCTGCGGGATCAGCTCCACGCGTTCCAGGAGGGAAAGAGGCTCATCGGCTCCGGACCTGCGATGGCGCGCGTTGTGGAGATCGTTGAGCAGGTCGCTCCCAGTGCTGCCACCGTTCTGATGCTGGGGGAGAGTGGTACGGGGAAGGAAGTGGTGGCGAACGCCATCCACCAGCTCAGCCCGCGCCGGGATAGGAGATTCATCAAGGTGAGCTGTGCTGCGCTGCCGGAGACACTTCTCGAGGCCGAGCTCTTCGGGCATGAGCGTGGGGCCTTCACCGGCGCGGTGGCCCGGAGGGAGGGGCGCTTTGAGGCGGCAGATGGAGGCACCCTGTTTCTCGATGAGATCGGAGAGATGTCCCTGGCGACTCAGGTGAAACTTCTTCGCGTGCTGCAGGAGGGAGAGTTTGAACGGCTCGGTTCGACTCGCACCCTCAAAGCTGACGTCAGACTGATTGCCGCCACCAATGAGGATCTGCTTGAGGCTATCGGTCATGGTTCGTTCAGAGCAGATGTCTACTATCGTCTCAATGTCATCACCATTACGGTCCCTCCCCTGCGGGAGCGAAAAGAAGACATCCCTCTTTTCGTAGATCACTTTATTCACATTTATTCGAAGAAGAACGACAAGAAGATCGAGGGAATATCGGCTGAGGCAATGTCCATGCTCACCCACTACGACTGGCCTGGAAACGTGCGGGAGCTGGAGAACGCTATCGAGCGGGCAGTCGTACTGACGAGGAGGAAGTTCATCGGCCCACAGGATCTTCCTGTCGATATCAGGCATCCAGGGGACGTCACTGTGGCGGAGGAGATCGCGCCTGCGGAGACTGAGACAGGCCAGGTGGTCAGGATCCCGATCGGAGTCCCGCTGCGCGTAATCGAGATGCACGTGATAGATGAAACCCTTCGCGCCACAGATTACAACAGGAACCGTGCTGCCGAGATCCTCGGTCTGAGCGCCAGGACGATCTACCGGAGGCTGAAATCGAAGGAAAAGTCTCCTGTGGTGGGGAAGATGTTACTGGGGCGTCAGGATCTTCCTCGCGATATCACCTCGCGGGATGGCGGGGGCGATCGGATGCTCCACATTCCGATCGGAATGCCGCTACGCGAGGTCGAGAAGCGGGTCATCGACGAGACCCTGCGAGCTACGAACGGCAATAGGAACCGTGCTGCCGAGATCCTCGGTCTCAGCGCCCGGACTATCTATCGGAGAGTCAAAGAGACGGAGAAGGATGGCGGCGATTCCAGGGGGATGTCAGGGACGGTGCCGAAGGGTGAAGATTACTGAAAATCTTCCAACTCTGCTATTGACTGGCGACAGTCGTGTTGATATAATTCACATGCCTTCCGGGAGATGGTAACTGGACAGACATGAGAAGGACTGAGTTCGCAGCATTGACCGGCGGGTGTACGAGGGGGTGTTCTAAATGGCCAGCAGAAAGATAGTGGACCTGAAAGAGAGTCACGCGATCTACCTCAGGGTAGCGCTCCTCGCCTCCATAGTCTTACATGGCGTCGTCCTGTTCGCGGTGCCGTACTTCGAGCCGAACGTCAAGCCGAGGACGTACGAAGACGTCATCATCGAGGACATGGAGGCGCCGCCTGAGGTTGAGGAGCCTCCGCCTGAGCAGAGACCGGCGCTGCCTGTGGAGGCGGAGTCGGAGGAGGAAGAGGAGCAGGCAGTTGAGACGATCGAGGAGACCGATTTCGATCCGTTCGCGCGGATCGATCAGCCGATAGCTCCCGAACCTGAGACCCCCGAGTTTGTCGCTTACGATACGCCTCCGCAGCTCATCCGGACCATTGAACCTGAGTATCCTGAGATTGCGCGCAGGGCCGGGATCGAGGGGACTGTCTTCGTACGGGTGCTGGTGGATGTCGATGGGACCGTTCTCGATGCTCGCATCGAGAAGGGTCTCAACGAGGCTCTGGATCGAGCCGCCATCGATGCCGCCCTCAAGAGCAAGTTCTCTCCTGCCAAGCAGCGCGACAAACCGGTGCGCGTCTGGGTCACCTATCCGATTCGTTTCACTCTCAAGGGCTAGCGTCCCCTGTGATGCGTGTTACTTCTCAGGGCTCCGGTGGGTCCTTCGCCGGGGCCTTTTTCTATGCCGGCGCCTCTCCTCCATGCCTCTCGGCGGCATATATTTGTATTGACAAAATCGGCCTTCAGTATTAGGTTTGGACTGGGGAAGGGATTCGAGAGGACGCGGACAGACAGGACGGGAAGCATCGTCAGGAGATGTCGGGACCGCGCAGTGACGGGGAGCGCATCTCCATGCCGAACCGGAAAGGTCGACGATGCTCCGACTGATAGCTCTGGTGAGAGCAGGGTGACGTCCACTCGGGGGTGAGATTAGAGATGGGCTGCCCGTATCTTCATCGCGTGGAGATCCGGCTGGCTGGGGTCGATCAGTATTACTGTCGCGGATACACCAGCGGCAAGCTGAGGGTCCCCTCACTCTTCGAGCACAACTCCTATTGCTTCTCGGCCAACTATATCAACTGCCCCGTCCTTGTCCACCGTCGACGAAGACAGCTCCCGGGTACGGCTCGCGATCAGTTGCCTGCCCGTGACGGAGAGCAGGCGGGAAGGTCAGCCCAACGTGTTCTATCCCCCTCCGCTGACACCGGCTGCCGCTCCGGCGGGCCGCTCTCGGCTCCCTCCGCTGACTAGCCCCAGAGACGACATTCCTGAGATGACAATCGGCTGATATCGCAGATGTCCGAGGCTCTCTGCGCGCGTTCGTTCACAGGTGGCGCACCGTGCGGATACGGATGCTTGAGTATCGGACGCCGGGACAGGGGCCTGCGGATGGCACTGACAGAATGTCAGGTGCTGCAGCCCGCAGCCGGGGTAACTGGACATTTTTTCAGGGGAGGTGGTCATCCAGGTCAAAGTGGCGTGACATTCTGACAGAACATGGCGGTTTTCGGAGGACAAGGGCACCCGTGCGATACTCCCGGACCTGCCGCTAGTCTATTGATCGCCTGTGAGTTATGTGCAAGCGTCTTATTGGTTCCCGGCCCCAGCCATGGTTGGCACGCATCTTGCTCCTATTCAGAGAATGATGTGGTATCGAGACCTCCTCAGGTCACCATCGCCGGTTTTGTCGTGTGAGCGGGAACTATCGGAGCTCATGCGGCGTTAGGTTGAAGTGGTGCTGCGCTGAAGGAGGTTGAGCCAACGCACCGAACGGCTAGACAGGGATTGGGACGGGGAACAGAAGGCTGCTACTGTATTGAATGGAGTACCTGTCAGCGGTACGCCACCTCCCGTGATGGGCTCTCCGCAATACAGATTGGTTGACTCGCCGGGGCGACAATCGCAGTCCTTCTTGTTCCCCGTCTTTTTTGTCCCAGGGGCGGGGAACGATGGCGCAGAGGATCTTGGTCGTTGATGACGATCGGGAGTTTCGCAGCGCGCTCGTAAAGATCTTCGAAAGAGAGGGCTATTCCGTCGTGCCGGCCGCCGACGGCGATGAGGCGTTGGATTGTGTGAGGGGGACTTCGTTCGCACTCATCGTGGCTGACGCTCGTATGCCAAAGCTCGGCGGGCCCGAGCTCGTTCGCCGGCTCAAGGAACAGTGTCCGGGGGCTGCGCTCATTGTGGTCTCAGCGCTGCCGGATGGTCAGATCAGGGCAGACATGCTGGAGAACGGGGCATTCGATTTTGTCTCGAAGCCGGTGAGACGGGACGAACTGCTCAGGCTGGCACGGCGTGCACTCGCGCCACGGGAGCACTGATGCTGCTCACTGGAGGAAGAGAGGTACGTGACAGATGGCCAGAGTGAAGGCGCTCGAACACGCGGTCGTCACGATCGACCCGGACCAGTGCAAGGGATGCGAACTCTGCGTCATTGCCTGTCCTGAGCACGTACTGGAGATGTCTCCAGAGCTGAACCGGAGGGGATTCCATTTCTCGCGCTATATCGGGAGCGGGTGTACAGGCTGCGGATTCTGTTACTATACATGCCCTGAGGCTGGGGCGATCACCGTCTACAAAAAGGGATATACCCCTGAGGGGGAGGAAGAAGCTCCATGGCCAGAGAGCTGATCAAGGGGAACGATGCACTGGTGAAGGGAGCCATCCTGGCCGGCTGCCGATCGTATTTTGGCTATCCCATCACCCCGGCATCGGAGATCGCTGAGGCGGCCGCGAGGTTCATGCCGCTCGTCGGAGGGACGTTCATTCAGGCTGAGAGCGAGGTGGCCGCTATCAATATGGTGTACGGAGCCGCGTCCGCGGGGCAGCGTACGATGACCGCATCCTCCAGTCCGGGGTTCAGCCTCAAACAGGAGGGGATTTCCTATTGCGCCGGCTCCGAACTGCCCTGCGTCATTGCCAACATTGTACGAGGAGGACCCGGGCTCGGGAACATCGCGCCTGAGCAAGGTGATTACTTCCAGACGGTGAAGGGGGGCGGTCACGGCAATTATCGGGTCATCGTCTTCGCCCCGAACTCGGCACAGGAGATGTGCGACTTCTCGATGCTGGCATTCGATCTTGCAGACAAGTATCGCAATCCCGTGCTGATCATGAGCGATGGGTTCACGGGTCAGATGATGGAGCCGGTCGACTTCCCCGAGCCGAAACCCGTCCCGGAGAGAGACGAATCGTGGGCAGTATGCGGCGACGCCGATACGCGGCCGAACCTCATCTCGTCGATCTACCTGGAGCCCGAAGAGCTTGAAGCCCACATCAAGAAGCTGAAGGCCAAGTACGATGAGATGCAGCGGACCGAGGTGCGGTACGAGGAGTACGAGGCGGATGACGCGGAAATCATGTTGATCGGCTTTGGCATCGTGTCGCGGGTTCTCAGGAGCGTCGTTGACAGGGCGCGGGAGAAGGGGCTGAAGGTGGGCCTGCTGAGACCCATCACGTTATGGCCGTTTCCCAGTAAGCGGATCGCCCAGCGGGCGAAACAAGTAGAGACATTTCTGGTTGTCGAGCTGTCGACAGGCCAGATGGTTGAAGATGTACAGCTGGCTGTCATGAATGAGGCGCCGGTCAGGCTGTACTGGCGTGCCGGCGGCGTGGTGCCGACTGCAGAGGAGATCCTCGGCGAGATCGAAAAGATGATCGAGGGCTGACATGGCAAAAAAGATATTGAAGAAGCCGGATGCCCTGTATGACGTCTTCGAGAGAAAGCCCGGTGTCGACAAGACGATGACCCACTATTGCCCGGGCTGTGGTCACGGCATCCTGCACAAGCTGATTGCAGAGGCGATCGACGACCTCGGTGTTGCCGATCGCACCATTTTCGTGAGTCCTGTCGGGTGCAGTGTCTTCGCATATTACTACTTCGATGTGGGTAATGTCCAGGTCGCCCACGGGCGAGCTCCCGCCGTTGCTACGGGACTCAAGCGTGCCAGCCCTAACAGCATCGTCATCTCGTACCAGGGCGATGGAGATCTTGCGGCGATCGGGGGAAACAACATCCTGCAGGCCGCCAACAGAGGTGAGTTATTCACTGTCTTCTTCATCAACAACGGCATCTATGGAATGACCGGCGGGCAGATGGCCCCGACTACACTCATCGGCCAGAAGACAACGACTACGCCGTACGGCCGGACCATCCGGAATGAGGGATACCCGATACGGGTGTGCGAGCTGCTCGCGACACTAGAATCTCCGGTCTACATCGAGCGCACCGCGATGACCGATGCAAAGAACATTGCCCGGACCCGTCGTGCCGTCAGGAAGGCGCTCAGGTGTCAGGTCGATCGGAAGGGATTCTCATTGGTCGAGGTACTCTCTAGCTGTCCCAGCGGGTGGAAGGTCGAACCGCGTGAGGCGCTCAAGTGGATCGAAGAGAAGATGATGCCGTACTTCCCTCTGGGCGTGTACAAGGATGTGATCGAGGAGCGAGAGCCTGTCGAGCTCGTCGAGCGTACCTACACCTCGGCCGATATCATGAAGGGGTTGGCACTGGCGGACGGAGAGGCAGCGGCCAGGGCTCCGCGGCACGAGGACGTAGGCGAAATGGCCATGAAGATAGCGGGCTTCGGCGGCCAGGGCATCCTCTTTCTCGGGCTGGCGCTGGCTGAGACCGGGATGGATGAGGGGCTGCATGTAACGTGGCTGCCGTCTTATGGTCCGGAGATGCGGGGGGGCACCGCAAACTGCCATGTCATTCTGTCCGGACGCAGAGTCGGTGCTCCGCTCGTCTCAATCCCCAACGTCTTGATTGCGCTCAATCGACCCTCACTCGAGAAGTTCGAGCCGGCCTTGAGTGAGGGAGGTCTTATCCTCTATGATAGTTCGCTCATCGATATCAGTCCATCACGAAAGGACATCATACCGCTTCCTGTGCCGGCGACGAAGTTGGCGGATGAACTGGGGAGCACGAGGGCTGCCAACATGGTCGCCATGGGGGCGCTGATCGGATACACGGATGTGGTCAGCGTGGACGGGGCGATCGCAGCCCTGCCCAGGCTGGTGAAGAGAGATGAGCTCATATCGCTCAATGAAGCTGCCATCAGGAAGGGCGTCGAACAGGGTCGGCAGCTCCGGGCGAAGCAGAAAGTGGCGGTAGGAACAGGAAAAGGAGCACGCTGAACTTCTGAAACAGTGACTGTTCGCCCTACGGTACTCAGGGCCCAGATGTCTCCAATTGGGCGCCGGCCGGATGTGGGATCGAGCTGGCAGGAGGGTGAGTCGCAGCGGTGAGTGCGACGCCCGCTGTCGGCCGTCGTGGCCGGAGGAAGAGGCTCGTCTGGGCTCCTTTCAGGTTGGCACCATACATCCGGGGGAGGATCATGGACATCGGGGTGCCGAAGGAGGTGCGCCAGCACGAAAAGCGAGTCGGGATCACGCCGGGGGGAGTGAGACTGCTCGTCCGCAAGGGGCACCGCGTCTTTGTGCAGTCCGGGGCGGGTGAGGGCTGCGGCTTCCTCGACGAACACTATCAGGCGGTCGGAGCCGAAATAGTCTTTGACGCCGGAGAGGCTTACGGACGAGCGGATGTCGTCCTCAAGGTGACCGGCCTAATCCCGGAAGAATACGAACTGCTCCGGGAGGGTCAGGTCATCTTTGCATTCTTTCACCTTGCAGCGGCAGCGAGGCAGCTCGTTGACATCCTATTGAAGAAGGAGATCACGGCAGTCGCCTACGAGACGGTGCAGAATCCAGATGGAGAGCTGCCCATCCTGGTGCCGATGAGCGAGATCGCCGGCCGCATGGCCCCTGCGATTGCATCTCACTGCCTCTCCACGCCGGCAGGGGGGAAAGGGATCCTGCTGGCAGGGATCCCCGGGGTCCCTGCAGCTGAGGTCGTCATCATCGGAGGCGGGGTGGTGGGATACAATGCCGCGCGTTCGTTCCTCGGCATAGGCGCCCACGTGACGCTTCTCGATCGCAAGGTCTCTGTCCTCCAGCGGCTCGACTCTCTGCTCGGGGGGCATCTGAACACGATGATCGCCACGAGGCACAACATCACGCGGGTCTGTCGTTATCTCGACGTGCTCGTCGGCTGTATCCTCCTCCCGGGCGCCCGGACGCCGCACGTGGTCACCGAGGAGATGGTGCGTTCGATGCGGCGACGTTCCGTCATTCTCGACATAGCGATCGATCAGGGTGGATGCGTAGAAACGAGCCATCCGACGACACTGGGCGATCCGACATACATCTCGGAGGGGATCATACACTATTGCGTCCCGAACATGCCTGGCCGGGCATCACGGACATCATCGCATGCGCTCACAAACGCCTCAGTTCCCTTCCTGCTCGACTTTCTCGAGGCTGGTGAAGAGCGTGCGCTTGTCGAAAATCGCGCTCTCGCCGCCGGGGTCAACACCTACAGAGGACACCTCGTCAACGAGTCGGTGGCCGCCTCGACTGACATGGAGGCCGTCTCGCTGGAGTCGATACTCGGAGCCACGAAGAGATGAACTGGGTGGACATCTACAAGTCGAAGATCACCACTGCTGAGGATGCGGCGACGTACATCAAATCAGGCGACCGCGTCTACATCGGTGCGGGATGTGGGGTGCCCCACAGTCTCGTAGACGCTATGGTCGGATGCGCCGCAGATCTGTGGAATGTCGAGATCACCCACCTGTTGACCATCGGGCCGGCGCCCTACGCCAAACCTGAGATGGCCGAACACTTCCGCCACAACGCGGTCTTTGTGGGTGGGAATGTGCGCGAGGCGATCAACTCCGGGAGAGGGGACTACATCCCCATCTACCTCGCCGATGTGCCGAAGCTCTACCTGCAGGGCCACCTGCCTCTCGATGTCGCGCTCGTCAGCCTCTCGCCGCCCGATGAGCACGGGTTCTGCAGCTTCGGGATCGAGGTTGGCTGCACCAAGCCCGCAGCGCATGCCGCCAAGAAAGTGATCGCCGAGGTGAACACAGAGATGCCGCGCACCCTGGGGGATAGCTTCATCCACGTATCGAAGGTGGATCAGTTCGTTGAGGTGTCGCGGCCGCTCGACGTGCTGGGAAAGCCTGAAATATCGGATGTCCACCGTCGTATCGGCCGGTACATAGCTGATCTGATCGAGGATGGTTCGACTCTCCAGATGGGCATCGGCGCGATCCCTGACGCTGTTCTCCTCTTTCTCGATGAGAAGGAGGACCTCGGGGTGCATACGGAGATGTTTTCGGATGGGCTGATAGAGCTCATCGAGCGCGGGATCGTGACGAACGACAAGAAGACGGTCCATCCGGGCAAGGCGATCGTCGGGTTTCTTCTCGGGTCGAGAAGACTGTACGAATTCGTTGACAACAACGCACTCATCGAGTTCCATCCCACGGACTATGTGAACAACCCGCTCCTCATCAGCCAGAACGATAAGATGGTGGCGATCAACTCCGCCATTCAAGTCGATATCACCGGCCAGGTGAGCGCGGACTCGATCGGCTACTATATCTACAGCGGGTTCGGCGGTCAGGTCGATTTCATGCGGGGAGCGGCGCGCTCCAGCGGAGGGAAGCCGATCACTGCGCTTCCGTCCACGGCGAAGGGCGGCGCGGTCTCTCGCATCGTCCCCCACCTGGACGAGGGTGCGGGGGTGGTCACAAACAGGGCGGACGTTCACTATGTGGTGACAGAGTACGGAGTCGCCTATCTCTACGGCAAGAACCTGAGGCAGCGCGTGCGGGCGCTGATCGATCTTGCCCATCCGAACTTCCGGGAAGATCTGTTGCGCTTCGCACATGAACACAACTATCTACCGCGCGCAACCGCTGTGGGCCGGGATGTTGGGTGAACGTGCCGAATCGGTTGCTTCCGAGCAGCGTGGCGTCGACAGGAACGAGAGGTGTATAGGGGCATGAGCGAAAGCGGAGTGATCGAGATCCGATGGCACGGCAGAGGAGGCCAGGGGGTGGTGACCGCAGCGCGCCTCCTCGCGGGCGCGGCCCTGAGGGCCGATAAGTATTTCCAGGCCTTTCCCGAGTTCGGCCCGGAGAGGATGGGAGCACCCATCGTCGCCTTTAATCGCATCTCATCCCGGCCATTCTCCAACTACTCCCAGATCTCGAACCCCGATGTGGTCGTGGTGATCGACCCGACCCTGCTCGGGGCAGAGGCTGTCATCGCCGGTGTTGGTGAGGACGCGATCTTCATCGCGAACAGCTCTGAGGAGGCGCGGCCGGTTGCCGGGCGTCTGGGCCTGGAGCCCGGTCAGGTGTACGTTGTGGACGCCTCGAGGATCGCACGTGAGACGATCGGAAGAGATATTCCTAATACTGCGATGCTGGGTGGCGTCGTCGGGATTACGGAGATCGTGCCACTCGATGACGTGATCGAAGAGTTGAAGGAGCTGATGGGGGAGAAGCTGGGCTCGGAGAGGATAGAAGGTAACATAGAGGCGATTCGCAGGACTTTTGAGACGATACGAGCCAGATAGGCGCGAGAAGAGAAAGGCGGAAGAGGATGGCCCGTAAGAAGGAGACGGCAGCTAGGAAGACGAGGGCGCAGACCCGGAAAGGGAGGAAGACGGAGCGTGTGAAGAGGGCGGGGGGCGCGAAGAAAGTACGTACGTCGGCCGCCGGCGTGAAGACGTCGACAAGAACGAGAAAAAAGGGGGAGGCCACCTCAGCTATCGGCGCGAAGAGGCCCGCAGGGAGGAAACGGGCGAAAGGCCGGCAGGCAGGAGGGGAGAAGCCTGGATGGCGCGACATCCCGCGCGGAGGTCTGATTGTCAAGGCCGGCAACGCAGAGACGTACGAGACAGGCTCGTGGAGGACAAAGGCGCCGGCCATCGACTTCGACCGATGCACGAACTGTCTCTTCTGCTGGATCTGGTGCCCCGACGGGGCTATTCAGGTGAAGGATGGCAAGGTCGTTGGTATTGATCTGTTTCACTGTAAGGGATGCGGGATCTGTGCCCATGAGTGTCCCAAAGAGGCCATCGCCATGGTAGATGAGCGGAGGACAACACATGTCGCATAGAGGGAGACGCACAGGATCAGGGGCTCGGGTGCTGAGGGCTCCGGCACCTGCCAAGGGCACGATCGTGAAGGCACTGAGGGGTGCCGACGCCGTGGCCGAGGCGATGCGCCAGGTCAACCCGGGAGTTGTCGCCGCCTATCCGATCACACCTCAGACGGACGTCGTGGAACGGTTCTCCGAATTCGTCGCCGATGGAGAAGTCGGCACCGAATTCGTCACCGTTGAGAGTGAGCATAGCGCGATGAGTGCATGCATCGGCGCGGCTGCCGCCGGGTGCAGGGTGATGACAGCGACCTCTGCCAACGGGTTGGCTCTCATGTGGGAGATGCTCTATATCGCTGCCTCCTACCGGGCGCCGATCGTGATGGCAGTGGCGAACAGGGCTCTGAGCGGCCCGATAAATATCCACTGTGACCACAGTGACTCAATGGGGGCGAGGGACAGCGGTTGGATTCAGATTTATTCCTCGACGGTCGAGGAAGTGTATGACAATGTCATCCAGGCGGTGCGGATCGGCGAGTCGAAAGACGTGAGATTACCGGTGATGGTGATGTTCGACGGGTTCATCATCAGTCACCTCTTGGAACGCGTCCGGGTGTTGCCCGACAAGAAGGTCCAGTCGTTCATCGGTCCCCCGCGGCCCGTCTACTCCTTGCTCGATATTGATCATCCCCTCACATATGGGCCGCTCGATCTGTTCGACTACTACTTTGAACACAAGCGCCAGCAGGTCGATGCAATGGAGTATGCCGAAAAGGCGATCACGGACGTGGGAAAGGAATACGGTCAGGTTTCGGGTCGGCTATATGGATATTACGAGGCGCACGAGCTCGATGATGCGGAGGTAGCGGTGGTGGCTCTCGGCTCAACTGCCTCGACGATAAAGGGACTCATTCCTGAGATCCGGGATGAGCGGATCAAGGGCGGCCTGCTGAAGGTGCGGCTATTCCGTCCCTTCCCGACCAGAGATGTCGTTCGGAGGCTGTCAGCGACGAAGGCTGTCGCGGTCCTCGATCGCTCGGCGTCATTCGGGGCTGATGGTGGACCTCTCTATCTCGAGGTGTCGAACGCCCTCGGCAGGGCGGGGGCGAAGACGAAGGTGACCAACTATATCTATGGCCTGGGAGGGCGCGACATTTCGCACGAGCACATTATGCGTGTCTATCAGGATCTGACAAGAATGGCGCGTGGGCGCCTCAAGCCCGGTACACGGTATCTGGGAGTGAGAGAGTAGAGCACCAATCGGAGAAAGGTCGAACGATGGCCAACTTGAAAGAGCTAGCTACGAGGGAAGAGCTGTTGACGGGCGGGCATCGCCTGTGTGCCGGCTGTGCCGCGTCGATCATCGTCAGACAGATACTGCTCTCGTCGAAGTATCCTCTCGTCGTCTCTTCGGCGACAGGGTGTCTCGAAGTGGCGACGACCATCTATCCATATACGGCATGGAAGACAGCATGGATCCACAGCGCATTCGAGAACGTCGCCGCTACCATTAGCGGGGTGGAGGCGGCATACACCTATCAACGTCGGACAGGCACGCTCGATCAGGAGTTCCGGTTCATCGCGTTCGCCGGAGATGGGGGCACGTACGATATTGGAATCCAGGCTCTCTCCGGGGCGCTGGAGCGCGGGCACCAGTTCCTGTACGTCTGCTATGACAACCAGGCCTATATGAATACTGGCATTCAGCGTTCGAGCGCCACTCCTGCCGGCGCATGGACGACGACGTGTCCGCCCGGCAAGCAGAGCCGCGGCAAGCGCCAGTATCGGAAGAACCTGACGGAAGTCGTCGCCGCACACAGGATCCCCTATGCGGCTCAGGCATCGCCCAGCCACTGGAAGGATCTGGTGACGAAGATCGAGAAAGCTCTGGAGGTTGAGGGTCCTGCGTTCATGAACATCATCGCCCCCTGTCCACGGGGCTGGCGACACGAGACAGATGAGACGATCGAGATCGCCCGTCTCGCCGTCGAGAGCCGGTTCTGGCCCCTTTTCGAGGTGGAGGAGGGACGGTGGCGGCTCAATTACCGCCCGCGCAGGCCGATCCCGGTCGTCGACTGGCTCAGGCGGCAGGGGCGGTTCAAACATCTATTCACCGAGGGATGCGAGTCGATGCTCGATGAGATCCAGGCTCGCGTCGATAGGGAATGGGAAGACCTGGTCAGCAGGTGCGCCGCCGACAAGGAACGAGCAGCCGGGGGCGAATCCAGGACCGGAGAAGGTGGTGCTGAGCAATGATCAGAAAAGAAGATGCTCTCAATTACCATTCGGAGGGTCGCAGGGGCAAGATCGAGGTGCGGGCGACGAAGCCGTGCCTCACACAGCGGGATCTCTCGTTGGCGTATACGCCGGGAGTGGCTGAGCCCTGCCGGGAGATCGTCCGCGACGCACAGGAGGCGTTCACCTACACCGCGAAGGGAAACCTGGTGGCAGTTGTTTCGAACGGGACGGCTGTCCTAGGCCTGGGGAACATCGGCGCGCTTGCCGGGAAGCCGGTGATGGAAGGGAAGGGCGTCCTGTTCAAGCGGTTTGCGGACATCGATGTCTTCGATCTTGAGGTCGACACGGAGGACTCAGACGAGTTGATCCGTGTCGTTAGACTCCTCGAGCCGACATTTGGTGGAATCAATCTCGAGGATATCAAGGCGCCCGAGTGTTTCTACATCGAGGAGACATTGAAACGGGAGATGGCGATTCCGGTCTTCCACGACGATCAGCACGGCACGGCGATCATCTCGGGTGCCGCGCTCCTCAACGCTCTTGAGCTGGTGGGGAAGCGGATGGAAGATGTCAAGGTGGTGTACAACGGCGCAGGAGCGGCGGGGATCGCGTGCGCAGCCCTGTACATCACTCTCGGCGTCAAACCCGAGAACATGATCATGTGCGACTCGTTGGGAGTCATTTACAAGGGTCGTGAGAAGGGGATGAACCCGTACAAGGAGCGATTCGCCGTCGACACCGACCTGCGTACCCTCGAGGATGCGATGAAGGGATCAGATGTCTTCGTGGGGGTATCGGTCGCCGATGTCGTGAGCAAGAAGATGGTGCGGTCGATGGCCGATCGTCCGATCGTCTTCGCTATGGCCAACCCCGATCCGGAGATCACCTACCCGGACGCCAAGGCGGCGCGCGACGACATCATCATGGCCACGGGGAGGAGCGACTATCCGAACCAGGTGAACAATGTTCTTGGATTCCCCTTCATCTTCCGGGGGGCACTCGACGTGCGGGCCACGGCGATCAATGAGGCGATGAAGGTGGCGGCCTGCCATGCTCTCGCAGCTCTGGCGAAAGAGGGCGTGCCGGAATCGGTCTCGAAGGCTTACGGAGTGGAGGGATTCGAATTCGGGCCGGACTACATCATCCCGAAGCCCCTCGACCCCCGCGTGCTGTTATGGGAGGCCCCGGCCGTGGCCAAGGCGGCGATCGACTCCGGGGTCGCCGGGAACGAGCTCGATATGGACGTGTACCGGGAACAGCTGGAGGCGAGACTCGGCCGCTCGCGCGAGGTGATGCGGGTCGTCATCAACAAGGCGAAGAAGTCACCGAAGCGGATCGTTTATCCTGAGGGCGACCACGAGAAGATACTGAGGGCGAGCCAGATCATCATCGACGAGGGAATCGCTCATCCGATCTTGCTGGGAAACAAAAAAGTCATCAAGCAGAAGATCGAGGATCTGAAGCTCGATCTGCCCCGCATACAGATCTTCGACCCATACGCGTGCGATCGGTTCGAAGATTATGCCCGTGAGTTCTACGAACTGCGCCAGCGGCACGGGGTGACGGTCCACTGGGCCCGGAAGATGATGCGCAACCGCAACTACTTCGGATCGATGATGGTCCGCATGGGGGATGCCGACGGCCTCATCTCAGGAGTGACCCAGAACTACCCGGAGACGATCCGGCCTGCCCTTCAGGTGATCAAGGTACGTGATGATGTGAGGCGCGTCTCGGGCGTGTACATGATGATCGTGAAGAACGACGTCTACTTCTTTTCCGATGCAACGGTCAACATCGACCCGACTGCTGACGATCTCGCTGAGATCGCCATCTGCTGCGCGGAGCAGGTGAGACGGTTCGAGATCGAGCCGAGGGTGGCGATGCTCTCCTTCTCAAACTTCGGTTCGACGAAACACCCGCTTTCCGAAAAGGTGAAAAGAGCGGTGGAGATCGTG